>OGGI01002019.1_pt1 | contig 12760 bp, 7 predicted proteins | sample 1571051 | NCBI WGS metagenome assembly OGGI01 (sample SAMEA2582075, study PRJEB24529) | metagenome | biome: Human gut stool | place: China | collected 2011 | reverse complement strand
CTATTGGGATATGCCTGCTCAACTTGTAGCATCGGAAGGTGTAGGTATCGCTCAACATAATGCCTTACTTTGGCAGGTTGACTCGGAGACAAGGGATTTTGTTTATGTGGATCAGCCCACAGAGATGAGTCAACGCTTGGAAGACACTTTCCAAGAATGGATTGAGACCTTGCCAAATCAACAACTCAAGCAAGTCTGTGATTTATTCTTTGATACCATTCTTGATTCTGGAATTGAAAGTCTAGACGATCTTGGGATAAAAACTCTTCCTAAGCTAGGTCAGTTGTTGCAAGAATTTGGCAATCTTACTGACCAACAAAAGAAGGTTCTTCAAGACGGTTTCAACCAATTACTCTGGATATTTTGGAAGTCAGGGAACAAGAAATCTAGCCTGCCTAAGCTAGAACTTCCTGATTTTATCAAGAAGTTGAGTGAATTGACAAATAACGATTAGGGGCAACTGAATTATAGAAATGGAGGATATGATGACTAAAAATGTACTTATTACAGGCGCAACCTCAGGAATTGGCGAAGCTACGGCGCGTGCCTTTGCCAAAGAGGGGGAAAATGTCATCCTAACAGGTCGCCGTGTGGAGCGCCTAGAAGCCTTGAAAGCAGAGCTCCAAGCGACCTATCCAGGCCAAAAAGTTTGGACGTTTGCCCTGGATGTCACAGATATAGAGATGGTCAAGGATGTTTGTCAAGCCATTCTCAAAAGTGTGGGACAAGTCCATGTCTTAGTCAATAATGCAGGTCTGGCACTAGGTCTAACAGCTTATCAAGACTATGAAGAGTGGGACATGTTGACCATGCTCGACACCAATGTCAAGGGCTTGATGATGGTGACACGTCAGATTTTGCCGAGTATGGTAGCTGTCAATGAGGGCCATATCATCAATATGGGCTCTACAGCAGGCATCTATGCTTATGAAGGCGCCGCTGTTTATTCAGCTACCAAGGCTGCAGTGAAGACCTTTAGCGACGGCCTTCGTATTGATACCATCGCCACAGATATCAAGGTGACAACCATTCAGCCAGGTATCGTTGAGACGGACTTTTCTCAAGTTCGCTTTCACGGCGACAAGGACAAGGCAGCCAAGGTCTATCAAGGTTTGGAAGCCCTCCAAGCCCAAGATATTGCGGATGCTGTCCTCTATGTCACCAAGCAACCACGACGAGTTCAGATTTCAGACATGACCATCATGGCTAACCAACAAGCCACAGGGTTTACGATTCATAGGGGGGAGTAAAAAGAGAAACTTATGAAGAATCAAACTAATCCAGCCATCGGCAGTAGCTGGGAAGACTTGCAATCAACACTCTTTAGTAGAGTAGAAAAACTCATTCAGAAAAAGGTTGGTAAATAACTAAAAAAAAACATGGCACCAAGCTGTGTTTTTTTAGTCGAATTTTCCCAAAACTATGAAAGAAACCGTGAAAATGCTATAATGTAAGGGATTACGACAGTTTTGAAAGGATAAGTCATGCCAGCAGTTACTCCAGAACTTGAGATAGAACGTCAATTAATCGAGCAATTAACCTCTGGTGAGAGCCAGTGGACCTATCGCCCAGACTTAAAAAATGAAGGTCAATTATGGGATAACTTTTTTGAAAAGTTAGCGCAAAATAACGTCGCTCTACTAGCTGACCATCCCTTGACCGAGCAGGAAAAACGCCAAATCAAGAACCAGCTTAACTTCATTAACTATTATGAAGCTGCTAAGTGGTTGGCTGGTGAAAATGGTATTGCTAAAGTCGAGGTACAGCGTGAAGATGCCAGCCTTGGAACTATCCGCCTTTCTGTCATCTGGCGTGACAATATTGCTGCTGGAAAATCCAGTTACGAAGTGGTCAATCAAGTAGAACGTGACAAGGCTTATCCACAAGATCAGGACCGCCGTTTAGATACGACGCTGATGATCAATGGTCTTCCTCTTATCCATATCGAGCTCAAGAGTCCTCGTGTAGCCTTTTTGGATGCCTTTCATCAAATCAAAAAGTATGACCGTGAAGGAAAGTTACGTGGTATCTATTCGGCCCTTCAGATGTTTGTTGTGACGAATAAAGTAGATACACGTTATATCGCAGCTGCACGAGAAGATAAGCTCAATAAACAATTCTTGACATCTTGGGTGGATAAAGACAATAAACCTATGACCAGTCTCATGGACTTTGCCCACGAAGTCCTGTCTATTCCACGTGCCCATCAGATGGTGATGCAGTACTCCGTTATTGACGATAGTAAAAAAGCCCTTATCCTCTTACGTCCCTATCAAATTCATGCTATCGAGTCTGTTCAAGATGCCTCTCGTCGTCAGGAATCAGGCTATATCTGGCATACCACGGGTTCTGGTAAGACCCTAACCTCCTACAAGGTGGCTCGCAACCTCTTGCAGATACCAGCCATTCAAAAGACAATCTTCGTCGTGGACCGCAGGGACCTTGACCAGCAGACGACATCGTCCTTTCTTTCCTACGCCGCCAATGATGTCATTGACATCGACGAAACGGACAATACCCATGACTTGGTCAAGCGTTTGGCAGGAAATGATAAGCGTGTGATTGTGACAACTATCCAGAAAATCACAACCATGATGCGTAAGTTCCAAGAAGGTAAATACCAAAAGGATTCGGAAAAAATCAAGGACCTCCGTGTAGCTTTCGTTGTGGATGAGTGTCACCGAGCGGTTACGCCTCAGACTCAAAAAGACATCAAAGGATTTTTCCACAATTCGCTCTGGTATGGCTTTACAGGCACACCGATTTTCAAGGAAAATAAACGCAAGCAATTAGGCGATTTGGCACAAACCACCCACCAACAATATGGCGAACGCCTACACGAGTATACGGTCAAAGAAGCCATCCATGACGGAGCAGTTCTGGGATTCAAGGTGGATTATCGAAATACTATTATTTCGCCGATTCCTGAAAAAGATCTTCCTGACTCTGTTTATGAAGATAAAGAACACATGCTAGAAGTCTTGGATGCTATCCTAAACAAGAGTTATCAACAGTTGGGCTTTCCAAATGGTGTGGGCAAGACCTACGAGGCTATCTTAACTGTTAAGTCCATTCCACAAGCTCAGGCCTATTACAATCTGCTCAAGAGTATCAAGGCAGGACACGAACGTGTCAAGGTGTCAGATCGAGCTAAGAGCGTGCTACTTGACTTTCCAAAGGTGACGGTCACTTACTCAGTGTCGGAAAATGAAGAAGAGTCTATCGACTACCAAGACCACATGAAACAGGTCATGGACGACTACAATCAGGAGTTCGGTACCCATTTTACTATGGCTGATTTGCGTGGCTTTAACACGGATATCAATAATCGTTTAGCCAGAAAGTTAGATAAATACATTCCTCGCAATGAGCAGTTGGATTTGGTCATCGTCGTTGACCGTCTTTTGACAGGTTTTGATGCCCCCTGTCTATCCACTCTCTTCATTGACCGTAAGCCCATGCGTCCACAGGATTTGATTCAAGCCTTTAGTCGTACCAACCGCATCTTTGACAGTAAAAAGCGTTATGGCCATATCATCACCTTCCAAAGACCAGAGGCCTTTAAAGAAGCTGTGGATAACGCCCTTAAGCTCTACTCAAACGGTGGTGAAAATGACGTCACTGCCCCAGACTGGGCAGAAGAAAAAGCTAACTTTATCCAAGCCTGGATAGACTTCCAAGTAAAAGTGGAAGATGTGGAAAACTATGTCATCACGATTGAGCAGGCTACTAGCCCACAACTCCGTCGCATTGCCAAGGCTTACCAAACCTTTGACAAGTATCTGGCATCAATCCGTGTCTATAGTGAATACGATGAAGCGGCTATCTATGCAGAGACAGGCCTATCAGATGAAAAGCTTGAAACCTATCTAGGAATCTATCAAAATATCCTAGCAGAGCTCAAAAGCCGAGCTGAAGATGATGGAGATGATAATCTCTTTGACATCCACTACGAACTGGAATCCGTCCAAGTCGACGAGATTAACTATGCTTACATCCTGACCCTGATTCAAAGTATGATTCAGCAGGAAGATGATAGTCTACAGCCCCTCAGTGACAAGGATATCGAAACGGTTGATAACTATATCCAGAGTCTGAAACGCACCAATCCTAAATTATCCGAAATCATCCGAAACCTGTGGAAAGAAGTCCAAGCCAATCCTAAAGATTACCAAGGACAGTCTATCACTGGCGTCTTAGACACTATGATTGAAGCCATCATAGACGACCATCTCAAACGCTTTGCCAGAGAATGGTATGTCGGACTCGATGAACTTCGTTACTATGTCCAACACTATCGTAAGGGTGCGAAGAAGCAATCTGGCGAAAGCCAGCTCACCAAGAGTCAACGCTACAAAGACTACAAAGCAGAAACAGCTGATGCCCTCAACCCGCTCAGCTACAAAAAACACATCAAAGAAGCCTACACCAAACTCATTGAAGAGGTTATTGAGCCGTTGAGAGTGGGGAGGTAGAGTATGAACAAATTAAATTTTAAATCGTATTCATTAGATAAAGTATTTGAAATAAAGGGCTTTTTTTCAGATCAGAAAGAAGATTTGCTTTCTGATAACATGCTAAGTGGTATATTGACATACAAACATGATAATATCGTTCTGGAATTATTTGGTAATTTAAATTCTCTAGAAGATGAAATTATTGGTACTGTGAAAGCTCCTGATGTCATTTATGGATATACTAGCGATGGTAAATTATTGATTATTAATTGCTATGGTTTTGTGTATGGAACAGATCATAGTCCTGGTTTTACCTTATCAAAATATCATGTGAAAAATTTTAAAATTTATGATATCTATTACCAAGAGCTGGATAAAGAATTTCCGGAAATTATTGATTACTTATCTGAAGATCAAATATTCTACTATGATTTTTCATTTGATAATATTGAACAATGGATAGGTAAGTCGGTTTTTTCTAAGAAAAAGGTAAATGGTGAGTTGACTGTAGAAACTAAGGTTTCAGATTATCAGACAACCAATATATTTATTCCGAGTAGAAATCTTTTTATAGAGGATAGGGCAATTGCTAGTATAGACTATAATTATTTGAATTTATCTAGTAGGTACTATCTACGTATTTCAAATGACAATGATGAAATTACTTTTACTCATTGCCATGAAACTGCCTGTCAAATTAAAAATTATATTGAGCTAATAACAGGAACTCCTCTTTCATTTACAGAGATTACTTTCCTAAGTCAATTTAAGTTAGTAAATGAAGGTAAGAGGTTGCCCTTAATTAAAGGTAAATATTTTTTTCAGCATAATAGAGATGGTAAAATTTGGGAGAAGCACAAATATGAAGATATTACTTTGAATGCTTTACACGATAATTTTGCGGAGATTATGGATCAATGGTTTACAAAGAGTGAAAAGCTAGATTTTATTATCAAGCAATATACAAAAAATTTACATTCTATACCTTACATTGAGGATAGTTTACTGTCCACAATAAGAAATTTAGAAGTTTATGCAAGAAATTTTCACGAGGCGGAGATAAGATTATTTGAGAGAGAATATTTAAAACCTAGAAAAAACAAAAAGAATTCCCGCAACAAGGATTCCCAGTTGAGGAGTAAGCTGACATTTCTATTTGAGAATGCAGATTCAAGATTCAAAGAAATTGTTATAGATAGTTTTAGTGGGTTCTCTTATTTTATTGATAGTCTAATTCAAACACGCAATTACTATACGCATGGTGACGTCAAATCGAAATATCCTAAACTTTTGACTGATTATAATAAAATGTATGAAGCAAATACAGTATTGCAAAGACTACTGCATTATTATTTGTACCAAGAATTAGGAATGAATTATAACTTTATGAATTTTAGTTATCATGATACCATCTAATAGATTCCTTAAAGTATGTTTGGCTTAGACATAAAATTCTTGACGAAACCATTTTCAATGGTACAATAATATATGTCCACGAGTTTAGCTGCGTGGGAAGTTGGATTTAGTTGTTACTTCACTTCAGAGCTTACCATATAGTAAAGCTTGTGCTATAATTAATGTAGCATTGGGGACAGATGCTAAACATCTGTTGTTATTGGGAATGTTTGGAGTTAGAGTTGTCTGCATCACAATGCATCTCTCGAGATGCGTTGGAGACGGACTACGAGTGCATCTCCGTCCGACTCTCGTACAAAGAGTCCTTGCCAAGACCATTAAATCACCTGAAAGGAAATTTCACACAATGAAGAAATTATTGAACGAAGTGATTATTGGAATAGTAGCAAATTTAAGATTCGGTAATTTTTATTAAAATAAGTGTGCAATATTAGCTTTTTTAGGACTACCGACCTAATGCTAATATTGCTCCTTTTGTTTTCATGGATAATTTAGAATTTCATAAGTACAAATGTAAACCATATTTACATATTGATAAGCGTATTTCGATTAATAAAGTTAAGAATTATATAACAGAACCTAAGAAGATTGCAAACCACAGCTTTCTTCCTTTTTTGCGTTATGATAAATATTTCTATAAATATGTCGGATATGGAAAAGGTGAGATAGAGAATAGACCAGTGAAAATAAAGACTCGTTCATTAATGTACGCGGGGCATTTGGATAGTTATATTTACAAATATTATTCAGAATTGCTAAATCAAAGCTATAATATTTGGATGAATAAAGAGGGATTAGATAAGTACTCAGTAGCATATAGATCTAATCGCCAACATCAGAGTAGTATAAATTTTGCTGCACAAGCAATTTCTTTTTTGGAAAAGAAAGATAATGTTCTTGTTATCATTGGTGATTTTGAAAAGTTTTTTGATACTCTGGATCATAGACTATTGAAAGAACGATTACAGAAAGTTCTTTTAGTTGAACAGCTACCAAACGATTGGTATAACATTTTTAAGTCATTAACAAAATTTGCTTTTATTGATAAAGAACAGTTAGAAATTTCTGATAATCCATTGGTTCAGAAAAATAATATTAGTTATTTTCATAGTATAGCAGACTTTAGAAAGTACCATAAATATAATAAGTGTAACTTGAATAAGACTCCATTTGGTATTCCTCAAGGTAATCCTTTAAGTGGTGTCTTAGCTAATGTTTATGCTATTGATTTTGATAGTGAATTATCAAATTTAGCGAAGTGTTATAATGGAATGTATCAAAGATATTCTGATGATTTTATACTTGTTCTTAATGTTGAATTATTAAAAGATGTTTTTGGTAATAACTATATTGAACATATTGTTAATTACTTACAGCATCTTGCGGCTGAAAACAAAATAACTCTTCAAAGAGAAAAAAATAAACTATACTATGTCCGTGATAAAACTGTTTTAGATTGTGATAGAAGAAAATCACATATTGATTATTTAGGCTTTTCATTTGATGGTCAGAACGTAAGGATAAGAGAAAAAAGTATTTATAAATTTTATCGTAATGCTAGGCGATTGATAAAAAGTGCGAAGAAGATTCAAAAAGAAAAAGGTCTACCTAACTTACCAAACCGTCATAAAATATATTCTCTCTATACTGATTTTGGCCGCTCTGAACATTATCCTAGTAACTTTATTAACTATGCTAAGAGGTCACAGCACATTTTTGATAGAATTAGTCCAAATACTTGTAATTTGATGCTGTCACAGTTAAAAAATAGAAAGAAGAAAATTGAGAGTGCATTGGGATATCGAATTCATTCTCGTATTGAAAAAGGAATTGATAGATGAATAATGTACCAAAAATTAGATTTAAACATTTTAGTGATGATTGGAAATCTGATAAATTAGGGAAATTAGGAACAGTTGCCATGAATAAACGAATTTTTAAGGAGGAAACATCCGAAGTTGGAGAGGTTCCATTTTATAAAATTGGCACTTTTGGTGGTGAACCGGATTCGTTCATAACACGTGATAAATTTGAGGAGTATAAATCTAAATATCCATATCCTGAAATTGGAGATATTTTGATTTCTGCTTCGGGAAGTATCGGTCGGACAGTAGAATATCAAGGAGAAGACGCCTATTTTCAAGATTCAAATATCGTCTGGCTAAAACATGATGAGAGGTTAGATAATTCTTTTCTCAAACAATTTTATTCCATAGTAAAATGGCAAGGTGTTGAAGGAACAACTATTAAGCGGTTGTACAATAAAAACATTTTAGAAACTCCAATAGGTCTTCCAAGTATATCCGAACAATCCTCCATCGGTTTCCTCTTCCGTACTCTTGATGACCTTCTGGCTAGCTACAAGGACAATCTTGCTAACTATCAATCTCTAAAGGCGACCATGCTCTCCAAGATGTTTCCCAAAGCTGGACAGACCGTTCCTGAGATTCGTCTAGAAGAATTTGAAGGTGAGTGGGGGGAAAAGGAATTTAGTAAACTTGTAAAAAGAGTTACTCAAAGTTCTGACTCTGATTCATTGCCAAAGGTTGAGTTTGAGGATATTATTTCTGGCCAAGGTCGACTGAATAAAGATATAAGTAGCAAATTTGATAATCGTAAAGGTATATACTTTAAACCTGGATACACATTATATGGGAAATTACGTCCGTATTTGAATAACTGGCTTTTGCCGAAATTTGAGGGAGTAGCTTTAGGAGATTTTTGGGTATTTGATCCGAATGGAAATGATTCAAATTTCATTTATTATTTAATTCAATCAAATCGCTATCAAAAGGTTGCTAATGATACATCTGGTACAAAAATGCCACGATCTGATTGGAAGTCGGTTTCTTCTACTATTTTTGCAATTCCACAAACAATTGCCGAACAACAAGTTATCGGCTCCTATTTCTCTAACCTCGATAACCTCATTGCTGCTCACCAAGAAAAAATTTCTCAGTTAGAAACACTGAAAAAGAAACTCTTACAGGATATGTTTGTCTAAGGAGGGATTATGTATAGTTCTAAAAAAGATTTGATTAAAAAATTAGAATCCGAAAAGAAAAGACTTCAAGATGGCTTTAGTCAATTGGATGATTATGGCAAAGAAGTAGTTGGGAGTCAATACCAGCAAGTAGATAATTATTTTTCAACCCTTATTGATTTAATTAATAACGAACTAAATGATGAATTTTTATCTGATGATGTAACAAAAAAGTATGAAAACCTTCGTGATAATTGGTTAGAAAGTCTATCGAATTGTTATGATAGTGATATTTATATGTATGAAACGACCTTACCTCAAATTTTAGAGAATTTTAAAGTAATTAAACTATTTTCTTTTATATCGAAAGTGGATTCTACAACTGTTATAATAGGAGCTAACGGAGCGGGGAAGTCAAGTCTTATTAATGAGTTAAGAAAGAATAGTATAGATGAGATGTATGTTTTACCTGCCCAGAAACTACTGTATTTTGTGCTAAATTTTCCTCAACGTAATGATGTTACTAAAGAAAAATATATATCTGAATCTAAACAAGTAGATATTAAAATTGACACAATTGATTTATATCCATTCCATATTGAAAAAAGTATTTCAAATACCTTTACTAAATTAATAACATTATTGGTAAAAGACTATACAAACATAGTTACTCGTAGATCAAGAAAAGAAAAAGATTTACCTCTAACTTTATGGGATAGAGTAGAGCGAATATGGAATCAAATTTTCCCAGAAATAATATTTGAGCTTGAACCTGATGAGAGGGTTGTTAAAGTTGAAAAAAATGGTTCTAAATATAGTATAAATGGTCTTAGTGATGGAGAACGTTGCATACTGTTTTATATTGGCAATATCCTTCTAGCTCCAGAAAATAGCTATATTATCGTTGATGAACCAGAAACATTTCTAAATGCTGCTGTTTATAATGAATTGTGGGATTTGCTCATATCAGAGCGACCTGATTGCCAATTTATTTTTGCTTCACATAATATGGACTTTGTTCAATCAAGAACAAATGCTACTTATGTGTGGTGTAAGAAGTTTGAAGTACCTTATAACTTAGATTATCAATTATTGGATGATTTTCAAGAATTACCTTTGTCCTTATTAGTCGAAGTATCTGGTACAAAGAAGCCAATTCTATTTTGTGAAGGAACTAAAACTAGTCTGGATTATCAAATATATTCCAAATTATTCAGTGACCTTTGTTTTGTAAAGCCAGTTCAAGGACATAAACAGGTCATCCAACATACAAAAGCGTATAATAATTTGCAACATTTACATGGTAATACGGCATGCGGTATCATAGACAATGACTGGATGAATGAAAGTAGTATTCAAGAGCAAAAAGAACAGAATATTTTTGTTCTTCCATTCAATGAAGTAGAGATGATGCTTGTTGATGAAGCAGTTGTGAAGTCATGCTTACCATTTGATGATGACAAAGAAAAAGAACGAAAATTTAAAAATTTTCAACAAAGTATCATTGAATCTTGTAAAGAAAAGAAAGAGAAAATAATAAGTATTGCCTTGAAAAAAAGACTCGATGAATTTTTGGAAGGTAACTGTATTGAAAATAATGAACCTAGTAAAGAGGATGTTGAAGAATTTTTAAAAAGTTTAGTAGATGAATTTGATGCATCTTCAATGGTTGATAATATAACATCTATCGTTGAAGCAAGTTTGGATTCATCTGATTTTTCAGCAATTTTAAAGATTTGTAATTTAAAAAATGAAATAATTAATTATAGAGGAAATACGAAAATAGTTCCAAACTTTAAAGATAAAGCTTTAAGGCGTATTGCATTAGATAATGAATTAACCAAAGAATTACGTCATAAATATTTTGAAGAATTAGAAATGAAACTATTGGACAAATAGTTAGATTTTTGAATTAATATAAAGAAAGAAACATTATGTCAGAAACAACACAAACCTCCCAGTCGCTTTATCAAGCCCTGTGGCACTCAGCGGATGTGCTCCGCTCTAAGATGGATGCCAACGACTACAAGTCATATCTCTTGGGGATGGTCTTTTACAAGTATTTGTCGGACAAAATGCTCTTTTTCGTGGCAGAGACCATGGAGGAAGAGACAGAAAGCTTGGAAGAGGCACTGGCAGTCTATCGTAAATACTACGAGGATGAGGAGACTCACGAGGACCTCTTAGCAGTCATCACTGATGAGATGAGCTATGCCATTCATCCTGACTTGACCTTTACGGCCTTGGTGGAGCGAGTGAACGATGGAAGCTTTCAGTTAGAGGACTTGGCTCAGGGCTTCCGTGATATTGAGCAGAGTGACGAACTTTATGAAAACCTTTTTGAAGACATCGACCTCTACTCTAAGAAACTTGGAGCGACTCCTCAAAAGCAAAACCAGACGGTTGCGGCTGTGATGAAAGAGTTGGCAGTTCTAGATGTGGCAGGTCATGCTGGTGATATGTTGGGGGATGCTTACGAGTACTTGATTGGTCAGTTTGCGACGGATTCGGGTAAAAAAGCTGGTGAGTTCTATACACCGCAACCTGTTGCCAAACTTATGACGCAGATTGCCTTTTTAGGTCGTGAGGACAAGCAAGGGTTTACCCTTTACGATGCGACTATGGGGTCAGGATCGCTCTTGCTTAATGCCAAACGCTATTCACGTCAACCACAGACAGTGGTTTACTTTGGTCAAGAGTTGAATACCTCAACTTATAACCTGGCACGTATGAACATGATTCTGCATGGTGTTCCGATTGAAAATCAGTTTTTACACAACGCTGATACCTTGGATGAGGATTGGCCAACCCAAGAGCCGACTAACTTTGACGGTGTTCTCATGAACCCACCTTATTCAGCCAAGTGGTCTGCTAGCTCAGGTTTTATGGATGACCCTCGTTTCTCACCATTTGGGAAACTGGCACCTAAGTCTAAGGCCGATTTTGCTTTTCTCTTGCATGGTTATTATCACTTGAAACAAGACAATGGTGTTATGGCCATTGTCCTACCTCATGGGGTGCTCTTCCGTGGTAATGCCGAAGGGACTATTCGTAAGGCTTTATTGGAAGAAGGTGCTATCGATACGGTTATTGGTCTGCCTGCTAATATCTTTTTTAACACCAGTATTCCGACGACGGTTATCATTCTCAAAAAGAACCGCACCAATCGTGATGTTTACTTCATCGATGCTTCTAAGGAGTTTGATAAGGGGAAAAATCAGAACATCATGACGGATGCCCATATTGAAAAGATTCTCAATGCTTATAAGAGCCGTGAGGATATGGACAAGTTCGCGCATCTGGCTAGCTTTGAAGAGATTGTGGAAAATGACTACAACCTTAATATTCCTCGCTATGTGGATACCTTTGAGGAAGAGGAAGTGGAGCCCTTGACCGAGATTGTGGCTAAGATTAATCAGACCAATGCGACGATTGAAAGTCAGACAGCCTCACTTCTCGACATGCTTGGACAGCTTCATGGAACCACACCAGAAGCAGATGAAGAACTCAAGTCCTTTGTGGAAGCATTTAAGGGGTAATTCCATATTTCATTTACTTTTTTCCGAATAAATAGAAGTAGAGGGGGCCATCCCTCTATTTTTTCTTAAGGAGAGCTATATGGAAAAAAGACACAAGCACGTCTCACCGACTTTGGATATTATGGCTAAGAAGATTTTTAGTCTACCTGAAGTGACGGTGGCATTTATTCGAGATATCTTGGATTTGGATGTTGTGGATGCGCAAATTTTGGAGGGAACACAGCTTCATAAAAAGGACTTTGACGAGGACGAGCTCTTTTCAACGTCGGTGGATGTTCGAGCTAAGTTGAATGATGGAACTGAGGTTATTATTGAGATTCAGGTGCGTAAGCAGCATTATTTTCTCAATCGTTTTCATTATTATT
>OGGI01002003.1_pt1 | contig 12838 bp, 14 predicted proteins | sample 1571051 | NCBI WGS metagenome assembly OGGI01 (sample SAMEA2582075, study PRJEB24529) | metagenome | biome: Human gut stool | place: China | collected 2011 | reverse complement strand
ACTTTATCTAGAAGCAATAGAAAATTATTTTAAAAGTCGAATAACTTTTTTGCATATAATGTTAATTATATGCAACTAAATTATAAAAATAAATTTTATTTTATTTATAAAATTTAAAATTTAATTATCGGATATATTAAAAGATTTTATGGAGTTGATTATGGAAGCATTAGTTATAATTGATATGCAAAAAGGATTTTTCAAAAATATTTTAGGAAAACGTAATAATCCTCAAGCTGAAAATAATATATTAAGGATTTTGGAAAATTTCAGAAAAGAAAATAAAGAAATAATTCATATCCAACATCTCTCAACAGATGAAAAAGGTATTTTATTTTCAAATGAAGATAGAAAATTTTTAAAAGGTTTTGAACCTTTATCTGATGAAATTGTTTTTCAAAAGCATGTAAATAGTGCTTTTATTGGAACTAATTTAGAAAACTATCTTAGAGATAAATCTATAGATAAATTAATTATAGTAGGTATGACATTGCCTCATTGTGTTTCAACTACTGTTAGAATGGCAGCTAATTTAGGCTTTAAAGTAATATTAATAGAAGATGCTACAATTACATTTGAAATAGCAGATTATTTTTCTGACAAATTATTGTCAGCTGATGAAATTCACAAATATCATATCTCAGCCTTAAATGAAGAGTTTTGTGAAATACTAAGTGCTAAAAATTTCTTAAATTTATAATTAACTTTAAAAATAGAAGTCTTTAAAATTTTGATTTCTATTTTTTTATTTTGCTAAGCTTATTTTCCACTTAAAATTATCTCAAAAATATTATATAATATAAAAAGAAATTTTTAAACTGTTATTTAAGGAATTGAAAGGAAAATAATAAAATGTTAGATCTAGATAAGATTGTTGTAATTGGAGTTTCACATGAAAACTTATCTTTACTTGAAAGAGAAGATTTTATGAGGACTAGACCAAAATACATTATTGAAAAACTGTATAAAGAAAAAGAAATAAATGCTTATATCAATTTATCAACTTGCCTTAGAACAGAATTTTACATAGAACTAAATTCAAATATAAGTATTGATGAGATCAAAAAGCTATTTTCAGTGGAAATGCTAGTAAAAACTGGAATAGAAGCTATTGAATACCTATTTAAAGTTAGTTGTGGGTTCTATTCAGTTATAAAGGGAGAAGATCAAATTTTAGCTCAGGTAAAATCATCTCACTCTGAAGCACTTGAAAATGAGCATAGTTCAAAATTTTTAAATATTATCTTTAATAAAGCGATAGAGTTAGGAAAAAAATTTAGAACTAAGAGTATGATAGCACATAATGCACTCTCATTGGAAGCTATATCTTTAAAATTTATTAAAAATAAATTTCCTAATATAGAAGATAAAAATATTTTTATTCTAGGAATAGGGGAATTAGCCCAAGATATTCTAACACTATTATCAAAGGAACAACTAAAAAATATTTATATTACTAATAGAACTTATCATAAGGCTGAGCAAATAAAAAAGCAGTTTGAAATGGTAAATATCGTTGATTACAAGGAAAAATATAAGGAGATGTTTGAAGCTGATATTATTATATCTGCTACTTCAGCACCTCATATAGTTGTTGAATATGATAAATTTGTACCTAAAATGAGAGAGGATAAAGATTATCTTTTTATTGATTTAGCTGTCCCTAGAGATGTTGATGAAAGACTTGCTAATTTTAAAAATATAGAAATATACAATCTAGATGATATTTGGAAAGTCTATAATGAGCATTCTATGAATAGAGATAAGCTTTTAGAAGATTATTCATATTTAATTGATGAGCAAATGGAAAAATTGATAAAATCTTTGGATTACTATAAAGAGAACTCTTTATAAAAGAAAGGAATATAAATGAAAAAACATGTTGTAATAGGAAGTAGAGGAAGTATATTAGCTTTAGCTCAAGCAAATCTTGTTAAAAGTAGCTTAGAAGCTAATTATCCAGATTTAACTTTTGAAATTAAAGAAATAGTAACAAGTGGAGATAAGGACTTAAAATCAAATTGGGAAAATAGTAATGCTTCTTTAAAAAGCTTTTTTACTAAGGAAATTGAGCAAGAATTATTAAATGGACAGATAGATATAGCTGTGCATTCTATGAAAGATATGCCTGCAGTTTCTCCTAAGGGCTTAATTTGTGGAGCAATTCCTGATAGAGAAGATGCAAGAGATGTATTAATATCTAAGAATGGTTTTTTAGTAACTTTACCTCAAGGTGCTAAGATTGGAACAAGTTCACTTAGAAGAGTTATGAACTTAAAGGCTATAAGACCTGATTTTGAAATCAAACATTTGAGAGGAAATATTCACACAAGATTAAATAAACTTGAAACTGAAGATTACGATGCTATTGTTCTTGCTGCTGCCGGTTTAAAAAGAGTAGGCTTAACAGATAAAATAAGTGAATACTTAAATGGAGAAGTTTTCCCTCCAGCTCCAGCTCAAGGTGTTTTATATATCCAATGTAGAGAAAACGATAAAGAAATAAAAGAAATTTTAAAATCTATACATAATGAGGATATTGCTAAAATAGTTGAAATAGAAAGAGAATTTTCTAAAATTTTTGATGGTGGTTGTCACACTCCTATGGGTTGCTATTCTCAAGTAAATGGAGATAAAATTAAATTTATTGGAGCCTATTCACATGATGGAAAGCAAATAAGAGTTGTAATTGAAGATGATTTAGCTAAGGGTAAAGAGATTGCACATATGGCAGCAGAAGAAATAAAAGCTAAAATCAATAAAGAAAATCTTTAAATCAGAGGAGATAAAATGAAAAAGGGAAAAGCATATATAATAGGTGCAGGGCCAGGTGACTTTGAACTATTAACTATAAAAGCAAAAAGAATAATTGAAAATGCAGATTGCATTATATATGATAGATTAATTAGTGAAGATATATTAAGACTTCCTAAAAAAGATGCTGAGCTTATATATCTTGGTAAAGGTAATACAGAGGGAGGTTTAATTCAAGATGAAATAAATCAAACTCTAGTAAAAAAGTGTCTTGAAGGAAAAAGTGTTGCTAGAGTAAAAGGTGGAGATCCTTTTGTTTTTGGTAGAGGTGGAGAAGAAGTTGAAGCCTTATTTCAAAATGAAATAGAATTTGAAATTATACCTGGAATAACTTCATCTATATCTGTTCCAGCTTATGCAGGAATACCTGTAACACATAGAGGTATTGCAAGATCTTTTCATATTTTTACAGGACATACTATGGAAAATGGAAAGTGGCATAATTTTGAAAATATTGCAAAATTAGAAGGAACATTAGTTTTTTTAATGGGAGTTAAAAATTTAGATTTAATAGTTTCTGACTTAATAAAATATGGTAAGGATAGTAAAACTCCTGTTGCTATTATAGAAAAAGGAGCTACTAAAAATCAAAGAGTAACAGTTGGAAATCTAGAAAATATTTTAGAACTTGTTGAAAAAGATAAAATACTTCCTCCAGCAATTACTATAATAGGGGAAGTAGTTAATTTAAGAGAAACATTTAAATGGTTTGAAAGTGATAAACTTGCTAAGAGAATATTAGTAACAAGAGATAAAAAACAAGCTGTTGAGATGTCAGAAAATATTTCTAAAAGAGGAGGACTTCCTGTTGAATTACCTTTTATAGAAATAGAAAATTTAAAGATAGATTTAAATAATCTAAGTAAGTATAAGGCTATTTTGTTTAATTCACCTAATGGAGTTAAGGCATTTTTTGAAAATATAAAAGACATAAGAAGTTTAGCAAATATTAAAATCGGAGCAGTTGGAGTAAAAACTAAAGAAGCTTTAGAAAAAAATAAGATTGTTCCAGATTTTGTTCCTGAAGAATATTTAGTAGATAGATTAGCAGAAGATGTAGTTAAGTATACAGAAGAAAATGATAATATTTTAATAGTTACTTCTGATATTTCTCCTTGTGATACAGATAAATACAATTCTTTATATAAAAGAAATTATGAAAAAGTTGTAGCTTATAATACAAAAAAATTAAGAGTTGATAGAGAAAAAGTTCTTGAAACCTTAAAAGATATAGATATTATTACATTTTTAAGTTCTTCAACAGTAGAAGCATTTTATGAAAGTTTAGATGGAGATTTCTTTATATTAGGTGATAAAAAAATAGCTTCTATTGGACCTATGACAAGTGAAACTATAAGAAGATTAGGAATGAAAGTTGACTATGAAGCAGAAAAATATACAGCTGATGGCATACTTGATGAGATATTTGGAGCATAGATGTTTGAAAAATTAAATCCTAGAAGTGCAAAAATAATTAAACAAAGTTCTACAGTATATAATTTAAAATGGAAAGGAAATATAGAGTTTTTATTGTGTAGGCATGAAAATAGCTGTTCAGGTTGGTATTATATACTAAAAAATAATGAGCAAATATCTCCTACTTACCATTATAGTGAAATTAATGATATATTCTTTCAAAATTTACAAAGAATAATAGATGATATTGAGAGTGGAAAATATAATAATAAAAAAACTCCTAGTGAAAAGATTAGATTGATAGTTGAAGAAAGAGGACTATATTCACTGATGAATAATACAAAGTGGAAAGAACTTATAACAGCTATCAAAGAAAAAACTCCTGATATTCCTATAAAATATAAAATATTATTTGAGGAAGAAGCTCCTACTTACTATTGGACAATGGCAGGAGATGAACATTTTGAATATTTAAATATGAAATCTATCGAATGGTTTAAAATTTCTTGTGAAATAAAAGAAATTAAACATAGAGGAAGATTAATTGAGGATAAAGTTATTATCTATGACAAGAGAGCAGAAATATATGAAATTTTAGAAAAATTTAATATACCTTACGAATATGATGAGATAGAAAATGCTTTTTTTATTTATGGATATAAAAGTTAATAAGAAAGGAGATTTAATTATGGCATACACATTAAAAGCAGTTACAATTCGTACAAACAATAGTGAAGAAGGTATTAGAAAAATAGGAGAATTATGGGGAGATGTCTTAACAGGAAAATTATCTCTTTTAGCTGATGGAGTAGTACCTATTTCACAATATAGTAATTATGAAAGTGATGAAAAAGGAGATTATGATATTAGTATAGTAGGAGTAGAGCATAATTTCTTTGAAGATATAGAAAAAGAAGTTGAAAAAGGTTTATATAAAAAATATGAAGCTGTTGATGAAAATGGTAATGTAGAAATGTGTACAAAAAAAGCTTGGGAAAATGTTTGGAATGATACCCACTCTGGAGTATTAAAAAGGGCTTTTACAGTAGATTTTGAAAGTTCTGTCCCAAAAGAATTTTCAAAAGATGGAAAGGCACATTGTTATTTATATATAGCAATGAAATAAATATTACAGGAGGAAAAATGACTAATAAATTTCAGACTTATGTAGACAGTATTCAAAGTAAAAGTAAATTAAAATTATTATTAGTTCCAATTTTAGTAACTATTCTAATAATAGTTTTAAATCAACTATTAATAATTCCTTTTATATTTATTTTTAATGATGGTTTAAAAGAAGTTTTATCTTTTAGTGGAAGTTCAAATTTTGTAAGTGAAGCTATCTCACTCTTTTTAGCGATATTTTTAATGACAAAAATTTCTAAACTAAGTACTGAGCAATTAGGTTTTTCAAAAAATAATATCGCTACTTCGTATTTAAAGGGAGCTTTCTTTGGAACTTTACAAGTACTAAGTGTTTTCTTAATAATATTTTGCTTAAATGCGATAGACGTTTATTATGTTGCAAATATTCCTATCTTAATATTTATAAAAATACTTATCTTTTTTGTTTTTCAAGGTTTATTTGAAGAAATCTTATTTAGAGGGTATTTAATGCCAATGTTCACAAAGGTGATAGGAATAAAATTTACAATAATATTATTATCATTTCTTTTTACTTGTATTCATCTACTTAATCCTAACTTAAGTATGATTGGGTTAACAAATGTCTTTTTAGCAGGAGTAACATTTAGTTTAATATATTATTATACAGGAAATTTATGGTTAGTTGGAGCTATGCACACTCTTTGGAATTTTATCTTAGGTTTTATAGTTGGCTCATATGTAAGTGGAATACCTACAATTTACTCTATATTTTTTTCTGTCCCAATTGAAGGTAAAGATTTAATAAGTGGAGGAGAATTTGGTTTTGAAGCTAGTATAGTTGAAACTATACTTGAATTAGGAGTAAGTTTATTTGTTATTTATTTAATAAAAAAAGAGAAAAAAGGTGAAAATTATGAATAAAGAAATTTTAGAATTAGTTACAAAGATTTTTACATTTTTAAAACTAGAGGATTATACAAAATTAACAAATATTTTAAGTATGATTGAAAAAGAATTTCCTGATTACTATAAATTTTTTGAAATTTTTAAAGATAAAAACATAGGTGAAAAAGCATCTAATGTTCTATCGAATATTTTTGAATCTCTTACTTTAGGGGGAACTCCATTAGCTTTACTAGGAAAAAAAGCTGAAAAAGAAGAAAAAGAAAGAGAAATCACATCACAAGAAAACTTATTAAAAGACGGAATAAAAGGAATTCTTAAAAATTATTCAGATTCAAGTGAAGAAAAAAGATTTTTAGAATTTTTATCAGAAAAGTTATAATATTTGGGAGGAATTATGAGAGGGAAAAATTTTATTTTAGCGACTTTACTATTTATAGTTACTAGCATTATAGGACTTGCAGTTGAAAATCCTAATTTTACTACACAAGAATCAGTTATAGCCGCTCTTGATCCTGACTTTACAGAAGGGGTAAAAGAATATAAACCAAATCTAGAGAATATTGATAAAATATTTAACTATATAGAAAAGAATATAAAGCAAAAAGGTAGAGCAATTTTTTATAGTAAAATAGATCAAGAGAGAAAAGAATTGATAGTGACTGATGAAAACAATAAGCTCATTTATACTGAAAAACTTCCTGAAAAATTAGTAAATTCTATTCCTTATTTTGAAGCAAAACAAACTTATTCATTAAAAAATGGAAAAACTTTAGAATATTCTGAAGCAAATTTAGAAACATTAGGTAAAAGATTCAAAATAAAAAATGAAACATTAAGAAAAAATAGAATAAACAAAAAAGATGCAATTCAAGTATTAAGTTTAATAGGTGATATGAATAAAGCAAGTCAAACTGGCTTTTCAAAAATTGAATATTCTAATATGGAAACATTCGATGAAAATGATAATTTAATTCTAATAGTAAAGTACAAAAACAAAAAAATTATAATGGAACAAGAAGTAGAGGGAAATAATCTAAAAATGATTACTTATTTTGATAACTTAAGTACTATGAATGGAAAAATGGAAGCATATAAGAATGGTGAGTTAATTAGTATTATGCAAATAAAAAATTCAATCCCTGAAGGTGAAGTTAAAATATTTTATCCTAGTGGGAAATTATTATCAACATTTTATATAAAAAATGGTACAATGGATGGTACAATGAAGGCTTTTTATGAAAATGGGAAAATAAGAATGATTGGTCATTTTAAAGATGGAAAAAAAGATGGTGAATTTATTGAATATGAAGAAGATGGAAGTATTGTAGATAAAGCTTTATATAAAAATGATGAAATGATAAGTCAATAAAAACTAAAGGGGATATGAATATCCCCTTTTTAATTTATTATTTAGTGTATTTTACTCTTCCTTTAACTATAGTCATACATACATTATAGTCTTTATCTAAAACTACTAAATCAGCATCCTTATTCTCTTTTATAAGCCCACTATTTAATTTGAATTCTTTAGCAGCATTAGTTGAAGTCATTTTAAAAGCATCAGTTATACTATAACCTAAGTCAATTAGATTTTTAAAAGCAATATCCATTCTAAGTACACTACCTGCTAAAGCATTATTTGATACAAGTCTTGCTTGTCCATCTTTTACATTGACATCTAGTTCACCTAACTTGTATTTACCTTCAGCCAATCCTGTTGCAGACATAGCATCTGTAACACATACTACCTTATCAACTCCTTTTATCTTTATAAGAGTTCTTACAGCTTCAGGATGGACATGAACTTTATCAAAGATAATTTCAGCCATAATATTATCTGAATTAAAAACTGCTCCTACAACTCCAGGTTCTCTATGAGTAAATCCTTTCATAGCATTAAATGTATGAGTTGCATGAGAAAGTCCATAATCAACAGCCTTTATAACAGCTTCATAACTTGCATTTGAATGTCCTACAGAAACAACCACTCCTCTATCAGATAAATATTTTATAGCTTCTAAGTTTTCTTGAGTATGAGGAGAAATAGAGAATAATTTTACTAATCCTTCTTTTACAGATAGATATTCTTCAAGTTCTTCTATTCCAGCAGGTTTTATATATTTTTCGTTTTGAGCACCCTTATATTCAACAGCAAAATAAGGTCCTTCCATATGTACACCAAAAATATTAGCTCCATCTATCTCTTTATTTTGTAATTTTCCTGCAATTTTTAAAACATTTTTCAATTCATCTTTAGTACTTGTTAAAGTTGTAACTAAGAAATTAGCTGTTCCTTCTTTGGCTAGATATTTTGAAATTCTTCTTAGAGCTTCTTCATCTATATCCATTGCATCTGCTCCATCTGCTCCATGAACATGGACATCTACGAAGGCAGGGCCTAAATATTTTCCCTCTAGATCTATAAGTTCATCATAAGTAATTTGACTTAAATCAGAATCTTTTGAAAATATCTTTTCTATTTTGTCTTCACAAACTAAAACTGTAGCTTTTTCTATTTTATTTTCTAAAACTAAATTTGCATTTTTTAATAATATTTTTTTCATTTTATCACCCCTACTTTAAATTTTATAGCAAATTCTAAAATAAATCAATAATTATATTGACAAATCCAATAGTAAATTTATAAAATAAATAAGTACTTAAATATAATGGAGGAAAAAATATGATTTATGGAGAATTAAAAGATATAAAAAACTATAAAGGACTTAATAAAAATTTAGATAAAGCTATTGATTTTATTGTCGATAAAAAATACCTAAATGCAAACTTTGGGAAAAACTTGATAGAAGGAAATAGTATTTACTTTGATTACCCTGAAAAAGTAATGACTAGGGAAAATAAAGACATTGAATCAGAATATCATAAAAAATATGCTGATATACATATAGTTCTTGAAGGTGAAGAAATTATTGGATATACATCTTTTGAAGACTGTGTTGAAACTAAAGCATATAATAGTGAAAAAGATATTGCTTTTGTTAAGGGAGAAAATCAAGCAGAAGTCTTATTAAATGGAAAGAACTTTGCATTATTTTTTCCTGAAGAAGTGCATCTTCCTCTTCTAAAAGTTGGAGAAATTAAAGAAATTAAAAAAGTTGTTTTTAAAATTGAAATTTAAATCAGGGTACCGTTATAAAAATAAAAGCTAATTTTCTTACAAAAATGTCCAATTTAGAAACAAGAAAAACTTGACTTTTCGATACTAATGAGCTAATATATATCTGTAGTTTATAATACTAATTTCGGAGGTTCTAAAATGAAATTAAAAAAAGTTTGGAAATTGCTTGCATTGGTGTCACTTATTTTTCTTTTAATTAGCTGTGGTAAAAAGAAAGAAGAGAAACCGTTAGTAATGGGATTATCTCCTATAGCCAATTCAGAAAAGCTTCTTGAGGATGCAGCTCCTTTATATAAAATGTTAGGTGATGATATTGGAAGACCTGTTGAAGGTTATATTGCTACTAACTATATTGGTGTTGTTGAAGCATTGGGAACAGGAACTATTGACTTTGCATTAATACCACCATTTGCATATATTCTTGCAAATAAGAAAAATGGTTCTGAGGCATTATTGACAAGTATTGGAAAAAATGATGAACCTGGATACTATTCTGTTTTACTTGTAAGAACTGATAGTGGAATTGAAAAAGTTGAAGATTTAAAAGGTAAAAAAGTTGCCTTTGTTGATCCATCATCAACTTCAGGATATATTTTCCCAGCAGTTATTTTAATGGATCATGGAATAGATGTAGAACAAGATGTTACTTATCAATTTGCTGGAGGACATGATAAAGCATTACAATTATTAATAAATGGTGATGTAGATGCTATAGGAACTTATGAAAGTGCAATTACAAAATTTGCTAAAGAATTTCCAGAAGTAACTGAAAAAGTTAAAGTACTAGAAAAGAGTGATTTAATACCTGGTATAACTTTAACTGTATCATCAAAACTTGATGATGCTACAAAGCAAAAAATTAAAGATGCCTTTATTAAAGTTACTAATTCAAAAGAAGGACAAGAATTAACTTTAAAATTATTCGGTATAAAAGGTTTTGAAGATGCTAAAGTTGATAATTATAAGCTTATTGAAGATAAACTTAATAAAATGGGTATAGATATAGAAAAAGTTAAATAAAATTAACATAAATAAGAGGGCTATACATTAGCCCTTTTTTTATAAAAGACATAAGGAGGTGCCAAGTGGAAACAATTATAGAAGTAAAAAATTTAAAAAAGAATTATGGCGACAGAGAAATTCTAAAAGACATATCATTTTCTATAGAAAAAGGAGAAATTATCTCTATAATAGGTGAAAGTGGTGCAGGAAAATCAACTTTAATGAGATGTATAAATGGTTTAGAAGGTATTAATTCTGGAAGTATAAAATTCTATGACACCGATATAACTAAACTAAAAGAAAAAGAAAAAAATTTGATAAAGAGGCAAATGGCTTATGTTTTCCAGGATCTAAATATAATAGATAATATGTATGTAATAGATAATGTATTAATTCCTTTTTTAAATAGGAAAAATTTTATTCAAGTTCTTCTAAATAGATTTTCTAGAGCAGAATACGAAAGAGCTCTATATTGTTTAGAGAAAGTTGGAATATCAAAATTAGCTTATACTAAAGCTAAATATTTATCAGGTGGAGAAAAACAAAGAGTTGCCATAGCTCGTTCTATTGCTCCTAATGTTGATTTAATCTTGGCTGATGAACCTATAAGTAGTTTGGATGAGAAGAATTCATTTCAAATTATGGAAATTTTTAAAAGAATAAATGCTAAAAAGAATAAAACAATTATACTAAATTTACACAATGTTGAGATTGCAAAAAAGTTTTCAGATAAGATTTTAGCTTTAAAAAATGGAGAAATATTTTTCTTTAAAAAAAGTAGTGAGGTAAATGAAGATGACATTAGACAAGTTTATCAAAGTTCATAATACTAAGACTTTTTTGAAGATTTTAACTATAGTAATTGTTTTGGCTTTATTCTTTTTTACTTTAAATTTAGATTTTCAAGACTATATTGATGGTTTCTCTAGATTAAAAGGTCTTGTTGCTGGAATGATGAGAATAGAGGCAGAGGATAAAAAGATTGTTTTATTCAAAATGTTTGAAACAATTATTACTGCTTTTGCTTCGTCTTTTATAGGAGTTCTTTTAGCTGTTTTATGCTCTCCTTTTTTAGCAACAAATATATCTAATAAATATCTAGCTAGGTTTTTAACAGTATGTTTTTCTATCTTTAGAACTGTTCCTGCCTTAGTAATGGCTGCAATACTTGTTAGTCTTATAGGAATTGGAAGTTTTACAGGATTTATAAGTTTACTTATCATTACATTTTTTTCAGCTACCAAGCTTTTAAAGGAGTATTTAGAAGAAATAAATCCTGCTAAAATACAATCGTTTAGAAGTTTTGGATTTTCAAAATTTACTTTTTTAAGATCTTGTATATATCCTTTTTCTAAACCATATATCATTTCACTTTTCTTTTTAACTTTGGAATCTAGTATAAGAGGAGCAAGTGTTTTAGGTATGGTTGGAGCTGGAGGTATAGGAGAAGAACTTTGGAAAAATCTAAGTTTTCTTAGATATGATAAAGTTTCATTTATAATTGTAATCTTATTAGGTTTTATATTTTTAACAGATACTTTAAGTTGGTTCTTTAGAAAAAAAGATAATCTTATAAAAATTACTACTTCTGAGGGATACAAAAAGAGTAAATTTATTTCAAACTTTGTTATTATTGGAGTTTTAATTCTATTAGTTTTCTCATTAAATATCTTATATGAAGACACAAATAAAATATCAGCTCCAGTCTTCTTTGAAAGATTATTTACTTTTTTTAGAAAATTTAAAAATTTAGATTTCACTTACTCAGGAAAAGCTTTACTTGCGTTGTGGCAAAGCTTCTTAGTTGCTTTTTTTGCAACAGTTTTTGCTGCTCCAAGTGCAATAATTGTAAGTTATTTTGCAAACTCTGTTACTTCTAATAAAATAATTGCTTTTCTTATAAAAATCTTTATAAATTTTATAAGAACTTTTCCACCTGTGATAGTTGCTATATTATTTTTTAGTGGCTTTGGTCCAGGGCTTATAAGTGGTTTCTTTGCTTTATATCTCTACACAACTGGAGTTATAACAAAAGTTTATGTAGATGTTTTAGAAAGTGTTGAAGTTGATTATGGTTTATATGGTAAAAGTTTAGGTTTAAGAAACTTCTATATCTATTTAAAACTTTGGTTACCATCTACTTATACAAACTTTGTTTCTATATTCTTATATAGATTTGAATCTAATATGAAAAATTCAAGTGTATTAGGTATGGTTGGAGCTGGTGGTATAGGTCAATTGCTTATGAATCACATAGCTTTTAGAAATTGGGAAAAAGTATGGGTTCTTTTAATATTTTTAATAATTACTATAATCTTAATAGAAAATCTATCTGAATATATTAGAAATAAAGTTAATAAATAACAAAAATTTTTTTTTAAATATCTAGCAAGAAGTCCCCTACTTCTATAAGTAGGGGATGAATTGCTTTTTTTATTTTCTTGAAATTGTTTC
>OGGI01001995.1_pt1 | contig 12890 bp, 14 predicted proteins | sample 1571051 | NCBI WGS metagenome assembly OGGI01 (sample SAMEA2582075, study PRJEB24529) | metagenome | biome: Human gut stool | place: China | collected 2011 | reverse complement strand
TGCCAGATGCAGAAGTTATTGAAATTACTCATGAAGATATAAAATCTGTTAACTACAAGGAAACAGAGCATTTCTTAATAACAAAAAGATTTATGAATACCCCTGAGCAAATGATAAAAGATTTACTTAGGTAATTCTAATTTTATTTAAGGAGGAAGTATAAAATGATTGGAAGAATATATCATGTTGGATTAACTGTTTCAGATTTAGATAGGTCAATTACCTTTTATAGAGATATACTTGGACTTGAATTCCAAGGAGAAATTCTAATGCTTGGTGAAGAAACAGATAAAATATTTCGTAAGAAGAACTGTAAAGCTAGAATTGCTTATTTGAATGGTTCTAAAAGTATTGATGCTCCACCTGTTGAATTAATTCAGTTTGTAGACGATGTTATTAATAAAACTCAGTCAGATTTATTTACTACATCTATTTCAGAATTATGCTTTTATACAGATGATATTGATACAGTTTATAAAAACCTTATTGAAAAAAATATAGAGTGCTTATCTGAACCACAATATTTTGATTTTACTTTACAGGGATTTGGTAAAAGTAAAGCATTCTATTTTAAAGATCCTGATGGTATTATACTTGAAATGATGCAACCATTATCAGAATAGTATATGGATGAAGTTAGAAAGGGAATTTTATGTTTAAAAAGATTTTATCAATTGGTTAGCTTATGTAGAAATTATTGTAGGTGCTGGTTTATCATCAGGACAAGATTTAATGGTTATATAATAATACGATTTAGTTTGAATAAAAAAAAGAGAATTTTCAAGTCTTTATACTCAAAAATTCTCTTTTTTTATGTCAGACTAAATTTTAATTTTAATCTTATTCAAATTGTACAACTAATGAAGCATCATGAACAACTTTATTTTGTCTATCCATAGAAGCAACGGCTCTTATTACCCATTGTCCAGTTCTTGATGGTACAAATGCAAATACTCCATTGTCATCAGTAAATACTCTTAAACTTGTTTTAGGAGCTTCTTTATTAGCTACCCAAGTGTTGTTAGTCATATCTATTTTACCATTAATGAAATCAACGTCTACTCTTGCATTTTTTATAGGGTTTCCATCTTTATCAACAAATTTTGCTCTGAATACATTTTCTTTCCAAGCATTAACTGGATTTACTAAAGGAACTATTTCATTGTATCCTGGAGCTACTCTTTGGTTGTAGTCTGATCCTGCTGAATCTTTAGTTATTATTAATTTTTCTACTGGATTGAATGTATATCCTTCGTCTTTAGTGTTTCCACTATCCATTACGAATACCCAGCTTCCTCCACCTTTTAATCCATCTTCCATAGAGTAAACTGCATCTAAAGCTACATATTGTCCTTTAGCTGTTTTTATAGTTCCAACTTTAACTTTAGATAATAAATCTGTTTTTACTCCATCATGAACAACGAAGAATGCTTTAGGTAAAGATGTTTTACCATCAACTGTTGCAATACTTATAGGTTCTGCTTCTGGTCCTTCTGCAGGGTGAGCTAAAATAGCTTTCATTTTAACTTCTTTTTGATTACTTGCATCTAAATTAGATGTGTAAAGAAAATGATCATGTGCAAATAGATTTGCTGCTAATAAGATACTACCAATTAAAACTAAACTTTTTTTCATACTGAGATACCTCCGAATATTATTTTTTGTATCATCCTAACCTTAATTATAATTTTTATAATAAAAATTTTATTATTTTTCTAACATTAATTCTTTCCATTCTCCAAAGTCAAAGCTTGCAGTTGCTTTATCCCAGTTAGCTTTTTCAGCAGCTGTTAAAGCAGGTCCTTTTTTGCTAGCAACGTGTCCTTCTCCAGCATTGAAATATACTTCATATTTTTCAGTTGCAGGTTTTGGCATAGTTATGCTTCCTTTAGCATCTAATTTTCCTTTATAGATAATTTCTTTTCCTTTGAAAGTTTCTTCTGGTCCATTGTATGCCTTATCTTTAACGATTATGATTTCAACACCTTCACCTGAAGCTCCATTTGAGAAACCACCTTCAATATACACAGTTCCATCTCCATTATCATCCACAGAAATTAATGGTGCATGTGCAAATGCAACAACTGACATTAAAACTCCAATAACTAAAACTAAAAACTTTTTCATTTTGTCCTCCTATTATTTCTTTAGTGCTTCTATTAAATTATCTGTATTTTCTTTAAATGCTTTTAATATAGCTTCTGGATCCATTTTTCCATCTTTATCCATAGGTATATCTAAAGTATTTATAATAACAAACTCTCCACCTGCATCTTTCAATGCTTTTATAACATTTTTCTTCAACCATCTATCAGAAATAATAACTTTTATTCCCTTATCTTTTATTAAGTTAGCAACATTTTCAGCAGTTATGCTATCATAGTCAACATATTCTGCATATATATTCATATCATTTAAGAAATATTGTAAATTTTCACTTAAAGATATAACTGAAGGATTATCAACTGAAAGTAATTTTTCATTAGCTTCATTTTCAATCTTTAATAAATCATTGGTAAATTTATTTACATTCTTTTCTATCTTAGGTTTATTTTGAGGGTATAATCTTATTAAATCTCTAGAGATGATATTTACCATTCTAACTAGATTTTTACTACCTGTCCAAATATATGGATTAACTTCTCCATTTGAATAATCACTGAAGAATATTGTTGTCATTTTTTCATCATAAGGATAGCTTGCATCTATCTCAACAATATTTATTTTATTCATTCTTGCTTTTCCATAGATTACATCTTCAGGCCAAACTTTTGCTATATCTACAACTGCTTGAGCTTTTTTAGCAACTGATAGGTCAAAACCTTCTTCTCTTATAGCTTCTTTTGACATAGTCATAGATGTGTCTGAACCAAAGGGAGTGTAAACTTTAATATCTGTTCCCTTAGTTAAGTAACTAGTCAAAGAATATAGAGGTTGTATAGATGTGATTACTATGTTTTCAGCAAAACTAACTGTACCTAAGACTAACATAAAAATAAATAGTAATATCTTTTTCATTTTATTCTCCTTCTGCAAAGTTTCTAAATAACATTCTAATAATAACTGTAATAATAAAGATAGCTGATGAAATCATTATTATTGCTCCACCTGATGGAATTGATATATCAAAATGTATTGGTAAATACACTCCTAACAGACAGCTAACAAGGGCAAAAAGTACCGAGTAGCTTACAAAACCTTTTATAGACTTTGATAAGTTCTTTGCTGCCGCTGCTGGTATCAATAACAAGGCTTCAACAAGTATAGATCCTACTATTTTTACTGAGGCTATTGTAATAACTGTGACAATTATAATAAAAATATATTCTATTAATTTTACATTTACCCCTCTTACTATTGCTAGATTTGGATTAAAACTTGCTAATAACATTCTATTTAGATATGGTACTAGCACAAAACCAATTATAATTGCTGATACAACTAAGATATATATATCAGTGTCGTTTACTGTAAGTATAGAACCAAATAATATACTTTCTAAGGCATGTGAATTTACCTTAGCTGATACATAGATAAGAAGTGAACCTCCTAAAGCTATTGAGATTGAAAGGAAAACTCCTATCAAGGTATCTGAGGACATCTTTGTTCTATTCTTTGTGTAATTGATAATCAATCCAAATAATATACAATAAGTAAAAAGTGAAATATATGGTGCTGAAAAAGGTTCTCCTAACAGTACACCTATAGCTATACCTGTCATAGCAGCATGTCCTACTGCTTCTGAGAAGAAAGCCATTTTCTTTGTAACTACCATAGTTCCTATTCCCCCAAGTATTGGTCCGATAAGCAATGCACATATCATAGCATTGATAACGAAACCATACTTAAAAGAAGCTGGAATACTCCCTTGCTCAGCTAAATTTATTAAGAAATTTCTAAAAGTTTCTAACATTTTCTCTCCTAAAATCTACCTATTTTCCTTACTCTGTGATAGTATTATAAAAATAAGCAAGTTACATTCTAAATTTTAGATAAAAAATTAAAGCAAGTGAGCCGAGTAAATGTCGGCGTGTCTGAAGCCAACTTGTTGGCAAGTTTTCCGAATTTACAGCGAAACGTTAATTTTTTATCGTTAAGAAATTTAGCTAGTAACGAACTATTTTTATAAATACTCCCTATTCAAATATTCTCATAATTTTGTCTTCTTTTAATTCTTCTTTTGGATCTCCACTGAATATCATTCTTTTCTTTATACAAGTAACAGTGTCTGCTAACTCTTTTACCTGTGCTAAATTATGGTGTATCCAAAGAATTGTTATACCTTCTTCTTTTAATTCCTTTATTATTTCTTTGAAATATTCTTCTCCTGCCTTATCTATCCCTGTCAAAGGCTCATCTAAAATTAAAAGATTAGGTCTTGGGAAAAGAGCCTGAGCCAATAACACTCTTTGTCTTTCTCCACCTGATAGATTTCCCAATAATCTTTTTTTCTTTTCATAAACTCCTAATTTTTTTAGAAGATTATCAACTGTCTCTTTATGTTTTTTAGATATACCAAGGAAACAAGGTCTAGTTTGATTAGTCATAGCCATGAAATCTTCCACAGTAATAGGTAAAGTTCTTTCAAAATCTAAAACTTGAGGAACATATCCAATCACTTTCTCTTTTTCATATTTCATCTCTATACTACCTGTAAAAGGCATTTGTCCTAGTATACATCTTAATAGTGAAGTTTTTCCTCCACCGTTAGGACCTACAAGACAATGGATTTCTCCTGCTTTAACAGTTAAATTAATATTCTCTAAAATCTCATTTCCTGATAGCACTAAATTTAAATCTTTTATTTGAATTTCAAGTCCATTCATTATTTCTTTCCTTTTTTAGCTGCTACGTCTTTAATTGCTTTTACAACTTCATCTAAGTCAACTTTAATAAATTTTTCAAAACTATCTGGTTCATAAGCACCATTTGTCATATGAGATAGTGATCTAACTTCAACACCTGTTTCTTTATGAATAGTATCTACGAATTTGTTATTGAAGTTCTTTTCACCAAAAATTATATCTATTTTTTCATTTTTAATTATTTTGATAACTTTTTCTAAGTCTGCTGCACTTGGTTGAGCACCATGAGATGGTTCTATAACTGCCTTAACGTCTATACCGAATTCAGATAATAGATAGTCATATCCACCATGTAAAGTTGCAACTCTTATATCAATATTTCCTAATTTCTTTACTTCATTTAGAGCATCTGCTTTTAATTTTCTTAATTTTTTAGCATAGTCTCTTGAATTTTTTAAGTAAAATTCTTTGTTAGCTGGATCTATTTCTCCCAATTCTTTAGCTATGTTATACACTTGTTGAATTGAAGTTGTTATAGAGATAAAAGTATGAGGATTCATAACTTTTTCTTTTCTGATTGAACCTGCTATAGGCATTAAAGAAACATTTTTATTTGCATAAATAACTTTTATTTCTTTCTTTCTATCTGCTGCGTTTAAAATATCGAAGATAAATTCATCATGTCCTACACCGTTTACTACAAGGACATCTAATTCATTCATTCTCTTTATATCTTCTGGTTTTGGTTGATAACTATGAGAATCATATTTATCTAGTCTTACAACTGGTATAACTTCTGCCTTATCTTTTACTATATTCGCTACAAAGCTGTAGTAAGGTTGTAAAGTAACACCTATTTTTAATTTATCCTTAGCCATAACTGAAAAACTAAAAATTAACATTAAAATTGCCAATAACTTTTTGTACATCTGATACCTCCATTATTTCTTAGTTCTATTTTTATTTTTATTCTTAACATATTTAATAGCACTTACAACTTCATCTAGGTCAACTTTGATAAACTTTTCAAAGCTATCAGCTCTATAGGCACCTGTTGTTAAGTGTTCTAACTTTCTAACTTCTATCCCTGTCTCATTTTTTATTATAGAAACATATTCATCACTATAATTCTTTTCTCCAAAAATTATATCTATCTTTTCTTTCTTTATTTTTTCTATCATTTTTTGAAGTGATGACATACTTATTTGTGAACCATGAGTTGGTTCTAAAACAGCCTTAACGTCTATTCCAAACTCAGATAATAAATAGTTATATCCACCTAAGAAAGTGGCAACTCTAACATCTGTTCCATTTACATCTTGAACTTCTTTTAAGGCATCTGTTTTTAATTTTCTTAACTTCTTTACATATTCTCTTGAATTAGCAAGATAGAAATCCTTATTCTTAGGATCTAATTTTATTAATTCCTTTGTTATATTATGTACTTGTTGGATTGCAGCTGTTATAGATATGAAAGTATGTGAATCCATAATCTTTTCATTACCTAATGTACCTGCAACTGGCATAAGTGGAACATCTTTATTAGCATTGATAATAACAGGTCTATCCTTTTTATCAACTGCATCTATGATTTTATAGACAAATTCATCATGTCCTACACCATTTACAACAATGGCATCTACTTTTGAAGCTCTTTCTATATCTTCAACCTTAGGTTGATAAGTATGAGAGTCAAAACCTTCTGCCTTTACTATGGGGATAACTTCTGCTCTATCCTTTACTATATTTGCAACAAAACTATAGTAAGGTAGTAAAGTTATACCTATTTTCATTTTTTCTCCTGCCATTGCTAAAACATTCAATAGCAAGAACATTAAAAGTATTATTTTTTTCATTTTTGCCTCCTATTTGGCAATGTACTTTTGTCTTTCGTCATTACCTGTATAGGGAACTATTTTTTTCATTATATGTTCGTACTTCTCAAAGTTTTTTTCTATATCTTCAAAACTAACTTTATCTTTCATATAGAAAATATCGCTTTCATCTATATTCGCATCATTGAACTTTACAAGGAAAGTTCCTATTCTTTCATTTCCTATACCGACATAGTAATCTTCATTGTCATGTTTAATTTTTTTCCATTCCATTGCCCCTCTTTGTTCCCAAGTTACATCCTTGTAGTAAGGTGGAATTTCTTCTTCTGCCAAAACTTCTATATCAGGTAAAGCTCCATTTTCTTCTTTTAATTGAGCAATATCTACTAAAGAATTTTTTATATCAGAGTATAGACCTAATTCTATGTTATCTAAAACTTCATAAGAAATTATTTCATTCTCTTGTAAATCTATTTTATAGTCTGTTCTATGTCTAATTTTCAAAGCTATACCTGCTAAAAGAATCAGGACAACAAAAGCTAAAATAAGAAAGATATTCTCCTTCTTTGAGCTAAGTGGTTTTACAACATAAGTATTAATTTTTATCACCTCATTCTGAAATCAGTTAATTGTAATCATTCTTATATATAGTATCATACTTTCTTAAATTTTGAAAGAAAAACTAATTACATATGTAAAATTTTTTTAATTTATATTTTTACTTTGATTAGCTTAATTTATTAAAAATAAGAAGGCTAAAGAAAATAAAAAAGACTACTGTAAATTAATGATAAAATCATATATTTACAATAGTCTATTTCTTCAATTTTCAATCTTAGTTACTAATTACAGGCTCTCTTGGAGTATATCCTCCAACTTTATTGAATACGCCTCTAATAAATTTAGTTATTGGATATTCAAAAGTATCTTGGTTTTTCTTTTCTTTCTTAGTGTATAAGTTTTCTAATTCTTGTTTATATGCTTCAACTTCTTGAGCTGTTACATCTCTTACAGGATATTTTCTTAAATTAGGATATTCTCTATCAAGTACTCTGTTCCATTCTTCTACTTGAGGTTTGAATAGAGCTAAGATAAAGTCTCCGTTATCAGAAATTCTAACTTCTTTTATAACGTCACCCATTTCTAGTTTTCTAACTTTTATAGCGTCTCCTTCTGAACGAACTTCACCAAAAATAGTATGCACTCCATTTAACCAATCAGCTGGTGCAAATGTCATAAAAAATTGAGAACTACCTGTGTTAGGTCCTGCATTTGCCATAGCAAGCATTCCTGGTTGATAGAAATCTAGCCAATCAACAAATTCATCAGGTATAGTATAACCTGTTCCACCCATTCCTGTTCCAGTAGGGTCTCCACCTTGTACCATGAAGTTTTCAACTGAACGATTGAATTTTGTGTTATCATAGAAACCTCTTTTTGCAAGGTTGATAAAGTTAGCAACTGTTATAGGAGCTGCTTCTGGATAAAGATAGAATGTAATTTCTCCTTGAGTAGTAACGAAAGTTGCTGTTACATTGTTGTATTTAACTGGATCTTTAAATACACTAGTTATTGACTTCATTGTAGATTTTACAGAACTACAACCTACTAAAAACATAAGTGATAGCCCTATAATGCTTAATAATTTAAATAATTTTTTCATCAAAACCTCCTAAATTTACTTGGTCATAGATATTATACTACATTTTAAGAAAAAAAACTATTTTATGAAATTCTTTTGTAATTTTTTTGTTGATAATGTCAATAAAATTGAGATAGCTATCAGTAAAACTGATAGAGCATTTACCACTGGAGAAACTCCAAGTCTTATCATAGAGTATATTCTAAGTGGCAGAGTTGAGGAACCTGGTCCTGAAACAAAGAAAGTTATTACAAAGTCATCAAAAGATAATGTTAATGCCATTAAAAATGCTGATACTATAGCTGGCAATAACATAGGAATGATAACCTTTGTTAAAGTCTGTCTATTTGTTGCTCCTAAGTCATAGGCTGCTTCTACAACTGAATAATCAAATTCATCTAGTCTTGAAAGTATAATAAATAAAACATAAGGGATATTAAAAGTTGTATGTGCTATAAATATTGTTGTAATCCCTAGTTTAAATTTCACTGTTGCAAACATTATAAGAAGTGATACCCCTATTATTATATCTGGTACAACAAGAGGTAGAACACTTATATTTTTTAAATATTTCTTCCCTTTGAAGTCAAACCATTTTAAAGCTATAGCTCCAAATGTCCCTATTACTGTTGAAACAAATGATGAAATCAAAGCAATAAAAATACTGTAATAAAAAGCCTTCCATATATTGCTTGAGTGTCTAAACAATTCTTTATACCATCTTAAAGAAAATCCTTGCCAAGCCATACCCTTTCCATTATTGAAAGAATAAATAACCAGAACTGCAAGTGGTAAGTAAAAGAATATCATAGTAAGAACAAAAATTACAAAAGATGTTTTTCTTCTATCTAATTTATTTGACATTTTTTTCACCTACTTTGTTTTCTTTTTCTTCATATTTTGAAAATACCCAAAGGACTATACTTGTTAGAACTATTAAAGCTCCTGAAATAGTCGAAGCTAAAGGCCAGTTTCTTGTAACTGTTAAATGTTGTGCTATAACGTTTCCTAGCATTAGTGAATTTGTTCCTCCTACCAATTTAGGTACTGCATAAGAACCTAAAGCTGGTATCAAAGTGAAAATAGTTGAAGTTATTATTCCTGCTTTGATATTAGGAAGAAATACTTTTCTAAAAGCTTGGAAGTTAGTTGCTCCTAAGTCTCTTGCTGCATCTAAAAGTGAAAAGTCAAACTTTTCTACCACTGCATACAGAGGTAAAATTGCAAAAGGTAAACTTGTATACACTGAAATTATCACAACAGCTGGAACATTGTATAGCATTTTTATAGGCTCATTAATCAGATGAAATTTCATAAGAAAGTGATTAATAAAACCATTGTTACCCAAAAGAGCTATCCAAGAGTATATTCTAACTAAAAAATTTGTCCAAAAAGGTATGATTATTAAGAACAGAAGTTCCTGTTTATATCTTGATCTAGCTATATAATATGAAATTGGTATAGCTATTAAGACAGTAAAAATAGTTATTAATATTGAAATATATATAGTATTTACAAGTATAGTTAAAAATACCTTATCCACAAATATATTAAATGTTTCAAATGATAATTTAAACTCTACTCCACCATAGGTACTTCTTTTCAAAAAAGAATAAGAAAGAATAATTAAAATAGGAATAAGAAAAAATAAAGTCAACCAAATATTTATTGGTAAAGAATAACCTAATCCTAATTTACTATTTTTTTTCACTTTCCACCTCCACTAGATAGCCGTCAAAAGCATCCCATGTGATGTATGCATCTTCGTCCCACCATATTGCTTTTTCATCATTATCATCGAAAAAGGCAGCATGTTGTAAGAAGATCTTAAATTTTAAGTTCTTATTATTTTTTAGATGAACATAATATTTACTTTGGAAACCTGAATATATATATTCATCAACATAAACAGCCACACTGTTTATACAATTTTTAGATTTAGTTATTTCATTCTTAGAAAGTCTAATTTTTTCAGGTCTTAGAGAAACAGTAACCTTATCTCCAATCTGTACCTTTTTATCCTGTTCTATTACTATTTCTCCTATACCTTCTAAGTCTATCTTCGCTAATTCCTCATTTATTATTCCTGTTACCTTTCCACTGAAGAAATTATTTTCTCCTAAGAAATCAGCAACAAAAGTATCCGCTGGTGCTTCATAAACTTCAGCAGGTGTTCCTACTTGTAGAACTTTTCCAGCATTCATAACTGCTATTCTATCTGATATTGATAGAGCTTCTTGTTGATCATGAGTTATGAAGATAAAAGTAATTCCAACTTCATCATGAATTAAATCTAGTTCTATTAAAAGATTTTGTCTTAATTTTGCATCAAGAGCCGATAGAGGTTCATCTAGTAATAAAACCCCTGGCTTATTTATCAAGGCTCTTGCTATTGAAACTCTTTGTTGTTGTCCTCCTGATAATTGACTAACTTTTTTTGTGCTATGTTCATCTAGTCCAACAAGTTTCAAATATTTCATAACTTCTTCATTTATTGTTTTTTCATCTGTCTTTTTTATCCTTAAAGGAAAGGCAACATTTTCAAAAACATTTAAATGAGGAAAAAGAGCATATTTTTGAAATATTGTATTTACGTTTCTAAGATTTGGTGGTAGGTCAACTATATTCTCGTCACCAAGGTATATAGCTCCACTATCAGGCGAAATAAATCCAGCTATCATTCTTAATAAGGTGGTTTTACCACAACCCGACGGTCCTATAATAGAAAAAAACTCCCCTTGTTCTATTGTCAAGTTAATATCTTTTAAAATTTGAACTCCGTCAAAACTTTTGTTTACATTAACTATTTTTATATCTTTTTTTTCCAATTCCTTTTTTACCTCCAATTCCTATATTATCTTTATATTTTAGCATTTAATAATAATATTTTCAAATCTATTATTTATCTAGCAAAAAACAAAAAGGCATAATTATATATGCCTTTTTATTATATTTTATTATATTAACGCATTTATTGATATAAATATTAAAAGTGCTGCTCCTAAAAAATGAGATTTTTGTCCTAGTATGTCTCCAAATTTATTTCCAACTATGAAACCTAATCCTGATATTATAGCTGTTATAATCCCAATTTCAACTGTATATACTAAAACTTTATGGAAAGGAAGTATTGAATATGTCAATCCAACTAAGAGTGCATCCAAACTTGTAGCTACTCCCATTATAATTAAAGTTTTAATATCTAAGTACTTCTCATCATATTCCATCTCTTCTTTTTTCAAAGCTTCTTTCAACATCATAAGTCCCAGAAATAAAAAGATTGCAAAAGAAATATACTTTGAATACAATGAAATATAGTGAACAAATAAACTTCCTGATAATGATCCCACTAATGCCATAGCAAACTGAAAAATTCCAAATGTTAATATTATTTTTATGAAATTTTGCTTTCTTTGATTTTCTGTAGATGCTATCCCCTGATAGATAGAAAGAGACATAGCATCCATAGCCAGTGCTAAGGCAGTTATTAAAACAGCAATTGTTGACATTCTGTTCCTCCATTTTAGTCAAAAATCTTATAAAAAAAAGTCTAAGGAACTTTTCCAAAGACTTGGATATACATTTTGGTGGAGACGACGAGAGTCGAACTCGTGTCCGAAATCACAACGACTATAAGCTTCTACAAGTTTAGTTTACTATTTAATTTCGTAATAATTACTCCCGTAAACAGGGCTAACTAAAACTATCCTCTAAAATGTCCCATAAACTTAGAGAAATCATTTATGGTAATCTATACTAGTCGACACCTTTAGAAAACCCGTATAGAATAAGTTATCCAAGGTGTAGCTGAACTAAGCAGCTAAAGCGTATTCTTTGTTTCCATCTAAACGATGTGTTTAGTCTCTCACAGCGACAAGCCTGACTTGCTACCTATAACCTCATAACCCCGTCGAAACCTTTGCGTCCCCATATTTATTTGTGAAGTATATTATAGCACCCTTTATTTTTTTTTGCAAATAATTTTAATATTATTTCTCTAAAATTTTTCTATATATTTACCTAGAAATCAGCTATAATAAAAATACATTAAATAGCAGAGGGAGAATTATGAGAAAAAGCACTAAATTAAATTTTATGTATATATTGATAGTAATTCCAATTTATTTTTTTTCTACAATATTTGTAAATCATTTTCAGCAGTATGAATATATTTTCACAGATGTAAATAATATTAAAAAATTTCAAATTATTAGTAATAATGACACTTCTTATGCCTATATAAAACTAGATAATAACTTATATATAGAGGGATATTCTTCTATTTTTGAAATAAGAAAGGTATATGAAGATGAATATTATTTCATAGCTTACTATTTTAAAGAAAAAAATTATATAGTTGTTGATAAAAAATTAGCTAGTATGAAAATTTATGATGAAAAGGAATTTAAAGAAAAATATAGAGATATTAATGATGAAAAATTTGTAAATATCTATAATTTTTTAAAGAGAAAAGGAACTAAAATAGGTATACGCAGAGAGGTGCTACTATGAGATTTCCAACAGCTAAATTCACTGAAATTGCTAAAACATCTATATTAATAATTTTAATTTTAAACTTTTTTATTATTTTTTTTGAAATAAAATACA
>OGGI01001991.1_pt1 | contig 12913 bp, 9 predicted proteins | sample 1571051 | NCBI WGS metagenome assembly OGGI01 (sample SAMEA2582075, study PRJEB24529) | metagenome | biome: Human gut stool | place: China | collected 2011 | reverse complement strand
GACGCTCTTCCGATCTATGCGTAGTGGCGCAGGAAAGGTGACTGCGCTCACACCGCAGTGGAACCTTAACATCATGCAGATGGCTGTGCCCGAGGCAGTGATGCAGATGGATCATGAAGAGACCTACTTCTCCGAGGCAGTGGACACGGAGGATTTCGACGCACTGGGCATCGGACCGGGACTGGGCCAACTCGAGAATACGGCCATCGCCCTCATCGCACAGATTCGTCGGGCCACCTGCCCGCTCGTCATCGATGCCGATGCCATCAATATCCTTGCCAACCACCGCGCCTGGATGCAACAGCTGCCGAGGGACATCATCCTCACACCTCACCCGAAAGAGTTTGACCGCCTCTCGGGGGGAGCAAGCAACGGAGACTACGACCGGTTGCACAAAGCCCAGCAGATGGCGGAGCATCTACATGCTTACATCATACTAAAGGGACACTATTCGGCACTTTGCCTGCCCAACGGACAGGTGGAATTCAACCCCACGGGCAACAGCGGCATGGCAACAGCAGGCAGCGGCGATGTGCTCACGGGCATCATCACAGGGCTGTTGGCACGGGGATACCAGCAGGCGGATGCCTGCCGACTGGGCATGTATCTGCATGGGCTGGCTGGTGACATCGCTGCCCGGGAAAAGGGGAAAGAAAGCATCATCGCCGGGGATATCATCGACTACCTGCCACAGGCTTTCCACAGGTTGGAGGATTAAAGGGAAAGCAAGGGCCGGAGACAGGGAGAGAGGGAAAGTCGAAACAGGCGTTCCGACGAACCCAACCCGGAAAACGGGTGGACACACCCCTACTATCAACCTGCCAAGGGCGGGACAGAATGGAGAAAAAAACGGGGAAATGAGTGAATGGAAACGTAGAAGGCCGACTTGTCTTGCAAGAGAAAAGCCAATGAGGATGAATCGCCCTATACACAACAACACCCCAAAAGCGGGAACCCACAATGATGGATTCCCGCTTTTTATAACGATTATTTTGCTAATGAAAACAATATTCAAATCATACCATACCCTCCTCGCACGGTGGCGAGGAAGGCAGAAATATTAGTCGAGCTGTGCGAGCTTGTTGTCGGAGCCCAAAACCTCCTTGATCTTGTGCTCGTAGAGTTCTGTCATGAGGTCGCGAGCAGGGCCGCAATACTTACGTGGATCGAACTCTCCGGGCTTCTCGGCAAGCACCTTGCGCACAGCAGCGGTGAAAGCAAGACGAGAGTCGGAGTCGATGTTGATTTTGCAAACGGCACTCTTGGCTGCCTTGCGGAGCTGCTCCTCGGGGATACCTACGGCATCGGGAAGCTTGCCACCGTACTTGTTGATCATGTCAACATACTCCTGAGGCACGGAAGAAGAACCGTGGAGCACGATGGGGAAGCCGGGCAACTGCACCATGATGGCATCGAGCACATCGAAAGCCAAGGGAGGAGGAACGAGACGGCCGGTCTTCGGGTCGCGCGTACACTGCTCGGGAGTGAACTTATAGGCACCGTGGGAAGTACCAATAGAGATGGCCAGAGAGTCAACACCCGTGCGGCTCACAAAATCGATAACCTCCTCGGGCTTGGTGTAGTGGGACTCTGCTGCTACAACATCATCCTCCACACCGGCCAAAACGCCGAGTTCACCCTCAACGGTCACATCGAACTGATGAGCATAGTCAACCACCTTCTTGGTCAGGGCGATATTCTCTTCATAAGGCAGGGAAGAACCGTCGATCATCACGGACGAGAAGCCCATGTCCACACAGCTCTTGCAGGTCTCGAAGCTGTCGCCGTGGTCGAGATGGACAACGATCTCGGGATGCTTGCAACCCAATTCTTTAGCATACTCCACAGCACCCTGCGACATGTAGCGCAACAGTGTGGCATTGGCATAGTTGCGGGCCCCCTTCGACACCTGAAGGATCACAGGAGACTTGAGATCGGAAGAGGCCTTGATGATGGCCTGCAACTGCTCCATATTGTTGAAGTTGAATGCCGGAATGGCGTAACCGCCGTTGATGGCTCTCTTGAACATCTCGCGTGTGTTCACGAGACCTAAATCTTTGTAATTAACTGCCATAATTCTATGATTTATTAAAAAATGAATAATTCTCAAACTGCTTAAACTGATTGCAAATTTAACATTTTCTTTTGTCAATGCAAAAAGATAGAATGTTTTTTAATGTTGCAATGAAGTTAAAAAGTTTAATAATCAGCGTTTAACAGTCGGAAGCGGAGGTTTTGCAAAATGCAGTTTGCAAAACCTTTGACAAAGACAAAGAGCCCCCACATTACATTCCCATAAGGGATCGCAGGCATAAAAGCAAACAGGGAGCACACACATGTACTCCCCGAACTGACAGCCTTTTGCTGTAAAAAAATTATTTTTCCGTATCGATCATTTTCCAAATGCCTGCAGCCAAAGCACCACCGGCAAACGGACCAACGATGAAAATCCACAGGTTGGCCAATGCCGTGCCGCCTTGGAAGATGGCCGGACCGATGGAACGTGCCGGATTGACGGATGTACCGGTATAGCGGATGCAAGCCAAATGGATGAGCACCAATGCAAGACCGATGGCCAAACCGGCAAAGTTGTTGGTAGCTCCATTGGTCTTGGCAGTTGCACCAAGCACCACGAGTACAAACACGCAGGTGAAGAAAATCTCAGCCAAAAGACCTCCCAAGACGGGAATTGTGCCGGCACCGTTGGCCTGCAGGTCGTTGGCTCCCGTACCGCTAAGCCCGGCAGCTGAGGTCAGCACAAAGAGGATGAACGAACCAATGACGGCCCCGATGACCTGAAACACCATGTACATACCTGCCTCCTTGGCCTGCATACGACCGCTGAGAAGACAACCGAGCGTGATGGCGGGATTGATGTGGCAACCGGAGATGCCACCGATCGTATAGGCCATAGCCACCACAGAGAGGCCGAAGGCCATGGCTGTACCTATCACCGTCTCGGGATCACCATTGTTGCAACCCAGGCTCACAGCCACGCCGCAGCCCATTAACACCAGCACCATCGTGCCGATCATTTCTGCTAAATACTTTTTCATAACTTTCTTATTGTTTTAAATATGTGTGTCAACCTGTTTGTTCCATCAAAGAAGCTCTCATGAAAGATAACGTAAAGACAGACAATTTATTTTAATTCGTTTTTCTTCCTTCGCTGATGCGACTTCCACCTCGCCCGGACGCAACAGGGCCGGCACCGACATAAGCGTGTCGATGGGCTGCCCGCCGTTCACAACGGGCCATTCACCCGCTTTCCATTCCACCGGTGCCAAGAAAGTCTCCCGCCCCAAATGATGGTAAGCCCCTCCAAAGTTGCGATAGGCCAGAAACACCAACCACCAACTACCGTCTGCGGCCTGCATCAAAGCATCACCACGCCCTCCTGTTTCTTGCCGTCCATCATGATTTTCAGCGGATGGTCGAAGCGCACATGCCGCACATATTCGGTCTCTTCCACGGCGGGCATACTGTCGAGCAAATCCTTGCGAATGAGCCCGCCGTCGGGCGCATTGGTATCTATCGTGAAATAGCCCACGCCAAACGAGGTGAGGTTTTGGAAGAAGTGCGTGCCTTGACTCGGATCCACCCGATAGTTTTTCAACGCCACTTCGACTATCACTCTGGCTGCACTGATGTGGGGCCACTTCACAGGCACACCGAGATAGTGGTCACTGGAGCCCCACCGGCCGGGCCCCACAAGCACGTAGCTGCGGCCCTCGGCAAGGAACTTGCGGTTGATGCGCTCGATGTCGTCGGCCACATAAAAATTGTTCATGGCCGAGAAACTGTCGTCGTATTTCACATACAACACATCGCAAACCTCCTCGCTGATGCCGTGCCCCAACGAGGTGTGGGAGCGCAACAGACAATGCTCGTCGGGCACGGAAGCCACATCTTCGTCGAGCATCTGCTTGGAGTCGACAATGGGACGGATCTGCAACAGATACAGTTCGGCCGTCCTGTCGCCATGGATGTTGCACGCCAGTTCTATCTCCACCGGGCGGCGCATGGCCTCGGCCCCCAGTTTCATCGACATGCGCAGCACCTCGGGCAAGGGAATGATGCCCTGCTGAAGCACTCCTGCAAAGGAGATAATCTTGCGCCCGCCGTCGTAGAGGCCGTCGCGAATCACCTGATCGTAGGGGTCGAACGTGGAAGCGATGTACCGCAGCGCCCCGTCTTTGTCGGCATCCTTCACCTTGAGTTTGAGGATGTTGAAACCGTCGTCCACCGAGAAGTCCTCGTCCACATGCTTCAGGTCGAGGGCATAAAACTGCGTCTGGGTCTCGCGCAGGGCTATCTCCATCTCACTCATCTGCAACACCTGGTCGGGATGATAGGGCGAAACGCGGAGCGTCTGCCCGCCGTCGACGATGTACTTACCGAGTCCGAGGGCCAGCGAGGCAATGCCTTCCTCGGCCGTCTCGTCACCGATGGGATAGTAGTTGAGCGAGCGCAGCACACCGCTCATGTTGGGATAGTAGTGGTCGCCATACTCCTTGCCCACCACCTCTTGCAATATCACAGCCATCTTTTCCTGGTCGATGACATTGCTCGTGGCCGTCATGTAAGCCTTGGAGTCACGATAGTAGACCGAGGCATAGACACCCTTGATGGCACTGGCCAACATGCGCAACATGGCGTAGCGGTCGTTGAGGTAGGGTATCATGTAGGTGCTGTAGATGCCGGCAAACGGCTGATAGTGACTGTCTTCGAGCAACGAACTCGACCGGATGGCTATCGGACTGCGCGTGGCTTCGAAAAACGTGAAGAAGTCGGCAATGAGCGAGTCGGGCAACTGCGCCCGGAGAAAGTGGCGCAATATCTCGTCGTCGCTCGCATCGCTCAGGGCGATGGAATAGAGGTTGTTCTTCTCCATGAACTCATCGAAGAGGTCGGTACAGAGCACGAGTGTCTTGGGGATCTGCACTTTCACGTTTTCATAGCGGTTGAACTCGGGGTGCAACTTGATCACATTGTCGAGAAAGGCCAGTCCGCGCCCCTTACCGCCCAACGAGCCTTCGCCGATGCGGGCAAAATGGGCGTAGCGGTCGAACTTCATGCGGTCGAACACGGCCACCACACCGATGTTTTTCATGTGCCGGTATTGCACGATAGCGTCGAAGATGATCTGCCTGTGGGCATCGACATCCTGCAACTTGTGCCATGTCACGTTTTTCAAGAAAGCCGACACGGGGAAAATGGCCCGCGCACAGAGCCAACGGCTCACGTGATTGCGGCTCACGTGGTAGAGCATCGAGTCGTTGGGTATCTTGAAGATGTTGTCCTGCAACTCTTTGAGCGTGCACACCCTCGCCACTTCCTCGTGGGTCTTGGGGTCGCGGAAGATAAAGTCGCCGAATCCCATGTGTTCTTCCATGAGACGGCGCAGGTCGCGGTTCATCGTCTTTGAGTTCTTGTCCACGTAGCGGAATCCCTCCGCCTCGGCTTTGGTGCGGTTTTCCGTCTCGGCACTTTCGAGGATGAGCGGCACATACTCGTCTTGTGCGCGGATGGTGCGCAGCAGCTTGAGACCGGCCTCGGGGTCTTTGTCTTCGGCCTTAGGCGAGGGATTGGCGACGGGAGTCAACGGGAAGCGGGCATCGCTGATCACGCCCAGCGTGTTGTCCTTATACCTATTATATAAGGTGATGGCTTCCTCATAGGTACGAGCCAGCACCACCTTGGGCCGTCCGCGCATACGCATAGTTGCCGAATGGCGGTTGAGGGCTTCCTTGGAGAAACTTTTGCTCTGCACGAGCAGGAAGTTGTAGAGGTTGGGCAGAATGGAACTGTAGAAGCGTATGGAGTCTTCCACAAGCAGAATCATCTGCACCCCACCCTCCCTGATGTCGTGCTCAAGATTCATCTTGTCTTCGATGAGCTTGATGATGGAGAGAATGAGGTTGGTATTGCCCAACCAACAGAACACGTAGTCGAAGATGGAGAGGTCTTCATCTTGCATACGGCGGGTGATGCCGTGGGAAAACGGCGTGAGCACCACGCAGTGAATGTCGGGGAAGTCGGCCTTAATGGAGCGGGCCACGGAGAACGCATCGTTGTCGGCATTGCCGGGCATACAGATCACCAAGTCCACATTGGTGGTTTCAAGCACCTTGGCCGCCTCCTCGGTTGTCGACACTTGGGTGAACGTGGGAGGATAGCGCAGACCGAGTTCGGTGTATTCGTTGTATATTTTTTCCTCCACGCGTCCGTCGTCTTCGAGCATGAAAGCGTCGTAGGGATTGGCCACGATGAGCACGTTGTAGATGCGACGTCTCATCAAGTTGATGAACGTCACGTCTTTCAGATAAAACTTGTTCCACTCCTGTGGTATTTTCGTTTCCATGGGCTGTATTTTCATTTGTCCTTGAGCCTGCGCGCATGGGAGAGCGTGCAGTATTCTTCGCAAAGATAGTGCAAATGAGTGAAAATACAAAATGAACCCCATTCATTTTTATTTTCCGAATGCAGCCTTATCTTATGAAAAGATAGTGCAAATGAGTGAAAATACAAAATGAATCCCATTCATTTTTATTTTCTGAATGCAAGGCCCCGTATACGAATCTCACAAAGAGAGGTGTAGGGGCAATTATCAATAACAGACAATTCATTACCACCAAACATCTATCACCTACCACCTATTTCAAAAAGTCAACACTTTTCACACCCCATTTGCATTTGGGCCACATTTTTATTATCTTTGCACCGGCAAAGGAAGGGCGCACACCCTTCCTTTTTTTATTCCATCGGTCGAAAGGCCTCTAACTACGGCCCTTCAATGCTCCAAAAGAGGCTCTTTGAACTTCTGACTACGGCCCTTTCGGCTTTTCACGGTGGCTCTTTCGCAACTTCAAAGGGCTGTAGTGGGCAAACATTTCCGTTTTTTCAAGCATTTCAAGACAGCAGTCGCGCATTCCCACCCATTCCCGTCCATTCGACGTTTCAAATATTTTCATTTTCTTGCTTGGTTTTTCACTATACACTTTCCGGACGGCTTCAGCCGCCCTAAATTCCTGCCGAGCACGGTTTTCAAAGCCCCACCGACATCGCAGTTGCAATAGCAGCCCCCCCATCTGCGGCATACGAAAAAATGCAAAAGGAAAGCAGGGAATGGATTTTTAACAGTTATTACTTGGAACTTTCATATAAAAAGAATATATTTGCGCTATCAAGATATACATTTTGACACACTTTACCTAAACATAAAAATATTACTACTATGGAAGTTTCAAGAATCATGCAGGATTTGGAGCGCAAGCATCCGGGAGAATCAGAGTATCTACAGGCCGTCAAGGAAGTACTGATTTCAGTTCAAGACATATACAACCGACATCCCGAATTTGAGAAAGCCAAACTCATTGAGCGTCTTGTGGAACCGGAACGGGTGATCACATTTCGCGTGCCGTGGACAGACGACAAGGGAGAGGTGCATGTAAACATCGGCTATCGGGTGCAGTTCAACAGTGCCATTGGCCCTTACAAGGGCGGACTGCGCTTCCATCCCTCGGTGAATCTGAGCATCTTGAAATTCTTGGGCTTCGAACAAACTTTCAAAAACGCACTCACCACGCTGCCTATGGGTGGCGGCAAGGGAGGAAGCGACTTCTCTATACGCGGACGGTCGGATGCAGAGGTGATGCGCTTCTGTCAGGCATTCATGACCGAACTCTATCGCCACATCGGCCCCGACGAGGATGTGCCGGCCGGCGATATCGGCGTGGGTGGCCGGGAAATAGGCTACTTGTTTGGCATGTACAAGAAACTCACCCACCGCTTCGAGGGAGTGCTTACGGGCAAGGGCATGGAGTATGGAGGCTCACGCATCCGTCCGGAGGCCACAGGCTATGGGGCACTCTACTTCGTCAACCAGATGTTGCAGACACGTGACATCGCCATCAAGGGCAAGACCATCGCCATCAGCGGATTCGGAAATGTGGCTTGGGGAGCTGCCAAGAAGGCGACGGAACTGGGCGGCAAGGTGATCACAATTTCGGGCCCCGACGGATATATCTACGACCCGGCCGGACTCGACGACGAGAAGATAGCCTACATGCTGGAGTTGCGCGCCAGTGGCAACGACATTTGCCAACCCTACGAAGAGGAATTCGGTGGCTCGAAATTCTTTGCCAACCGCAAACCGTGGGAACAAAAAGCTGACATCTATCTCACCTGTGCCACTCAAAACGAACTCAACGGAGAAGATGCCGACAAGATATTGGCCCATCAACCTTGTTGCGTGGCTGAGGTGAGCAACATGGGATGCACGGCCGAAGCGGTGGAGAAGTTTGTCGCCTCAAAGACGCTCTTTGCTCCGGGCAAGGCAGTGAATGCCGGAGGAGTGGCTACATCGGGACTGGAAATGACGCAAAACTCCATCCGACTGTCGTGGAGCGAAAAGGAGGTGGACGAAAATCTGCATAAAATCATGCATTCCATCCATGAACAGTGCGTGAAGTATGGCACCGAGGCCGACGGCTACATAGACTATGTAAAGGGGGCCAACGTGGCAGGATTCATGAAAGTGGCCAATGCCATGATGGCACAGGGCATCGTGTAACACACACACTCGCCCCCACTCCGCTTTCCTCTCCGGGACAGGAGAGAAAGCGGAGTCGCAACTGAATAAACCAACATTAACGGATAGTGAATATAAGAAACAGCATTTTAGCGATCATAACCCTTTTGAGCTTTACCGTTCTGCATGCCCAGCAGCAGAGCGGTAGAGCTTCGTATTATTCCAAACGGGCCACAGGCTCACGCACGGCGAGCGGTGAACGGCTGCACCACGACAGCCTGACCTGTGCTCATCGTTCCTACCCGTTCGGTACAATGCTCAAAGTAACCAACCTGCTCAACGACAAGTCGGTGGTGGTAAGGGTCACCGACCGGGGGCCTTTCGGCCGGGGACGAGTCATCGACCTCTCGTGGGCGGCCGCACAGGAAATAGGAATGCTTGCGCAGGGGATCGCATCGGTGAAAGTGGAAGTGGTGGGAGAAGGGGGAGTTCCATTCAAACCAAAAGAGGAGTTTGATTTTCCGGAGATAAACTTTGAGGTGGCCGATGTCGGTTATAGCTTCATCGATGCATGGAAAAAAAAGGATGTGGAACCGGCTAAAATCCCGGAGACTCGGGCACCACACCCGAATGGGACGGCCAAGGCGCACAAGCCGGAGCAACAGCCCAACAGGGAAACGGCTGCCAAAAGGCCGGCCGGAACAGCTGCCAAACCGTCTCAGCCTGCAAACACTAAGCCTTCACAATCAACAAATGCCAAGTCTCCACAGTCGGTGAATACCAAAAAAAAGGAGCCGACCGTCAAAGAGAAGAAAGGCAACTCGTGGAGTGATATATTCGACAAATTAAAAGACTGGTAAACACTCGCATTCACCGACACGTGTTTGCTTCTTTTCGGCGAATTGTGCGGATTATACGAATTTATCCTTACCATCTCATTCGCACAATTCGTTCAATTCGCCGAAAAATATATGGCAACAACCAAGTCGTCTACACGTTCAGTCGCACAGATTGATTTGCCACAAGCAGCTTACCTGCGGGTTGGGATATTAAACTCGCTGACTTTGGAGATGGCCTTATTGCCCAATATGACGGAAGCACAGAATTTGGCACTTCCGTCTTTCAATTTGCCGTCAGACTTAATAAGGGCCGTGTAGCGAATGCCTTTGCCGGGCTCAATCTTCTCCACATGAATGCTTGGGGAGATATAGATATGGCGGTTACCCGTGGCCTCAATCACTGTGGGCACGACATCATAGACCGTCTTGTCGCCCCGATTCATAATCTCGAATATCAGTTTGCAAACCTCATTGCGATTGAGTTCGCCGTTCTGGTTGTCATCAACAAAACGGGCGTTGATGATTTCTATGGTAGGCGTGTAAGTATAGCCGCCCGTTATTTTCTCAGCATTCGACGCATCGGGATAGGTGGTGACAGGCTGCCCGGCACTGTAATTGCCCGTATAGTCGGATCCGTTGAAGTCGTAAATACGGTCATCGCCGCTATTGGTGGCGTCAAAACCGCTGTCGGTGGTATCGTAACTGCTACCGGAGTTGGCACTTTGCCCATAGCCGTAACTTTCATATTGATCACCTTCCACAGCAGAAGACTGCCGGCGTTCTTGCCGCTGGCGTTCACGCTCCGCCCTGTCTCGCCTGTATTGCTCCAAATCCTCTTGCCGCTTCTGATCGGCTGCAGTGCCGATGGCACCGCCAATGACGGCTCCTCCGGCCATGCCGACAATCGTTCCGACATCAGACCCTCGTGGCCCACCGGCAATGCCACCGATGGCCGATCCAAGCACAGATCCGAGCGAACCGCCGGCCCACGCTCCTGTCCCTGCGTATGTTCCGCAACCGCTCAGCATCATAGCTGCACAAACTGTCACTATCACAACCTTTTTCATATCGTGTTCGTTTTACTTGTCCCAATACTTCACAGAGCAAAAATAACTATTTCCGGGCACTCCTCCTGCATCTTTTCCCTAAATAGAGATAGGGATTTCCCTAAATTTGCCTAACTTTGCATAGGATGTCGGCATGTTGCCTGACACTCTAAAACGATAAGGAACACCGGACAATGCACATTCAAAAACATAAGATTGCAGTAGTGGGCACAGCGATTGCAGCAATCGCCATCCTTACCGGCCTTTTCTCTTACCGAAATCCCACAAGGGAAAATACGTATAAAACAATCAAACGGACAATGGACAGAAAACTATTTCTATGCTCATCGTTTGCCGATGTAGCCACACTCTTTCCCACTTTCGCCGGGGAAGATATGAAAGGAAAATCTGTGGCATTTATCCCCACAGCAAGCATTCACGAAGAATACAGGCAATACGTGGAAGACGGGCGGAGAACACTGAGCGGATACGGTCTGAAAATAGTGGATTTAGAGATAAGCCAAATGCCTGAAAAGGAGATTGCCCATGCGTTGGAAGAATGCGACTATATCTACGTTTCCGGAGGAAACACATTTTTTCTCCTTCAGGAACTCCGAAAGAAAAAAGCAGACCAGCTCATAATCCGAGAGATTGAAAAAGGAAAAACATATATCGGAGAATCGGCAGGCACCATGATTATGGCACCGGATATAAAGTATGCCAAAGAGATGGATACCCCCTTGAGTTTAACTCCCGGTTTCTGTGACTTTACAGCTTTGGGGCTTATCAACTTTTACCCGGTTGTACACTACAATAGTTTCCCATTTGAAAGGGAAACGAAAAATATTATACGAAAATACACCGATTTGGAGTTAATGCCCATCAGCAATGAACAGGCAATAGAGGTTATCGGAGAAAGCATAAAGGTGGAAACGAAGTAGGTTCCTTGATGGACCCTTCAACAAGAGACAACAAGTTTCCTGTCATGCTGTCATTTTCGGAAGCTGCATAAACTTCTGAATAACAAAATAATACAAACCAATGACAGCATGACAGGAAAAACAGCAAACTGAATTTTGTATGTATTTGTCATCCCCACTACCACGGATGCGCAGAAAACGATTCTATCCGTTAGGGGAATTTCTAACATCCCGAAAGGGGAATACATTTGACATCATTGTACGGTCGGCAAAGATTTGACAGAAGCACCCAAAACAGCACGCCACCGAGAAAGCCTTAAAGGAGCCCGAACAAAAAAAGCGCCTCCATCCTTGCGGATGAAAGCGCCTATGTAGGAATAAAAATAATCTCTCGACTATTCGGCCTTTGCTTCTTCAGCAGCAGGTGCCTCCGTCGCGGGAGCCTCTGCTACAGGAGCTTCTGCTGCTTCAACAGCATCTGCTTTAGGAGCGGCCTTGCGGCTACGACGTGTCTTCTTAGCTGCGGTCTTGGTCTTGGCCATGTTCTCATCGAAGTCTACAAGCTCGATAAAAGCAATGGGAGCAGCGTCACCTTTACGGATGCCAAGTTTGATCACACGTGTGTAACCACCTGGACGATCAGCCACCTTCTCGGCAACAACCTTGAACAGTTCTGTAACGGCATACTTGTTCTGAAGATAGCGGAAAACCACACGACGAGAAGTGGTGGTATCACTCTTGGAACGAGTAATCAGCGGTTCTACATACTTTTTCAAGGCCTTGGCCTTTGCGAGAGTCGTAGTGATTCTTTTGTGCATGATCAAGCTGATAGCCATGTTGGCAAGCATGGCATCACGATGAGATGCAGTACGGCTCAGATGGTTGAATTTCTTATTATGTCTCATTATTACTTTTTACTTTTGTGGACGAGTCTACAAATATTATTCTCTGTCCAGTTTATACTTTGATATATCGGTTCCAAACGAAAGATTCAGACCCTCGAGCAAATCATCAAGCTCTGAGAGCGATTTCTTACCAAAGTTGCGGAACTTCAAGAGATCAGTCTTGTTATACTGCACCAAGTCTCCAAGTGTCTCTACATCAGCTGCCTTCAAGCAGTTGAGGGCGCGAACACTAAGATTCATGTCAACGAGACGGGTCTTAAGCAGTTGGCGCATGTGCAACACCTCTTCATCAAATTCCTGATTGTTGTCCTGATCGGGATTCTCAAGGGTGATCTTCTCGTCGGAGAACAACATGAAGTGATAAATGAGAGTTTTGGCTGCCTCTTTCAGTGCATCCTTCGGGTGAATGGAACCATCCGTCGTTACTTCGATGACCAACTTGTCATAGTCGGTCTTCTGCTCTACGCGGTAGGGTTCTACGGCATATTTCACGTTACGGATAGGGGTGTAGATGGAATCGATTGGGAGTACATTAACATCTGTGCAGAACTCACGATTCTCTTCAGCAGGCACATAGCCGCGCCCTTTGTTGATATTCAGATCAATCTGCATAGAAGCCTTCGTATCTAAATGACAAATCACCAAATCAGGGTTTAACACTTCAAATCCA
>OGGI01001986.1_pt1 | contig 12956 bp, 10 predicted proteins | sample 1571051 | NCBI WGS metagenome assembly OGGI01 (sample SAMEA2582075, study PRJEB24529) | metagenome | biome: Human gut stool | place: China | collected 2011 | reverse complement strand
TATTATCCACAGTTGAAGAAGTACAAGCACCTCGTTGGAAACTATGGTAATGCATGGTGGAAGCAGAAGGAAGAGTTTGAAACATTCAATGGTCCTATTGTCTTCACAACCAACTGTATTGTTCCTCCTTCACCAAAGGCAAGCTATAAGGACCGCGTATTCACAACAAACGCAACAGGTTTCCCAGGTTGGAAGCATATTCTTGCTGATGAGAACGGTCACAAGGACTTCTCTGAGGTAATCGAGATTGCTAAGACTTGTAAGGCTCCAACAGCTATCGAACAGGGTGAGATCATCGGTGGATTTGCTCATGCACAGGTATTTGCTTTGGCAGATCAGGTTGTTGAGGCTGTTAAGAGTGGTGCAATCCGCAAGTTTGTCGTAATGAGTGGATGTGATGGTCGTATGAAGAGCCGTGACTACTATACAGAGTTTGCTGCTCAGTTACCAAAGGATACTGTCATCTTAACCAGTGGTTGTGCTAAGTTCAAATATAACAAGTTGAACCTTGGCGATATCAATGGAATCCCACGTGTATTGGATGCAGGACAGTGTAATGACTCTTATTCATGGGCAGTTGTTGCCTTGAAGCTGAAAGAGATTTTTGGTGCAAACGACATCAATGATCTTCCAATCGAGTTCAATATTGCATGGTATGAGCAGAAAGCAGTTATCGTTCTGCTTGCCCTACTCTACCTCGGCATTAAGAATATTCATATTGGTCCTACATTGCCAGCCTTCGTTTCTCCAAACGTTCTGAAAGTGTTGGTTGAGAACTTCGGCCTTGGTGGTATCACATCTGTTGAAGAAGACCTCAAGAACATGGTAGGATAAACCAAATAACCACTTATTAAAACCAAAAGTCCATTCTTTTTAGAGTGGACTTTTTTATTTAACCCAAATCAATCATTATAGCCTAAACAGATTATATTATGGAATAATACTATAGGAAGAGTATAAGTATTGCGGTCTAATGACTCCATTTGAGTTGAAGTTTGTAAGCGCATTATTATAAGATGTATCAAGTTTAGTAAGCATGAAGAAGTAGTGATTTAACAAACACATTACAATAAAATAGCAAATTTGTTACTAACCAAAAGTTTTTGTGTAAATATTTTTCAGACGCCACCTTGCTAACAGATGCTCTTTTAGCTTCGAAAAGACGCCCTTTTGGCTTGCAAAAGGTGCTCTTTTGGAGTCTTATTAACGCCCTTTTAGAAGCCAACTAAGCAGCTTTTCAAATGCAATCATGTAAGATTCTCAAAATAAAAGAGTTACAAAACTAAGTAAAATGCTCCTTTTATGACTTGTATCAACGTAAAATACCAATGAAAATGTAAATAAAATTCAGCACAAAAACATCATAATTTGCAAATAATCATATCAATAATGACCTAACAAAGATTAGCATTGTATATCTACTTGAAAATAAATTAAATATAAATATGAAGTTTCTTATCCTTAAATGGATAAATTATTAATATTAATTTGTATCTTTGTGCTATCATTAAGAAAATTATAAACTCAAAAGAAATACAATGCAGAAAAAAGCACTTATTACGGGTATTACAGGCCAAGATGGTTCCTATTTGGCAGAGTTATTACTCGAAAAAGGTTATGATGTACATGGTACTATTCGTCGTTCATCAGTAGATTTCCGTGAGCGTATTGCTCATTTAGAAGGTCGTCCACACTTCCACTTGCATTATGCAGACCTTGGCGACTCTATGAGTATCCTTGGTGTAATCAGTAAAGTGCGTCCTGATGAGATTTATAACCTTGCAGCACAGAGTCACGTACAGGTAAGTTTCGATTCTCCTGAATTTACTGCTGACGTTGATGCTGTTGGTGTATTACGTATCTTAGAATCAGTTCGCCAGTTGGGTATGACAGATACTTGTCGTATCTATCAGGCTTCTACTTCTGAGTTGTATGGTAAGGTTGAGGAAGTTCCACAAAACGAAAACACCCCATTCCATCCTTACAGCCCATACGCTGTAGCTAAGCAGTATGGCTTCTGGATTACAAAGGAGTATCGTGAGGCTTACAACATGTATTGTTGCTCTGGTATCCTCTTCAACCACGAGAGTGAGCGTCGTGGTGAAACTTTCGTTACACGTAAGATTACACTTGCTGCTGCACGTATCAAGCAGGGCAAGCAGGAAAAACTCTATTTGGGTAATCTTGGTTCTCTTCGTGATTGGGGCTATGCTAAGGATTACGTTGAGTGCATGTGGTTGATACTCCAGCAGGAGAAGCCAGAGGACTTCGTTATTGCTACTGGTGTACAGCATAGCGTACGTGATTTCTGCTATTATGCATTTAAGCGTGTTGGTATTGAACTCGAATTCCAAGGTGAGGACATGGACGAGAAGGGTATCGATAAGGCTACAGGAAAGGTACTTATTGAGGTTAGTCCAGACTTCTATCGTCCTACTGACGTTGTCAATCTCTGGGGAGACCCAACAAAGGCAAAGGCGAAACTCGGTTGGAATCCTAACAGTACAAGTTTTGAAGAGCTTGTCAACATTATGGTAGACAGCGACATGGCTAAGGTTGCTTCTGAGGGTGCAGCTGAGAAGGTTAGAACAAACCTTGAAGAGTATTTGGAGAAGGGTATCGTTAAGTAAGAACACTTCATCCTTCCCTCCCCCTCTTATGAGAGGGATAATTACCGCTTATGCTGATAGTTGGCGATTCCAAATAATCGCTTACTATCAGCTATTATTACTTTTTATCGTCTATTCAACAAACACGCAATGAATAAAAATAGTAAAATATACATTGCTGGACACAATGGATTAGTTGGCTCAGCAATATGGAATAACCTTCTTCAACGAGGATATACAAATCTTGTTGGACGAAGCCATAAAGAATTAGATCTGACAGATCAGCAGGCTGTGAAGCGTTTCTTTGATGAAGAGAAACCTGATGCCGTTGTCCTTGCTGCTGCTTTTGTTGGAGGTATTATGGCAAACTATCTCTATCGTGCAGACTTCATCATGCAGAATATGAAGATGCAATGCAATGTTATTGAGCAGAGCTACCTTCATAAGGTAGAGAAACTTCTCTTCCTTGGAAGTACGTGTATCTATCCAAAGAACGCACCACAACCAATGCGCGAGGATTGTTTGCTGACTTCTCCACTGGAATATAGCAACGAGGAGTATGCTATTGCAAAGATAGCAGGTCTTAAGATGTGTGAAAGCTATAACCTCCAGTATGGTACTAATTACATAGCTGTCATGCCAACAAACCTCTATGGCCCTAATGATAACTTCCATTTGGAGAATTCTCATGTGATGCCAGCTATGATGCGCAAGATTTATCTTGCGAAACTTATTCACGAAAACAACTGGGGTGCTATACGTAACGATATGGATAAGCGTCCTATCAATCCAACTGATAGACTGCGTGCGGAGATTGGTGAAGGTAATGTTGATGGCAAGAATACAGAAGAGCGCATCTTGAAAGCACTCGCTTTCTATGGCATTGAGAATAATAAGGTGACCCTATGGGGTGACGGAAGTCCATTACGCGAGTTCCTTTGGAGTGAGGATATGGCTGATGCCAGCGTTCACGTCTTATTAAATGTAGACTTCAAAGACATCATTGGCATAGAGAAATATTCAAGTGTTTTCTACGGTGCAAAGATTGATGGAGCTGTTGACCGCAACAACTCTGAGGGTCGTGGTGGTGCTATCCCATCTTTAGGAGAGATTCGTAACTGTCATATCAATGTTGGTACTGGTAAGGAACTTACTATCAAAGAACTTGCAGAACTTGTTAAGAAGACCGTTCACTTTGAAGGAGACATCATCTGGGATACCGAGAAACCAAATGGTACACCACGTAAACTCATTGATGTTGAGAAGTTGCACAGCCTTGGTTGGACGCACAAAGTGGAAATTGAAGATGGTGTTGAGAAACTCTACGAGTGGTATCAAGAAAGCTTAAAGTAATTTTTATCATTGATTGGGCATATTGGGCATGTTAGCCCAATAAGCCTAATTTGACTAATAAGTCCACCCAATCGCAAACAGCGAACATTCATTCAAATCTTTACTATATGAAGAAACAAGTATTACTAACCGCAGCATTATTGTCTGCTACAAGCATGATGGCACAGAAGCTAACGTATCCACAAGCTCCTAAGGACGGAACTGTAGACACCTATTTTGGTGTTCAAGTTGCCGATCCTTATCGTCCATTAGAGAATGACAGCTCCAAAGCTACCGCTGAATGGGTAGCTGCTGAGAACAAGGTTACACAGGAGTATCTTTCTCGTATTCCATTCCGAGCAAAGCTCTTCAACCGTATGAAGGAGTTGGCGAACTATGAGAAAGTATCGGCTCCTTCCTATATCAAGTCTATAGGTAAGTGGCTTTTCTACAAAAATGATGGTCTGCAGAACCAAAGTGTACTCTACATCATGGACCGTCTTGGGGACGAGAAGAACGCACGTGTATTCCTTAACCCTAACCAATTGTCATCAGACGGAACCGTTGCACTGAAGGGTATCTACTTCTCACACAACGGTAAGTATGCAACCTACTCTATCTCTCGCAGCGGAAGCGACTGGCAAGAGTTCTATGTTATGGATGTCAAGACTGGAAAACTGCTTGATGACCATATTACTTGGGCAAAGTTTTCTGGCGCATCATGGCAAGGTGACGGATTCTATTACAGTGCTTACGATGCTCCACAGAAGGGACATGAGTTTAGTAATGTGAATTCTATCCAGAAAATCTACTATCACAAGATTGGTACTCCACAGTCTGAGGATGTTCTCTTCTATCAGAATCCAGCAAATCCAATGCGCTTCTATGCTGTAAGCGTCAATGAAGAAGAAACCATGATGTTCCTATATGAGAGCGGTGCAGGCTCAGGTAACATTGTCTACGTACGTGATCTCCGCCAGCCTAATAGCCAATTCATTCAGATGACATCAAATCTTGACTTGCAATATAGTTTAGTTGAAACTATTGGTGACAAGATGTACTTCCTTACAAACGATGGTGCACCAAAGAACCGACTCATGGTTACTGACCTTAAGCACCCTGGTTTCAGCGAGTGGAAAACACTTGTACCAGAGTCTAAGGACATGCTTGAAGGTGTTACCTTTGCTGATGGTAAGATGATTCTGAACTATATGAAAGATGCTTCCAGCCATGCTTACGTTTATTCTATGGATGGAAAGCAACTCTCTGAGATAAAACTTCCTACATTGGGCAGCGCAAGTTTCTATGGAGAAAAGGACTGGAAGGAAGTATTCTACTCCTTCTCATCTTTCACCGTACCAACCACCATCTATCAGTATGACCTTGCCACAACTAACAGTAAGGTGTATGCTGCACCAAAGGTTAAGTTCAAGGAGTCTGATTATGTCTGCGAACAGGTATTCTATCCAAGTAAGGACGGAACAAAGATACCTCTCTTTATCACCTATAAGAAAGGTTTAAAGCGCAATGGCAAGAACCCAGTATTCCTCTATGGCTATGGTGGTTTCAACGTACCTTTAACCCCTTACTTCTCTTCTGTACGTATTCCTTTCATCGAAAATGGTGGAATCTATGCTCAAGCATCCCTACGAGGTGGCAGTGAGTATGGTGAGGACTGGCACGTAGCTGGTACGAAGATGCAGAAACAGAATGTTTTTGATGATTTCATTGCAGCTGGTGAGTGGCTTATCGAAAACAAGTATACAAGTAAAGACTACCTCGCTATTGTTGGCGGTTCAAATGGTGGTTTGCTTATAGGAGCTTGTATGACACAGCGTCCTGACCTCTTTAAAGTATGTATTCCACAGGTAGGAGTAATGGATATGTTGCGTTATCATAAGTTTACTATTGGTTGGAACTGGGCTCCAGACTATGGAACAAGCGAAGATTCAAAGGAGATGTTTGAGTATCTTCACGCTTATTCTCCACTCCATAATCTCCGTCCTGGCACAAAGTATCCAGCAACTTTGGTAACAACAGCTGACCATGACGACCGTGTTGTACCTGCGCACTCATTTAAGTTTGCAGCTACCCTGCAGGCTGACAATGCTGCCAACACACCAACACTCATTCGCATTGATACCAAGGCAGGCCACGGAAGTGGTAAGCCTTTGTCTAAACAGTTGGAAGAGCAGGCTGACATCTACGGCTTTATCCTTTATAATATGGGATTGAAATATTAAGAGTTCAGAGGAGTTATGTTCATATATCTTTGTTTGAAAAGTAACTTCTTGCAATAGCATAACTCCTCAAACTCCTGAACATATTTCATGAATAACAGTATTGTCTTAATTCAATTAAAATACATAACCTCTTAAGTTTCCAACCAAATGCAGATTCTATTAGCATCCGCTAAGATAATGAACAGTACCACAAAGGTACAAACCCCAGATACACACCTGCCTCGTTTCCATAAGGAAGCGAGACAGATGGCATTAGAGCTGGGAGAACTCTCCGTTGAAAATCTTGCGAAAGAATTAAAGTGTAATGATAAAATAGCATTGGAGAACAAGCTTCGCTATCAAGACTTCTTCAACGAGGATGCTTATCTCCCGGCACTTCTTGCCTATTACGGTCAGGCTTATAAGTACTTGAAAGCAGAGGAATACAGCCTGAATGACTTTCTTTATGCGGACAAACACCTCTGGATAACAAGTTTCCTTTACGGACTATTACGACCGTTAGACCTCATACATCCCTATCGTCTGGAAGGTAAGACCAAACTTCCGTCAGCAGAAGGAAAGAATATATTTGATTACTGGAGACCACTTCTTACCGATATGCTCATTAAAACCTTGAAAGCTGATGACGGAATTCTTGTATATCTTGCTGCAGAAGAGTTCAAACATCTCTTTGATTGGAAGCGACTGAAGAAAGAAGCACGTGTCATACATCCCTTCTTTATGGTGGATCAGGGCAGCCAGCTGAAAGCTATCAATGTCTACGCCAAGAGCTGCCGCGGTGCGATGACAAGTTATATAATACGCAACCAGCTGACATCATACGATGATTTGCTTAACTTTGAACTTGATGGTTTCACCTATCAACCCGATTATGGAGATGAGGAACATCCACACTTTATATTAAGGACATAAGCAAACATTTCGTCGTCAAACAACCAAACCAAATAGTACAAAAATGTCAATCGAAGAATACCGGCAGCAAATACTCAGTATTTTGCTTGCAAAAACCAACGCCAAGGGGACGGCCCGTTTTGATGAATCGTCTGCCAAGGAACTTCTTGACCAGTTATCAGATGAAGAACTGGAAGAAGGAATCCTATTCAACACACCTGAAGATGTAGCTGAAATCCTATCAGAAGTTGGAACACTCTAAGTGCTCATTTATAAGTAATAGAGGAAACCATAGGCGACAAACGATAGTTTATTAGAGGTTTCTCACGGCTTATTATAAGCATATTCCATCTTAAACCCAAACATCTTCAGCAATGAAATATATTTACACAACTTACGGATATTTCTGTTTAAAAGCAAGAAATAGAAGTATTTTTCAATACTCTAATAACTCATTAGTTATCAAGACGTTATAAAGTTGTACGAAAAAAGGTGCTTAATTAGCTTTCAAAAGGGCGTTAGTTAGCACCTTAAAGAGCATCTTTAGCAAGTCAATTAAGGCTTAATTAGAATGCTATTCATGGTTATTAAAAATGCTAATGAGGATTTATTTTGACAAAACAACAAAAAAGGTAAAAGAGAATGAACCCTTTTACCTTTCTTATTATTTACAAAGTTTCTTCTTAGAAACGATAACCCAATGTAAGGAGTAACTGACTTCTGTTATTCTTGACATCAGTAATTGAAGCAATGTTAGACTCCGTTATTGTTGTAGTACCAGATGTGTAAGTAACGTCTTTTACATTAGAGAATGGAGCAAAAGAACCTTTCTGTGCACTATACTGATAAGCCAAGTCTATGTTAAACTTCTTAACCTGATAACCAACACCTAATGTGAAGCGATTAATTTCACCCCAGTTTGTGTAGTCTGTTGTTGAAGAATACGCTGTACCTAAAGAAGCAAGACCTGGGTCTTTCTGACCATCACTCGCATACTTTGCACCAACATAGTTATAACCCATACGCAAAGCAACATTGCTTACAGGCTTGTACTCAATACCTAACTTCAATGTGCTAACACCCTTCAGAACCTCCTTAGTGTGTGCATTCATATTCTTGTCAGGGATTGATGACTCGTAATACTGATCATAGTAATAATCATAATAGCCACCATTGTTAACTCTGCTATTAATATTAGCATAGTTTTCATATTCATAAGTGGCACCCAAAGCAATGTTATTACCAATAGTGTGACCAAGAGAGAAGCCAAACTTCCATGGTGTCCACATCTTGAAATCGTATGAGTTGCTAATGTAAGATTCCTTATTTTTTGTACCCTGAGCGTAAACAAGCCCTGTAGTATTTGATGTTGTTAAGTCATACCATGTTGGAGACTTCACGTATGCACCAATTCTAAATGGAGACTCAGCTACTGGACGAACAATTACACCTGCTGTGATATCAAAACCTGAACCCGTTACCTTTCTCTCATCACGAACAAGTACACCACCAGCATTGTTTAAATTCTCACGATACTCACTGTATCCCTTATAATTAACATCCTTCATACCGAATGTCAAACCGAGATAAACCCTGTCATTGAGGTTTCCACTCACAGCAAAGTCATAGTTACCAATATAGCCTGTATGCGCGCGGTCTAAAGTATAACCAGTAGCTTTCTCATAGTTGAAAACTCCAGCACTACTTGGAATCAATGAATTCCAATAAAGGTTATCAATCTGACTCCAAGTGTATGCAACATTCGATGATGTAGCATTTACATAGCCAATATTCTGACCATCTTTATTCTTGCCAACATAGAATCCTCCATTATTCTCATCACCGAGTATGCCTTTAATATATGACTGCTTATTCTGTGAACTTCCATTCAAAGAGCCTGCAGCATTAAGGATATAATCAAAGTTCTTGCTCTTATGATAGTTGAAACCAAAGTTAAGGAAAGACTTCTGACCAGTACGAGTAGTATAGACACCACCAATCTGGTCGAAACTCAAATTAGTCTTCTTACCATTAGAGAACTCCTTACCATCTGATTGCATAAGAAGACCAGCACTGAGACTAACATTGCTGTGACGGAACAAACCGATACCAGCTGGGTTAGAACCGATAGTAGAAATATCAGCACCCAAGGCTTCCATGGCTCCACCCATACCGACGTAGCGTGCAGTACCATTCAAGTCCTCTCCTGCTAACTTAGCATTCTCGTATGTCTCCTGTGCATTTGCAGACAAAGCAGCAAACAACGAAACAGCAAAGAAAATATATTTACTCTTCATTTCTGATATTCTTTATTAATTAAACATTCATTATCCAAAATACTATCTATGACTACCGAAGGCACTGCGTGAGCCACCAGAGCTGCTGCCTCCACCGCCAGAATATGAGCCACCGAAGCTACCACCACCTCTTGCACCACCAAATGAGCTTGGTGAAGGCTGTGAGAATGTAGAGCGTTCTGGCTGAGAATAAGAGCGTGTCTGATTCTCAAAACCATTCTGTCGTGCGCCACCGAAGCGATCATAGTAACTTCTCATATCATTATTCTGAGATGCATTGTTACCATACTGGTTTACATTGCCACGACGATTTGAGTAAGATGAGCGTCCGTTGTCATAGGAACCACTCCTTGCTTGAGAACCAAAGTCTCTTGGAGAGTTACCCCAGTGATTAGCCGTACCTGTATGACCATTGTAAGCATAGTAGCCACCTCTTCTATAACCATAGTAAGGATAGCCACCATAATAGCCATAATATCTGCTCCATGGGTTGTACCAACCATAGTCAGCATAACCATAATAGTATGGATAACCGCCGTAGTAGCCATAATATGGATAACCACCATAATAGCTATAGTAAGGATAGCCACCATAATAACCATAAGACCATGGATCATCCCATCTGTCATACCAGCCACCATAATAAGGTGAACGCCATCCCCATCCTACATAGAACGAAGAGCGACCAGCAAACCATGGGTCATAATAACCACCCCAGAAGCCATCGAAGCGACTCATTCTTCTACTATAAGCAAAGTCATCGTTATCACTTTCGTACTGACGAGTGAAACCTCCATAGATAGTATCTAACACTACAGAGTCTCCATGTAACGTAGAGATACGAGACATAAAGATATCGTTTCCAAGAGAGTCAACTCCTATTTTCTTATAATTATACTTGCCACGACGATTGTATTCGTCATTAGACTTACCAATACCGCTATAATAAACAGGGCGGTCCTCCTCCACTTTACTCTGTTGATAAGCAGACTGATCCGCCTTTGACGGGGTAAAATAAAGGTCATCTTGTGCCATTGATAGCAACGGCATAGCTCCAAATAAAACCGAAAGTAATACTGAACGTTTCATATACCTTTTTTTAATTTACACTTGTTTTAACACCAAGATAATGTTTGTACACAATCTTTATAGTGCAAAAATAAGATAACTTTCTTTGCAAATATACGGATTTTCCCTAATCCATGGTAGGTTTTTCCCTATTTTTTATAATTTTGCAGTAGAAATTTAACACCAAGATGAAATATATACAAGTAAAGTTTACGGCAGAACCTGATTCTCAGGATGTAAGAGACATTATTGCAGCTCTTGCAGCTGAAGTTGGATTTGATTCTTTCACAGACGAACCGGACGGACTCGTTGGCTACTGCCAAGAAGACCTTTTCAATGAAGAAACACTCACTGAGACCATGCAGAACTTGCCAATTCCAGACGTAAAAGTTTCTTTCCAAGCTGCTCAAGCTGAGGATAAGAACTGGAATGAGGAATGGGAGAAAGCAGGTTTCGACCCTATTATCATTGACAACCGCTGTGCTATCATCTGCAAGAATATGGAAGAAGAGGTCGCTGCAACCTATCCTCAACTTGAAACAATCCCAATGAAGATTGTCATTGATGCAAAACAAGCATTTGGAACAGGTACACATGAGACAACACAGATGATTGTTTCGTTACTACTAAACCAAGACCTCAAAGAAAAGAGAGTTCTTGATTGTGGTTGTGGTACAGGTATTTTAGGCATTGTTGCAGCAAAGTGCGGTGCAAAAGAAGTTGTAAGCTATGACATTGATGAGTGGAGTGTACGCAATGCTGAGCATAATGCCGAACTAAATGGTGTAGAATTAGATGTGCTTGAAGGCGACAAACGAGTCTTGTCACACGTGAGTGGTGTCTTTGATGTCATCTTAGCAAATATCAACCGTAACATTATCCTTGAAGATATAGACGATTTTGTCAGCGTTATGACAACTGAATCAAAGATTATTCTGAGTGGATTTTATGAGCAGGATGCAGAGGCTATCCTTCAGAAAGCTAATGAACTCGGTCTGAAAGAGAATCAACGTTTGTTGAATCACGATTGGTGCTGCCTACTACTTGAGCGTCAGTAACATCATCTTGTATAAGTAGTTGCTGTAAGTCATAGAAGCTACCGTTGTAGATATCTAAGTCTACATATCCCTTAATACCTGGCAGTCTCCCGGCATCGGTATGCTGCCAGAATTTCCAAGCACCTTGATACTCCATCTGATTAACATAATAATGAGCTATCCAATAAGGATAATCATCAAAGCGAGAATCAGAAAGGTATTGGTCTTTAAACTTATAATAGGTATAGATGATAGGCTTCACATGATACCTATCTTCTACTATATGTAGCCATGTCAGAATATTCTGCTGGAACTCTTCTGTACTGATATTCTTTGGTTTATGTTCAACATCAAGTACAGGTGGTAAATCTCCCGGCTGCAGATGAACCATGGCAAGGAAGAAATAAGCCTGACGACGTGCTGACGACTTATTACTCCAAAAATGATAAACACCACGTATAAAACCATACTCTTTCGCATTGGAGAAGTTCTCACGGAACTTTGCATCAATATGACTATCGCCCTCTGTTGACTTGATAATAATAAAACGGATAGGCAAACGGTCTATCAGTGCATTTCGAAGTCGATTCCAGTTAATCGTACCTTGATAACGGCTTACATCAATACCATAAATCGTATAACCTTCAGGATAATCTGGATCACCATAAATAGCACGCCATCTGAAACCTGTAGGTGATACAAAAAAGAAGTAAAACAGCAAACTATACCCTACAGCAAGACACAATCCTCCAGCCCAACGTATCCAACTTGGCATTTGAATCCAAGTCTTTAGTATTGAATGAAACGCTTTGGAGATAAACATTTTCTTACTTTTGGATAATCTTAAGTTCTACTTTACATCTATATATATTGGACTTTCAAGGTTTCTTCTCATGAAGAAAAGAATTAATTTTCATGAAGAAAAAGATTTATTTACGTGAAGATAAATAATTATTTTCATGAAAATAAATTAGCACACTACCCTAAATGAGTTCAAAATATGTTGTTTCTTTAGATTAAATAGACAACAAAAATGAAAACAATTAAGCACTACTTACAGTTGTATTCATGTGCTTTTATTCTCGTATGAATGCTATAATAATAGATTGAAAATCAAAGGGATAATTTAATACAATTACCAACTACTCAAAACACAAAGGTCAGAAGAAGACAGGAGATTGTATAAAAACAAAAGAAGAAACAGAGGATATATTTATCCCCTATCTCTTCTTTATGAATATACTATTACTTAGCCTGCTCTAATTCGAGAGTCTTAGTAGTCTGATCACATACTGAAGAAGGACCCCAATACTGGATAGGACCTGGATAAACATAGCATGTTTCCTTAGCCCACTTCTCACGCTGAGCAGCAAATGTCTTGAATGGAGCACCATCAAGTTCAACGAGTGCCTTACGAATAACAGGCTTCATCTCACCATTACGTCTCTCCATGTTCATCATCATAGTGATTGGCACACC
>OGGI01001973.1_pt1 | contig 13021 bp, 10 predicted proteins | sample 1571051 | NCBI WGS metagenome assembly OGGI01 (sample SAMEA2582075, study PRJEB24529) | metagenome | biome: Human gut stool | place: China | collected 2011 | reverse complement strand
AACGGAGTGTTTCTTCGCCTTTTTTCTGTATGTCATGACGGCAGTTCATCATTTCTTCCCATGCAAGATGACATGCTTCCTTAACTTCAGATGAAGTCATTTTAAATTCTTTGGTAAATACTTTAACAAGCTCTTTGGTTGCCACTTCTTCATTAAGGAATGATACGAAAGGATCCATAAAATGAACATTTTGTTCCTTGAGCTCTTCCATATTATTTTTAATGTTTTCACCATATGAGGTTACAATAGGACAGTTAAAGTGGTTGTTTGCATTTTCATCTTCTTCACGCTCGTAAGGTATACATGGGAGAAAAATAAATTTAATGTTCTGTTTTATAAGCCATGATACATGACCATGAACAAGCTTGGCAGGGTAGCACTCTGATTCGCTTGGTATTGATTCTATTCCAAGTTCGTAAATTTTTCTGTTAGAAGAAGGTGAGATTATAACACGAAATCCCAACTTTGTGAAAAATGTATGCCAGAATGGATAATTCTCATACATATTGAGTGATCGTGGTATACCTACAACGCCTCGTGGTGCTTTATCCGCAGGAAGCGACTGATAAGAAAAAAGTCTTTTATTTTTGTATTCATACAGATTAGGAAGCTTGTCCTTGTTTTTTTCTTTCCCAAGACCGCGTTCACATCTGTTGCCGGATATAAACTGTCTGCCTCCGGTAAATTTATTGATTGTAAGGAGACAGTGGTTAATACATCCCTGACATCTTGTCATTGATGTTTCGTATTTAAGGTTAATAATCTGTTCAAGGGATAACATGGATGAAGGTTCGCCTTCGTATCTTTCCCTTGCAATCAAAGCAGCACCGAAAGCACCCATGATACCTGCAATGTCAGGTCTTACTGCCTGTACATCAGCTATTTTTTCAAAACTTCTTAAAACAGCATTATTATAGAAAGTTCCGCCCTGCACAACAATATTTTTTCCAAGATCCCTTGCATCGGATAATTTAATAACTTTATATAAGGCATTTTTAATTACGGAGTATGCAAGTCCGGCAGAAATATCGGCTACACTGGCTCCTTCTTTCTGGGCCTGTTTAACTTTAGAGTTCATAAATACGGTACAACGGGTTCCAAGGTCTATAGGATGTTTTGCAAAAAGGGCTTCTTTGGCAAAATCCTGAACGGAGTAATTAAGACTTTTGGCAAATGTTTCAATAAAAGAACCGCATCCTGATGAACAGGCTTCGTTAAGCTGTACGCCGTCAACAGTTCCATCTTTTATTTTTATGCATTTCATATCCTGACCGCCTATATCGAGAATACAGTCAACAGATGGGTCAAAAAATGAAGCAGCATAATAGTGAGATACTGTTTCAACTTCCCCTTCGTCAAGCATAAGAGCAGATTTAATGAGAGCTTCACCATAACCTGTAGAACATGAGCGGACAATATTAACGCCTTCCGGCAGTTTCCCGTATATATCCTTGATAGCTTTTATAGAGGTTGCTAACGGACTACCATTATTACTCTCATAGAAAGAATATAAAAGGGTACCGTCCTCGCCTACCAAAGCAACCTTAGTAGTTGTGGAACCTGCGTCTATTCCCATAAAACAGTTACCCTTGTATGATGATAAATCACCTTTTCTGACACTGGCTTTATTATGTCTTGTTATAAATTCATCGTATTCCTTTTCATTTGAAAATAAAGGTTCCATACGTTCAACTTCAAAATCAAGTTTTATTTTAGACTTGAGAAGTGTAATTAATTCATTTATGTCTACGGATATATTTTCATCATAAGCAAAAGCAGATCCAATTGCAGCAAATAAGTGAGAATTATCAGGTGCAATAATATATTCGTCGGTAAGATTTAAAGTTCTTATAAAAGCAGCCTTTAATTCCGAAAGAAAATGTAAAGGTCCTCCAAGAAAGGCGACATGTCCTCTTATAGGCTTACCGCAGGCAAGTCCGCTTATAGTCTGGTTGACAACTGCCTGGAATATAGAAGCAGCAAGGTCTTCTTTTGTAGCTCCTTCATTAATCAAAGGCTGTATGTCTGTTTTGGCAAATACACCACATCTGGCTGCGATAGGATAAATTGACTGGTAATTTTTGGCATATTCATTAAGCCCGGTTGCGTCAGTCTGCAACAATGACGCCATCTGGTCGATAAAAGAGCCTGTTCCTCCGGCACATATACCATTCATACGTTGGTCAATTCCATTTGTAAAATATATAATTTTAGCATCTTCGCCACCAAGTTCAATAGCCACATCTGTTTTTGGAGCATAATATTCAAGAGCAGAAGCTACAGATACCACTTCCTGATTGAAGGGAACATTAAGATGATTGGCAAGGGTAAGTCCGCCTGAACCTGTAATAACAGGATTAACTTTAATGTCTCCAAGAAGTTCTTTTGCCTTTAAAAGCAAAGAGGCAAGTGTATCCTGTATATTGGCAAAATGTCTTTCATAATCTGAAAATAAAATATCGTTGTCTTTATTAAGAATTGCAATTTTTACTGTAGTAGAACCAATATCAATTCCAAGTTTGTATAATTTATTGTTCATAAACATCTCCCTTTACAAATTGAGTTGATTTATTTTTTTGAAAAACCAATGTTACTATTATATATTAATGAAAATTGTTTTTCAATGATAATTGAAAAATAATTGACAAAAAATAACGCTGACAATATAATTAATTAGACAATTTCCAGCGCAGGAGGTTCTTATGATTAAGATATTCAAAACCACTGACAGCGGTGTATTACAAATATCAGAATTTGAAGATAATTCATGGATTTCAATGACCAATCCTACAACAGAAGAGTTATTCAGCGTATCATCAACTTACAAAATTGCACCTGATGATTTAAGGGCATCATTGGATGAGGAAGAAAGATCACGTATTGAAATTGAAGAAAATTATTCACTTATTCTTGTTGACATTCCTACAATAGAAGAAAGAAACGGAAAAGACTGGTACGGAACCATTCCTCTTGCAATTATTATATGTGATAAAGTAATAGTTACTGTATGTCTGGAAGATTCGCCTGTACTTACCGCTTTCATGGACGGCAGGGTGCGTAATTTTTATACGCACATGAAAACAAGATTTATATTCCAGATTTTGTACAGAAATGCTACATTATATCTTAATTATCTCCGTATAATCGACAGACGAAGCGATGCTATTGAGCAGAAGCTTCATGAGGCAACAAAGAACAGGGAATTAATTGAATTGCTTGAGTTGGAGAAATCACTGGTATTCTTTACAACATCTCTTAAATCTAATGAAGTTGTGCTTGAAAAATTACTTAAATCAACAGCAATTAAAAAATATCCCGAAGATGAGGATTTGATTGAAGATGTAATTGTTGAGAATAAACAGGCTATCGAAATGGCAAATATATACAGTGGTATCCTTAACGGAACCATGGATACTTTTGCTTCGGTTATTTCCAATAACCAGAACAGCGTTATGAAGTTCCTTACCACAATTACAATTGTGCTTTCAATACCTACAATGATTGCCAGTTTTTACGGCATGAATGTTAAAGCGGACGGAATGCCTTTTGCCAACATAAGAGGAGGCTTCATTATTGTAATTGGTATTTCGCTTATTATATCGCTTATTATTGCACTTATTTTTAGAAAGAAAGATTTATTCTAAGAGGTTATGTATGAATTTTTACAACAAAATGGAAAGAAAGTTAGGTAAATATGCAATAAAGAACCTGACATTGATAATTGTTATATGCTACGCAATCGGATATGCTATCAGATATATTGTTCCGGAATTCCAACTGTATCTGACGCTGGATGTATATAGGATTTTACACGGACAGGTGTGGAGAATCATTACATGGGTTCTTATTCCGCCGTATGAGCGTAATATATTTTTTGCCCTGATTATGATTTTATTTTATTATTCAATCGGGACAGTTCTTGAGAAAACATGGGGTACGTTCCAATACAATCTTTATATATTTTCAGGATTGATTTTTACAATCATAGGAGCGTTTCTTTCATATCTGTACAGTTATATAAGATTTGGGGGCATATCTGTCAGCGTAATTTCAGCTACACTGTCATTTGTGGTTACGACATATTATGTTAATATGTCAATATTTCTGGCATATGCGTGTACATTCCCGGATAATATGGTCCTATTTATGTTTATCATACCCGTTAAAGTTAAGTACTTAGGATTTCTTTACGGCGGATATATAATTTATGAACTTGTATACGGAATGATGAGTCTTGGCACATATGGGTTCATATTCCCATTTGTTATTGGTTCGTCGCTTCTTAATTTTCTTGTTTTTTTTGTTACAACAAGAAAGTTTGTTATTAAAAGAATTGTGGGAACCAAGACACAGCGCACATATCGATTTAATGCAAGACATGCCAAAAACAACCAAAAGAAAGATAATGGGACGTTTACCATGCCACGTCAAGATAAAACAAGGCATAAATGTGCTGTATGCGGAAGAACCGAGAAAGACGGGGATAATCTGGTATTCAGATATTGTTCAAAATGTGATGGTAACTTTGAATATTGTCAGGATCACCTTTATACACACATTCATATGACCAAACATTAAAGTTTTTGTTGACTTATATTTAAATTTTGTGTATTATAGACAATAACATAATGATGATTACTAGAGTGAGCTTCCAAGGGAGCTCACTTTTTCTATGAGTAATCGAAACAGAAAGGATAGTGACTGTATGGCAAAAAGAGAAGACATAGAATCCAAAGCAACCGAACTTATTATGCCGATTATTGAATCCTGTGGATTTGAACTGGTTGACCTTGAATATGTTAAGGAAGGTTCTTCAAAGTACCTGCGTGCGTATATTGACAAGCCTGGCGGAATTACCGTTGACGATTGTGCTGAAGTAAGCAGACCTTTTAGTGATAAGCTTGATGAAGCGGATTTTATTGACGAAGCATATATCCTGGAGGTAAGTTCACCGGGACTGTTCAGACCATTTAAAAAAGATAAAGACTTTGAAAGGAATCTTATGGAAGAAGTAGAGTTAAAGCTTTACAGACAGGTAGATCATTTAAAAGATTACACAGGTCTTTTGAAAAAATTTGATAAAGATACAGTTACTATTGAACTTGAAAATGGTGATGAAAAGACTTTTGACAGATCTAATTTAGCAATAATAAGACAAACAGTATATTTTTAAGGAGGAAATTACAAAAAAATGAACACTGAGTTAATAACAGCACTTGACATTCTTGAAAAGGAGAAAAAAATAAGCAAAAAGGTACTTATTGAAGCAATCGAAAATTCTTTGCTTGCAGCATGCAAAAATCACTTTGGAAAAAACGAAAACTTTACAGCCAAAGTTGATCCGAAAACAGGAGACTTTAAGGTAACGGCAGCTAAAGAGGTTGTGGAAACAGTAGAAGACAGCGTTACGCAGATAAGCCTTGCAGATGCACAGATGATAAGTCCTAAATACAATATCGGTGATACCATCAATGTAGAAATTAAATCAGCTGAGTTTGGAAGAATTGCGGTACAGAATTCCAAAAGTGCCATTCTTCAGAAAATCCGAGAAGAAGAAAGACAGGCGGTATATAATGAATACCATGCAAAAGAAAAAGATATTGTTACAGGAATCGTATCAAGATATGCCGGAAATAATCTTGTAATTAATCTCGGAAGAGCTGATGCAATCCTTAGCGAGGCAGATATGGTTAAGGGTGAAAAATACAAACCAAACGACCGAATTAAGGTATATGTTACCGAAGTTAAGACTGAGAAGAAAGGTCTTAAAATTGCGGTTTCAAGATGTCATCCTGAATTTGTAAAGAGACTTTTTGAGGCAGAAGTTGCAGAACTCAGAGACGGAACAGTAGAAATCAGGAGTATTGCAAGAGAAGCAGGTTCAAGAACTAAAATGGCTGTATGGTCCAAAAATCCTAATGTAGATCCTGTAGGTTCGTGTGTAGGCGTAAACGGTTCCAGAGTTAATGCGGTTGTATCTGAACTTAACGGTGAAAAGATTGACATCATTAATTGGAGCAAGAACCCTGCCAACCTTATTGAGAATGCGTTAAGTCCTGCCAAAGTTGTATATGTAGCCGCAGATGCTGAAGAAAAAACAGCACAGGTTATTGTACCTGATTACCAGTTATCACTTGCAATCGGACGAGAAGGACAGAATGCAAGACTTGCAGCAAGACTTACAGGTTTCAAGATTGATATTAAGAGCGAGTCACAGGCAAGGGATTTGGGACTTCTTGATGAAGTAGAATCTTATGCGGATGAAACTACAGAGTCTGATGATGCAGAATAAAATTAGGATGTTTGCATATGGCAGTTAATAAAAAAATACCGCAGAGACAATGCGTAGGATGCGGTGAGTTTAAAGATAAGAAATCGATGATACGTGTTATCAAAACCAATGAAGATGAAATCTTTCTTGATGATACAGGCAAGAAAAATGGCCGTGGTGCATATATCTGTAAGACAGCCGGTTGTCTTGCCAAAGCTATAAAAAACAAAGGCATTGATCGTTCACTTAAGATGAAAATACCGGAAAATGTATATGATGAACTGATTAAGGAGATGAATAATATTGAGTCAAGATAGTATTTTGTCTATGATTGGACTGGCAAAGAGAGCAGGCAAAGTTGTAAGCGGAGAGTTCTCAACTGAAAAAGCGGTAAAAGAAAATAAAGCAAAACTTGTTATCGTTTCGGAGGATGCTTCAAATAACACAAAAAAACTTTTTTCCAACAAATGTTTTTTCTATAATATTCCTGTAATAATGTATTCGGATAAAGTTAGTCTTGGTCATTCAATAGGACAGGAACTTAGAACATCAGTTGGAATCATTGATGAAGATTTTGCAAAAGCAATAATTTCAAAATATGAAAAAATAGATAATAAATAAATGCCCGGATAGGGATTTGGAGGTTTAGATTAGCTTAATGAGAGTACACGAATTAGCAAAAGAACTGAATATTAATTCAAAAGAATTACTTGAATTTTTATCATCAAAAAACGAGAAGATTAAAACATCCAGCAATTCTGTTTCTGAAGATGAAATTGCTTTAGCTAAAAAGCAGTTTGTCAAGAAAGAACAGAAGCCGGTTACAGAAAATAAGCCTGAATTAAAAGAGACTAAGGAAGTCAAAGAAACTAAAGAACAGCCTAAAGAGGAATCAGTTCAGGCTCCTAAGCAGGACGCACCTGTCAAGAAAAAAATCGTTTCCGTATATAACCCACAAAACAGCGGACGGAAGGATATCAGGGATTCACAGCGTAAAAATAATAACAAGGACAGAAACCGTAATGGTTCCAATGACAATAGAAGAAATGAAAAACCTATTGACAGGCCACAGGGAATCCGACCTTTAGAAAGACCACAAGGTGCCATAAGACCAAGTGACAGGGTTAATGTAAAGCCTGACAGACCGCAGGGAGACAGACCACAAAGAAGCGGTGACAGACCTTATGGTGAAAGAAACCAGGGAGACAGACCACAGAGAAACAATAACAGACATTATGGTGAAAGAAACCAGGGAGACAGACCACAAAGAAACGGTGACAGACCTTACGGCGAAAGAAACCAGGGGGACAGACCACAAAGAAACGGTGACAGACCTTATGGTGACAGAAATCAGGGAGACAGACCACAGAGAACTAATGACAGACCTGCAAGAAATGGCGGAAGATTTAATGATAAATTCCAGGGTGGAAAGCCTGAATTTAACAAAGAAGATAACGGCAGCAGACCACAGAGAAACAATGACAGACCTGCAAGAAGAGATGATAGAAATTCCGGTGCATTTGACGGAGCTGATGCTTTAAAAGACAGAGAAGCAAAAGACCAGCGTAACAGAGACAGAGAGAACAATCGTAAGAAGAATAATGATTTCCGCGATAAGACGGAAAAACTTGAAAATACAAAGGCTCTTGAAAAGAATCTTCTTAGCAAGAAGAAAAAAGAAGAAGCCGATGAAGATGTAATCAAGACACTTATTCTTCCTGATACACTTACAATCAAGGAACTTGCTGATAAGATGAAAGTCCAGCCTACAGCCCTTGTTAAGAATTTATTCCTTAAAGGACAGATTGTTACAATCAATCAGGATATTGATTTTGCAACGGCTGAAGAAATTGCCCTTGAATATAACTGTATATGCGAACATGAAGTTAAAGTAGATGTTATAGCAGAACTTCTTAAGGATGAGGATGATCCTGAAGATACACTTGTGCCAAGACCACCTGTTGTATGCGTTATGGGTCACGTTGATCATGGTAAAACATCACTTCTTGATGCTATCAGATCATCCAAAGTAACAGAAAAAGAAGCCGGTGGTATTACCCAGCACATCGGTGCTTACACAGTAGATGTAAATGGACAGAGTGTAACATTCCTTGATACTCCGGGACATGAAGCATTTACTGCCATGCGTCTTCGCGGTGCTAAATCAACAGATATTGCAATACTTGTAGTTGCAGCAGACGATGGTGTTATGCCACAGACTGTTGAAGCTATTAACCATGCTAAAGCAGCAGGAATTGATATTGTAGTTGCAGTAAACAAAATTGATAAGCCAAGTGCCAATGTTGAGCGTGTTAAACAGGAACTTACAGAATATGATCTTATTGCTGAAGACTGGGGTGGTTCTACAATTTTTTGTCCTGTATCTGCGCATACCGGAGAAGGTATCGATAACCTTCTTGAAATGCTTTTGCTTACAGCTGAAATGCGTGAATTAAAGGCGAATCCTAACAGAAAAGCAAGAGGTCTTGTGATAGAAGCTAAACTTGATAAAGGAAGAGGCCCTGTAGCAACAATCCTTGTCCAGAAAGGTACTTTACATGTAGGCGATTTTATTGCAGTAGGACCATGTCATGGTAAAGTAAGGGCAATGATCGATGATAAGGGAAGAAGAATCAATGAAGCAGGTCCATCAACTCCTGTAGAAATTATCGGTCTTAATGATGTTCCTAATGCAGGTGATATTTTCATCTCGCCAAAGACAGATAAGGAAGCAAAGACATTTGCCGAAACATTTATCGCAGAAGGCAAGAACAGACTTGTTGAAGAAACTAAATCAAAAATGTCTCTTGAAGATTTATTCTCACAGATTCAGGCGGGTAACCTTAAGGAACTTGACATTATCGTTAAAGCTGATGTGCAGGGTTCCGTGGAAGCCGTTAAGCAGAGTCTTGTGAAACTTTCAAATGATGAAGTAATTGTTAAAGTAATTCATGCCGGTGTCGGTGCAATCAATGAATCCGATGTTATCCTTGCATCTGCTTCAAATGCCATTATTATCGGATTTAACGTAAGACCTGATAATCAGGCCCGTGATATTGCCGAAAGAGAAAATGTTGACTTACGTCTCTATCGTGTAATTTATCAGGCTATTGAAGACGTGGAAGCAGCTATGAAGGGTATGCTTGATCCAAAATATGAGGAAAAGGTTATTGGTACAGTTGAGGTAAGACAGACATATAAAGCATCTGTAATTGGTACAATAGCCGGTTCTTATGTATTAGATGGTATGGTAACAAAGAATTCATCTGTAAGAGTAACCCGTGGTGATGATTTGATTTATGACGGACCAATTGCTTCGTTAAAAAGATTTAAAGATGATGTTAAAGAAGTTAAAGCCGGATATGAATGTGGTATTGTTCTTGAAAAGTTTAATGACATTAAAGAAGGCGATATGATGGAAGTTTATACAATGGTAGAAATTCCAAGATAGAGGTGATTGATTTGCGTAAAAACAGTATTAAAATGACACGAGTTAATAATGAGGTTCTAAGAGAACTCAGTAATATAATTCGCAGCGAAATAAAAGATCCCAGAATCAATCCGATGACATCTGTTGTTGCGGTTGATGTGGCACCTGATTTAAAGACCTGTAAAGCATATATAAGTGTTCTGGGAGATAAAGACTCCCAGGACAGCACTATAACCGGTTTAAAGAGTGCCGCTTCTTATATCAGAACACTTTTGGCTAAGACAGTCAATTTAAGGAATACTCCTGAAATAACTTTTATACTTGACCAGTCGATTGAATATGGCGTTAATATGTCAAAACTGATTGATGAGGTAAATGGAAATGATAAATAGTATTGATGAAATACTTTTGAATGTTAAAAATGTAGGAATAACCGGACATGTCAGGCCTGACGGTGACTGTGTTGGTTCAACTTTGGGACTTTATAATTATATCTGCGATAATTACAAGAATATAGAAGCTACCGTATATCTCGAGGAGTTTGAAAAGTGCTTTTCTTTTATTAATGGCAGCGATAAAGTATTGCATGATTGTGACAATGATAAAAAACATGATGTTTTTATTATATTAGACTGTGGTGACATTGAAAGAGTCGCTAATTTTATACGTCCTGTTATTAAGAATGCTGATAAAACAGTATGCATAGATCATCATACATGTAATCTTGCATTTGCAGATATAAATCACGTACTTCCTGATTTAAGTTCCACCTGCGAAGTACTTTATGAGTTATTAGACAGTAGTAAAATATCTAAAAATACCGCAGAAGCATTATATACGGGAATCATACATGATACGGGTGTATTGAAATACCAGTGCACAACAAAACGTACTATGGAAATTGCAGGAGAACTGATGTCGAAAGGTATTGATTACACCTCAATAATAGATGACACTTTTTTCAGAAAAACTTATATCCAGAATTATATGCTGGGACTTGCACTGATTAACAGCAGGCTTGTGCTTGACGGAAAACTTATATATTCTTACCTGCCTTATGATGTTTTATTGGAACACAATGTGCCGGGAAGAGATCTTGGAGGAATTATAGACCAGTTAAGGTTTACTGAGGGTGTTGAAGTGGCTTTATTTATGTACGAGCTTCCTGACCATGCGATTAAAGGCAGTTTAAGATCTGTAGACAAGGTGGACGTTAATATTATTGCTAACTGCTTCGGTGGAGGCGGACATGTCCGTGCAGCAGGTTTTACCGCAGGAATTCCTTATGAAGAAGTAGTAAAAAAAGTAATAACAGAATTGAAAAAACAGGTTGAAAAATGTATAACGGAATAATTAATGTATATAAAGAATCCGGATTCACATCCCACGATGTTGTAGCAAAACTTCGTGGGATTTTACACCAGAAAAAAATCGGACATACAGGAACACTTGACCCTGAAGCAACAGGAGTTCTTCCTGTATGCCTTGGCAATGCTACCAGACTTTGCGATATGATAACCGATAAAAGCAAAGAGTACAGGGCAGTACTTTTACTGGGAATATCCACCGATACCGAAGATGCCACAGGGAAAATATTAAGCCGTAAAGCTGTTAATGTGACAGCAAAAGATATCGAAAAAACCATAAATTCATTTGTCGGTAAATACAATCAGGTCCCTCCTATGTATTCGGCACTTAAAGTAAATGGACAAAAATTATGTGATCTTGCAAGAAAAGGTGTTGAAATAGAAAGAAAACCAAGGGAAGTATTTATCTATGACATAATAATCGAAAAAATAGATATTCCCGAAGTTACAATGACAGTGAAATGCTCCAAAGGAACATATATCCGTTCATTATGCCGTGATATCGGAGAGAAACTTAACACCGGTGGTACAATGAAATCACTTGTAAGAACCAAAACCGGAATTTTTAACATTGAAAATGCAGTCAGGTTATCTGAAATATCAAAATGTGTGGCAGATAACAATATTGCTTCACTTATAATGCCAACGGACAGTTTTTTTGATGATTATCCTGCCGTTAATGTATCCGGAAGAAATGAAATGCTTGTAAAAAACGGAAATATGATTATTCTCCCGGAATTCAAAGGCAATAATATTAAAGTATATCTGTCAGATGGTGTATTTGCCGGAATATACGGATATGATGAGGTCTCGCTCAGTTATAAACCTAAAAAAATGTTCCCTGTCCAATAAATCACGGAAAAGAGTAATTGTATGTTATATGTTAAAGATAAAAACTTTATTTCAAAAGAAAATACAGTAGTGACTTTTGGTAAGTTTGACGGTATTCATAACGGGCACAGGCTTCTTATCGAAAAAGCTGTCAGAATTGGTCACGAGCAGGGAATTAAGGTAGTCCTTTGTACTTTTAATATGGATAACTGGAACGTAAAACCGCAAAAAGCAATAACGACACCGGATGAACGTGCATATATCTGTGAAAAATACGGCATAGATGTACTTTATGAATATCCCTTTGACAATGAAATTGCCGGAATGTTGCCGGAAGAATTTTTAAAATACTTCCTGAAAGAAAAACTTAATGCCGGATTTGTTGTAATAGGTGCCGACTGGAGATTCGGAAAAAACAGGTCGGGGGATGCAGCTTTGTTAAAAGCATACGAAGATAAATATTGCTACAGTTCATATGTTATCGAAAAAGAAACTTATAATAATACAGAGATAAGCAGCACATGGATAAGAAATGAAATAGAAAAATCAGACCTGTCAACTGTAAAAAAACTTCTGGGTTATGATTATTTTTTCAAAGGAAAAGTGGTTCACGGTAAACAGCTGGGAAGAACAATCGGTTTTCCTACCCTTAATCTGATACCTTCTCCAAATAAAATATTACCTGAATATGGTGTTTACGAATCTGAAGTAGTAATTGACAATCTCATGTATAAAGGCGTTACGAATATTGGAATCAGACCTACAATCGATGACGGAACTTATGTTACCGTTGAAACATTTGTACTTGATTTTGATGAGGATGTATATGATTCGGATGTAATTATCAGACTGAAAAAATTTATACGTCCTGAACAGAAATTTGATTCGGTTAACGGATTAAAGAAACAGCTTGAAGCAGATATAGCCTTTGTAAGAGGATAACAGGCACTAATCAGAAAATACTTGCCATTAATTATTCTTTATGGTAATATAAATGAGTATTTGACCAGCCGATGCTCAGATTCGGGACACTCCGACCTGATTCTTGGTGTCAGGCGATAATTAATATTTAAGGAGGAAATTATAATGATTTCTAAAGAAAAGAAAACACAGATTATTGCT
>OGGI01001971.1_pt1 | contig 13032 bp, 4 predicted proteins | sample 1571051 | NCBI WGS metagenome assembly OGGI01 (sample SAMEA2582075, study PRJEB24529) | metagenome | biome: Human gut stool | place: China | collected 2011 | reverse complement strand
CTTTATGAAGAATTTATGAAGGATTGGAATAAGAATGGTTCATTGTAATGGCTTGAGGTTCAAAGTCTTGCCCGCGTATGAAGAATTTGAAGGAAAAAAGGTGGAAAATGTGTTTTGAAGAGATGGTTGGGGCAGATACTTGTGTGATACTTGTTTTATGAAAATTGTAGATGGCAGTAGCTATGAAGAACAGAGGGAATAAAAACAAGGTGGCTGAAAACAAATTCAGCCACCTTGTTTTTATTGTTTAACCTGTGTTTTATTCTATCTCGACGCTATGTTTTACCGGAGTCAGGATGAAAGTAAATTCATAATCACCGTAGGGCAACATATATTGAGGCAACGGCAGAGCTCCCCAGCTGTTTACACAACCCAACCCCATCTGAGCCTTGTCGATGATCAGGTTGGTCAGGTCTGCTTTCTGTACTTCGGGCGAGTGACGCTGGTCTTTTTGTTCGTCATCATCCAGTGAACAGATGGTATAATGCAAAGCGGATGCAGAGAATGGAGCATCACCTACTACCTTCAGTCCGTTACCGCCGGCATTCAGTTGCTTCCACCAGCGGATATCGGTCTTGGTTCCTGTTTCCTGCGGACGGATATAGGAGTAGAATTGTTCATCCACACTCTGGCGATAAATACCCAAGTCTGTGCTGTGGTTGCGGTCACTGTAGTTTTCTACCGGACCACGACCATAATATTCTACGGTTTCAAAACATTTAGGCATCTGCATTTGCATACCGAAGCGGAACATCGGAGATACTTTGGCATTCTTGTCGGCTGTCATCTTTTGGGTCACTTTGATGGCTCCTTCGTTGTTGATGACATAAGTCAGATATAATTTGGCGGAAACATTCTTCATGTCATATTCCGCATTCACTACTATCTGGTCATTTTCTGTTTTGGAATTCAAGGAAACCAGTTTCAATCCCGGGTTTTTCCATGCGGCATATCTGTTTTGCAGGCCGGCTCCCATATCATTGTCTGTCGGGGCACGCCAGAAGTTAGGGGTCAGGGCTGCGCCTTCTTTCAGCATTTCCGTTCCGTCCACTGCATATTTGCTTAAGTAACCGTTCTGTTTGTTGAACTCGGCTACGAAGTTATTGCCTTTTACGATCAGATAATGATATTGGTTGTCGATGATTTGCGGAACAACGGTGGCTACATTGGTCGTTTCCACGTTCTTCAAATCCATAGACGGTGCTTTGTAATCATTCAGTGTCAACTGATTCTTGGCGACGGTGAAACCTGCGGGCAGCAAACCTTCGCGGTTTTTCAGTTTGTAGGAAACGTTCAGCAACCATTCCTTGCAGGTGCAGGTCTTGCCGATATTCAACGTAATCTTGGCTGTTTCCTGAGGAGCGACTTTTAAATCATCCACGCGTCCGGTGCGGATTACTTTTCCATCTTTCAGTACTTGCCATTCCATATAGTAGGCGGACAGATCACGGAAGAAGTTCTCATTGAATACATTTACTTCCCCTTTGCTTAAATCGGCGGGAGTAGTCCAGATATTTTGGTAAAAGTGACCTACTTCATACATGTGCGGATTAGGAACACGGTCGGGGCTGATCAAACCATTGTCACAGAAGTTATTGTCAGAAGCGTCAAAACGGTTGAAATCTCCTCCGTAAGCATAGATCATCACGCCGTCTTTTCCTTTCCAGCGGCAGGACTGGTCAACGAAATCCCAGATAAATCCACCTTGCAGATTCGGATATTTACGGATCAAATCCCAATATTCTTTGAAACCACCCTGCGAGTTACCCATTGCATGGGCATATTCACACTGAATCAATGGTTTGGTAGCATCGGTACGTTGACCATATTTTTCCATGCCGTTATAATCATAGTACATCGGACAGAAGATATCGGTATGTTCTTTCTGGCGTGCTTGTTCATATTGGCAGGCACGGCTGGGGTCTTCTGCTTTAATCCATTTATAGCATTGTTCGAAGTTGGGGCCGTCACCGGCTTCATTACCCAATGACCAGAAGATGATGCTCGGATGGTTGAATCCGCGTTGTACATTGCGCTGGTTACGTTCCAGATGGGCTTTCTTATAAGAGGGGTTCTTGGCCAGCGTCTTGTCGCCGTAGCCCATACCGTGAGATTCTATATTGGCTTCGGCCACGACGTAAATACCATATTGGTCACATAAATCGTACCATAAGTTGTCATCCGGGTAGTGGCAGGTACGTACAGCGTTCAGGTTGAATTGCTTCATTATCTGGATATCCTGTAGCATACGTTCGGGAGATACTACATAGCCTCCGTCCGGATCCATTTCGTGGCGGTCGGCTCCCTTGAACAGGACTGCCTTACCGTTAACCAAGATCTGGTCACCTTTCAATTCAATCTTGCGGAAACCTACTTTGACAGGAATCACTTCATTGCTGCCCTGCATGCTGGCACGCAAGGTATATAAATAAGGTGTTTCGGCACTCCACTTTTTGGGGTTCTCTACGTTCATGGTCACCAGACCGGATTTGTTGGCGGTAGCGGTTGCCACTTGCTTGCCTTGTGCATCTACCAGTTCCAAATCGACTTTACCACTGCTTTTCAAATCCAGATTGACAGCCAGGCTGCCGTTTTGGTAAGCTGCGTCCAAGTCGGGAGTTACACGGATATCTTGAATGCGTTTTTTGTTGCGGGCATATAGATAGCAGTCACGTCCCACGCCGCTATACCGGAAGAAATCCTGATCTTCCAGATAGGTACCGTCGCACCAGCGGAATACTTGGAAGGCGATCAGGTTTTTCTGACCCGGTTTTAAATATGGAGTCAGGTCAAATTCGGCTTCCAGTTTGCTGTCCTCGCTGTAGCCTACATAACGTCCGTTTACCCACAAATACATATTGGAGGTAACCGAACCGAAATGGGCGATAATATCTTTTCCCTTCCATGAGGCGGGAACTACAATTTCACGGCGGTAAGAACCTACATGGTTATTCTCTGTCGGCACTTCGGGAGGGTTGTTCTGGAACTGGTTACGCCAGGCATAGCCTACGTTCACATAAATAGGATCACCGTATCCGTTCAGCTCCCATACGGCGGGAACTTGCAGGTCATCCCAGCCTTTGTCGTTGAAGTCGGTTTTCCAGAAATCAGTCGGACGGGAGTCTGCATCCTTTACCCAGTTGAACTTCCAGGTTCCGTTCAAAGTCATGTAGTTAGTTGATTGTTTTTTGTCTGCTTTCTTAGCTGCATCTGCATTCTCAAAAGCAAAGTAGTTCGTGTGCATCGGCGCACGGTTTACCGCATTTATTTCCGGGTTGCGCCATTCTTGGAAGGTCTGTGCGCCTGCTGTAAGGGCGAGGACTGTGAACAGACCTGTCATAAGTTGTTTCTTCATGCTATTATTTTATTGGTTTTGTGCAAATATAGTGAAAATAATAGTTACCGATGGAACATAAATCGGGCAATATTTGTTATAATTGTGAATGATTTGTGTTCTATCCTAAAAAATTATGGCATTTCTGAGGCGTATTTGGAATAAATGGCAGAATTTACTGTATGATGAGAAATTAAAGCATAAAATATATGTGATTATTTTTGAAAGCGACACACCGATGGGAAAGTTATTCGATGTGGCGTTGATAGGGTTCATTGTCTTGAGTATTCTGGTGGTTATTGCCGAGAGTATCAAGAGTTGGGATACCGTTATCGGGCCTTATCTGCGGGTGTCGGAGTATGTTTTTACTTTCTTTTTTACGTTAGAGTATGTGTTGAGGCTTTATTGTTCTCCCAAACCGCGGAAGTATGCTCTGAGTTTTTTCGGTATAGTGGATTTGCTGGCTACCTTACCTCTATATATAGGCTGGCTTTTCGGCACGGCACGTTATCTGCTGGTGATCCGCACTTTCCGGTTGATTCGTGTGTTCCGTATCTTTAAACTTTTCAATTATCTGAATGAAGGTAATTTCTTGTTGCGTTCCTTGGTGTTCAGCAGTCGGAAGATTATTGTTTTTTTCTTGTTTGTACTGATATTGGTGACTTCGATCGGTACATTGATGTATATGATTGAGGGACAGCGGCCGGGCACTTCTTTCAATAATATTCCGAATAGTATTTATTGGGCGATAGTGACGATGACGACGGTAGGTTATGGGGATATCACTCCGGAAACTCCGCTAGGGCGCTTCCTTTCGGCCATTGTAATGTTACTGGGCTATACCATCATTGCAGTCCCCACAGGAATTGTTTCTGCGTCTATGATCCAGGAACATAGACGCAGGGTGGCCCTGAAATGTCCGCATTGTGGTAAGGACGGACATGAGGACGGGGCTGCTTATTGTAAATACTGTGGAGGAAAACTGGTAAATTGATTATGGAATGCTGTATGATAGAAAGTTATTCTATCACCCATCGCTTATCATGCGCCACCGTCTTTTTCGGATCATAAGTCATTCCTTCTTTGGTAGGGATTTTTATCACGTAAGTCCGCCCGCTGTGGTTGGACAAGGATGTTTCCCGTAACCAGGGATTCATATTCTTTAATATGGACAGATTGATTCCTTTGCTGCGTGCGAAACGTGCCAAGTCTGCAATTCCTTTCGTCACAGTGACTTCCGTATAAGGAATAGGCGGATACAAATCCGATGCACGCAGGCGGAAACCGAAAGTAGTGGGGGCATTGAATAATTGTTTGGCGGCAAGAATGCGGTACACATACCGGGCAGTCTCTTCTACCAGTTGCAAATCCAACGAGTCGTCCACATCCTGTTTGGCCAGTTGGCTGGCAATGCGTGCCTGACCGGCATTGTAAGAGGCGGCGACAGCCACCCAGTCCTTATATTTTGCATACGCGTCTTTCAGATAGCGGCAGGCGGCACGGGTCGCTTTCTCAATATGGTAACGCTCGTCCACATTGTTGTTTACCTCCAATCCGTAATCCCGTCCCGTACCTTGCATGAATTGCCATAGTCCGGCAGCTCCGGCAGAAGAACGGGCGGTGGGATTCATATTACTTTCTATTACCATCAGGTACTTAAAATCATAAGGTATTCCGTTTTCTTTCAGTATGGGTTCTACAATGGGGAAATAGCGGTTGGCTTTTTTCAGCATTTGCAAGGAAGTACTGTGCATATAGGTGAATGCCAATAGTTCACGGTCCATACGCTCGTGGCGGTCAAAGCGGCTCAAATCAATGGTTTTGCCACAGAACTCAATACTGGCGGGAACTTCGGGACTACTGTATTTCAATGCCGTAATACCTGAATCTTCCCGTATGATAGTGGTATCTTCCTGCTCCGTTTTTGGAGTAGCGCAACTGCTGCTTACTAAGGCCGGTGATGCAACTACAATGCAAAAGGCTGCCACAGCAGCCAGATTGATGGTTATTTTTCTCATTTTTTCTTTATTCGTTTTCATTCTTTTTTTCTTTTCCGCCCCGTCCGAAGTTACGATATTCGGTAGGGGTGAAATTGGTACGCTTTTTAAATACCGAGAAAAAGTGTTCAGTAGAGGTATAATTCAATTCATAACATATCTCTTTCACTGACATGGAACTTTCAATCAACAGCTGCTTCGCTTTGCGCAGTTTCAGCTCTTGGAAATACTTGGCGGGCGCATAACCGGTGTATTCTTTGAATACTTTGCGGAACCAGGAATAACTGATTCCCAATTTCATGGCCAGTTCTTCCGGGTCTATATCCTTGTATACATTTTCGTGCATGATGATTTTGGCACTTTCTATTTTTTGTGCCGCATTGTCCACCTCATAGCGTTTGTTCTGCGAGATAGCAAGTACGGCTCCCATAATGTGTAAAACGATGCCGGACAAATATTGTTGCGCTGCGGTCTTGTCTGCTTCCGCTACTTCCAGTGCACGGGCAAAAAGACTGGCCAGTTCTTCATTGATACCGATATCCAGAATCTGGCTTTCTTTTGAGATAAAGCTGTTTTTTACCAGATTGTCTATAATCGGGCCTTCAAAACCGATGTAATATTCGTTCCATCCTGTCTTTTGCAGCGGCGCATAGGTATGCCACTGTCCGGGAAACAGGAAAAGTATCTGCCCTTTGGATATGTCGACAGACGGGGTTGTGTCGCTGGCGAAAGTTCCTCGTCCTTTAGTGATATATACCAACTGATATTCATGCAGCACACGTCCTTTCTGGGCTGTGAAATAATAGGCGTCCGGGTGGTTGCGTGGTGGATAAACGCTTCCGGCCCTGATAGCCTGGAATCCGACGGTAGTCACCGACAAGCCGAAACGCTTGTCACGCTCATTGACAATTAGGTATTTAAAATCAGCGCCTTGGTCGTTGTAATGCATGTTTCTCTGTTTTAAAATTAGGTCACACTTATCGGCAAATATACAATTTTTTATCTTAACAGCCTCTAACCTTTTTGTTCTAAGTGTTTCTGGAAGTATAATTTTAGTTTCTTATGTATGCAAATGGGGGAAATTTAGAACAAATCTTATGGAATATTTGCTTAAAATGCTTTTTTTTGCGAATATTGCATCAAATCTTAAAGTTGAATCTATGCACTTGGCACACCGTAACTGCGAATATATTCTTGGAGTAATATATCTTTTTGTTTTTCCTGTTTTGCTTTGGGCTGATAATAAGGTGAATACTTATCATTTTAAATCCATTTCCACTTCGGTGAACTTCCCTACCAATGAAGTCAGGAAGTTATTTCAGGATAGCCAGGGGTATATATGGATTTCGACCTACAATGGTCTCTTGCGTTACGATGGTTATTCTATTGTTGTATATAAACCCGATGGAGTGAATCATGGACGTTCCATTGATAGTTTTGTGAATATGGTGGCCGAAGACAAGGAGAATAATTTGTGGATAGGTACGCACAATGGATTATACGTGTTGCATAAAGAAACGGATGAGATAGAGAAAATAATCAGTCCTTTGTTACAGGTAAGCAATGTAGAAAGTATCCTTTATGCAAGTAACGGAGATTTATGGGTGGGAAGCAACAAGGGATTGTTTCGCAGAAAAGCCGGCAGCCGTACTTTCGATTGTGAAAAAAACATGGATATAAAGTCTGTTGTCGAAGACCGGAAAGGTCAAATATGGATTGGTACTTGGGAACAGGGGCTGCTGCGTTATAGTCCTCAAGAGGAATTGTATTATACTTACGACGGGATTAACCCTGGTAATTCGGCGCATGTCATATTTCAGGATGAAGCCGGGAATATTTGGATCGGTACCTGGCGGTATGGACTGGTGAAACTCATTAATCCGTATGATTCGGAACATTTCTCATTTAAAACATTCCGGAACATCAAGGGAAATTCTCATTCTCTGTTGGATAATATTATCTACGCCATTGCTCAGGATAAAAATTCCGGGAAGCTCTGGATCGGTTCACGCAGTGGGGTCAGTATTTTGGAAGATGAATCGGGAGACGGGAATTTTACCAATATTGTTCCGGGCAACCTTCAAGGAGATTTACCTTTTAATGAGGTGAACTCTCTGTTGTGCAGTAAAGACGGGCTGATGTGGCTGGGTATGTTGGGAGGAGGTGTTTGTACTGTAAATACAAATAAGTTCCGGTTTAATTATGATTCTTTGGAGGCTTTGCGTGAGCATTGCCCTACCAGCTCTGTCCGCAGTGTCTATCAGGAGGATAATGGGAATCTGTGGATGGGAATCATGGGATTCGGTCTGGTATTTTATGATATGAAACAGCATACCATTGTTCCTTACCGCTCTCATCCTATATTGAAGAATATGGGATATACATCGACGGTCAATGATATTATTTATCGTAAAAGGACAAATGAATTGTGTTTTGCCACTTGGGATGATGGAGTGTGGTTCTATAATGTCAAAGCCGGGAAAGCACACGTGATAAATACCGTTACCAATCCGGAGCTGAGTGATATTTGTATTTATTCTTTGTTGGAAGATTCGAAAGGGAATCTGTGGTTGGGGACACGTTCGGGAGTGTTTATCTTGGATACGGAATCAAGACTTCATTCTTTGAATGAACTGGTGACTTTGACAAATCAGGCATTGCCCCAAATTTCTATTTTCAAAATGGCGGAAGATCAAGATGGCTTTATCTGGATAGCGACTAGTAATGAAGGGGTATGGCGGATAGATACATCCGGAGAAACATATAAGGTTAAGTTTTATACGCCTTCGGATGGTACATTATCCACTGTCGGGGCGATGAGTGTTTGTGTGGATGGATACAACAGAGTATGGGTGGGGTCGAATGGTAACGGACTCGATTTGTATGACCGGAAGAATGATCGTTTTGTTTCAGTCTTGAATGATTATTTCCGGAATGGAGATGTTGTTTTCAGCATGCTGGAGGATGATGAGCATACTTTATGGCTTACTACCAATGCGGAAATGTATCACATTGATATACCTTTGGACGGTGCTGCACCGAAAATACATACCTATACGGTAGATGATGGTTTGCAAGACCATATGTTTAACCGGAATTCTTGCTTCAAGGGGGCGGATGGGAAACTTTTCTTCGGAGGATTCCGTGGATTGAACAGTTTTTATCCTGATAAAATAGTTCAGGATACTGCCTATTCTCCGGTAGTAATTACAGATATAAAGGTACATAATGTATCGGTACGTACCTATCCTCTTTCCGTCAGAGAGGGGATTGCTGCAAACAGAGCTATTGATTTTATTGATAAAATTGTATTAGGATACCGGGAGAATAATTTCAGTCTTGATTTTTCAATATTGAACTATATCAATCCTGAGTTGAACCGTTATTTATATCGGTTGGAGGGATATGACAAGGAATGGTTGTCCGTTGAGGCTGGACGTCGGTTTGCCTATTATAACAATCTTCCGGCAGGTACTTATACTTTTTGTGTAAAGGGAGCCAATCAGAATGGAATCTGGTCTCCGGATATGAAATGTCTGCGTATAACTATTCTTCCGCCGCCTTGGTTATCGTGGTGGGCTTATTGCCTTTATGTCTTGTTGTTCGTTTCATTGGCATGGTATACTTATCGGATTGTCAGAAACCGTATCCGGATGAAACAGGCCATAGAGATGGGGAAGATAGAACGGCAGAAAATGGAGGAAATCAATCATGCTAAATTACAGTTCTTTACCAATATCACTCATGAGTTGCTGACTCCGCTTTCTATTATATCGGCTTCGGTGGATGAACTGAAACAAGAAGTACCGGCAAGTTCGTCGGTTTGTTCTGTAATAGCTGATAATACTGTGCGGTTAATCCGGTTGATTCAGCAAATCTTAGAGTTCAGGAAAGTGGAGAATGGCAAGTTGCGGCTAAAAGTTTCGCATGGAAATGTCAGTATGTTCTTGAAAAAATCAGTGTCGGCTTTCGCTCCTTTGGTTAAAAAGCAGAAATTGTCCATACAATTTGATTTGTCTGAAGAATATTCGGGATATTTTGATGTGGATAAATTGGATAAAGTGGTGTACAATCTGCTTTCCAATGCCGCTAAATATACTCCTGAAGGAGGAACTATTGTGGTGTCGCAGGCTCATGATGAGGAAAAGAGGACTTTTAAATTGAGTGTGAACAATCCCGGCGAGTTGATTCCAAAAGAGAAATTGGATCATATGTTCGAGAGATTCTATGAAGGGGAGTATCGTAAATTCCATACCATAGGGACGGGTATCGGTTTGTCGCTGACTAAAGATTTGGTATTGTTGCATCATGGAACGATACAGGTATTTAGCGATAAGGAGGAAGGGAATACTTTTGTGGTTGAAATTCCTATAGGACGTGAGGCTTTTGCTGAAGATGAGGTAGACGAGAATACTGAAAATGTGGACTATGCTGTTTTATCGGCAGATGAAATGGAGAATGTCTCGGAGATTGATATGTTGGAAGAGAAACCGGCAGCATCGACTATTTTGTTAGTGGAGGATAATGAGGAATTATTGGCTTTGATGGTTCGTCTGTTGCATGGCAAATACCATATTCTGAAGGCCGCTAATGGAACGGAAGCTTTGGAGATCCTTGCCAAACAGGAAGTGGATTTAATTGTTTCCGATGTTATGATGCCCGAAATGGACGGTATGGAATTGTGCCGCCGGGTGAAGACTCAATTTGAGACCTGCCATATTCCATTGATTTTGTTAACGGCCAAGACTAGTGATGAAGACCATGTGGAAGGGTATGAGTCTGGGGCCGATGGTTATATCTGTAAACCGCTCCGCCTCTCTGTCTTGTTTGCCAAGATAGATAACTTGTTGAAACGGCGCAAACGTATGGGGGGGGATTTTCGTAAGCAGTTGGTCTTTGAAGCCAAAGAATTAAATTACACCTCGATGGACGAAGCTTTCATTCGGAAAGCGGTGGATTGTGTGAATGCCCATTTGAGTGATTGTGATTTTGAACATGCACAGTTTATGGCGGAGATGGGTATGGCCCGGACTACACTAGCAGATAAATTGAAACTGTTGACCGGACTTACTCCCTCTGCATTTATCAGCAATGTCCGTTTGCAAGCGGCTTGTCGGCTGATAGACGAGAAAAAGAAAATCCGTATAGCCGATTTGGCGTATGCCGTAGGTTTCAACGACCCTAAATATTTCAGTTCCTGCTTTAAGAAGAAATTCGGACTTTCTCCTACAGAGTATATGATGAAGTATGATGGCTGATTATTACCGGAAATAGGCTCTATAGGGAATAAACAGCCTTTTTCCGGTAATAATTCTCCCTGTTTCTTTTCTGTTCCTCTTACTTTTGCTGGCAAATAAAACGAATTATCTTTATTTGTTAGACCTTTAAAAAAAGTATTATGAACATGAAAACTCTGACAGAAACCAGTACATTCCGGGTACTGAGTCTATTGCTGTGTCTCTGCTTCTTCATCCCTGCGATGAATGTGAGCGCTTCCAGTCTGCAAGCAGACAAGTTTAAAGTTTCCGGTATTGTAAAAGATGCCACAGGCGAACCGGTCATCGGTGCCAGTGTGGTTGAAAAAGGAACAACCAATGGAACGGTGACTGATTTGGATGGTAATTTCAATCTCACGGTGGCTTCTAATTCTACTATTGTCATTTCTTTTATAGGATATTCCGATCAGGAATATCGTATTTCGAAAGACAATACGGTGCTGAATGTAAATCTGAAGGAAGATACGGAAATGATTGACGAAGTGGTAGTAGTCGGTTATGGCGTGCAGAAGAAGGAAAATCTGACGGGTTCTGTTGCTGCTGTAAATTTCAAGGATGTAGCTTCTATGCCGGTAGCGAATACTGCCAATATGCTTCAGGGTCGTTTGCCGGGTGTTATGTTGACCAACAATGGTGCCCAGGCCGGTCATGACAGTCCCGAAATCCGTATCCGTGGTGTAGGAACTTTTGAACACAATGATCCGATGGTCTTGATCGATGGAGTGGAAAGCTCGGTAAGCCAGATTGCGGAAATCCCTGCAGATGATATTGAAAGTGTTTCCGTATTGAAGGATGCGGCTTCGGCTTCTATTTATGGTGTACGTGCTGCCAACGGGGTTATTCTGGTGACTACCAAACGGGGCGGTGAGCAGAAACCTACCATTACATATTCCGGTAGTATCGCTTTGCAAGAAGCTACCGTGCTGCCCGATTATGTGAATTCTTATGAATGGGCGAAGATGTATAACGAATGCTGGCCTTCCAAAGCATACACGGATGAAATGTTACAAAAGTTGCAAAACGGATCAGACCCCGATCATTTTGCCAATACCGATTGGGCTAAGGAAATGTTTCGTACAGCAGCCATGCACCAACACCATTTGTCTGTGAACGGTGGTAGTAAAGCGGTACATTACATGATTTCCACTCAGTATTTCCAGCAGGATGGTATCTTGCGTGAAACGGCCAATCAACGTTTTAATTTCCGTTCCAATCTGGATGCACAATTGGGTATTGTAAAATTAGGTCTGAATCTTTCGGGAAGCCGTCAGAACATTGATGAGCCTACTACCAGTGTTACCGGTGAAGGTTTGATGCGCTACCTTACTTGGTTTACCCGTCCTACTGTTCCTGTGCGTTATTCTAACGGACATTATGGATTTTTGGATGGAAATCCCAATATTTCCCAATCCGTATTCAAAAATCCGATTGAAGCTTTGAATATGGGCTATAAAGATAACAAGCATTATCGTTTTGATGGTAAATTCTTTGGTGAAATTGATATCATAAAAGGATTGAAGTTCCGTTCAAGTCTGGCTTATAAATATTATATGAACGATGTGACTACTTTCAATCCGAAGAATAATATAAGATACGATGCTGAAGGAAATGCGCTGACCACAGTCGGTACCAATAAACTGACAGATTATCATTATCTGGAAACGACTTATATTAATGAAAATATTCTGACCTATGATTTTTCTGTAGGAAAACATTCGTTCAATCTGTTGGCAGGCCATTCTATCCAGGCTACCCGTTGGGACAAGAATGAGGCGTCCAAGCAGGGATTCGCTACCGATAATATTTATGAAATGGATGGAGGTACTATGAATGACCATGTGACCGGATCAGCGGAAGAGAGTTCCTTGCAGTCATTCTTCGGACGCTTGAATTATAATTACGGAGGCCGTTATCTGTTAGAGATGAATGTCCGTCACGATGGTTCGTCACGTATGCCCAAGGCACATCGTTATGCTACCTTCCCTTCATTTTCGGGTGCATGGATCATGACAAATGAGAAATTTATGGAGAATGTGAAGTTCCTCCACTCATTGAAATTGCGTGGTAGCTGGGGTAAATTGGGTAATCAGGAAATTGGTAACTATGCTTATGCGGCTACATTGGCGGCTAGTGGCAGTTACTATTTCGGTGATAGCAAACAGATTGGTATGAAGACTGCCAAGATACCTAATGAGAACATTAAATGGGAAACAACTACTATTACAGACTTTGGTTTTGATGCTGCTTTTTGGGGTGGAAAGATCAATGTCACTTTTGACTGGTATGAGAAAAATACCTCGGATATTTTGATGAAGCTCGCTATGCCGGGTATTTTCCTGGGATCTTTGGATGCTCCTTATCAGAATGCGGGAAAGGTTCGTAACCGGGGTTGGGAACTGGCTGCTAATTATTTCGATCAGAAAGG
>OGGI01001949.1_pt1 | contig 13127 bp, 12 predicted proteins | sample 1571051 | NCBI WGS metagenome assembly OGGI01 (sample SAMEA2582075, study PRJEB24529) | metagenome | biome: Human gut stool | place: China | collected 2011 | reverse complement strand
CAGCGCATCCAGAATGCGCTGTCCATCAAATTCCACTACGATATCCCGCAGTGAAACGACCACCGAGTTGTCCATTTTATATGTTATCCTCCTTGTTCTCAGATACGAAAAAAGACAGGGAACCTGCCCCATCTTTTTTGCGTATAAGGGATGCTCCGCCCCACACAGAAGCATGATCTTGCGCGGCGGACTTACCCTGTCACGGTTTATAATAAACAATCACAGTCGGATTGTCAATCACTCTGCCAATGTTTGCCGAAACTTTATAAAAAGCCGCAAAAAAATATACGCTGCACCTTGTTTTCGGTGCAGCGTGCAAAAACAATTATTCCTGCGTTTTCAGGTCGCTTTCCGTCAGCAGAAGCGCCTGCACAGTGCTGGTATCCACTGTGTATACCGAGGTATCCCCTTCCACTTGCAGATACCACCCGTCCGTACCGCAGGCGTAGGCCAGCTGCACGGTGGAGCCGTCCTCGCTGGTGACTACGGCGGTAAATACCGGTGCATCAAAACCGCAGGCAGAAAGGTCGGCGTCCGTGGCTTGGGCGGTAACGTAGGTGCACAAGGCAGACAGCAGGCTTTGCACCTTGTCCTGTGCAAGGCTGGCGGTGGGGTCAGAGGCCAGCCGCCACACCGTCTCGTAGGCAGAGGAAGAGGCGCTGTCTGCGTCCGTGCTGTCGGCGCTTTCGGTCGGCTCGCTGACGGCGTTCAGGGTGACGGAGGTGCCGTCTGCCAGCGTGTAGGCTACCTGTGTAATGGTCGAAGCCGTGAGCCCGGTGGGACAGAAGCTGCCGAAAAGCCCGGCCTTATCCAGCTGGAAACAGGCGACCTTGTTGCCGCTGACGGTATAGATGGCATCGTCCCCGGCTTTTTGCACATAGAGATCCCCGGTGACCGGGTTCTCTGCCCCGAAGGTCAGGGTAGTGCTCTGCCCTGCCGCCGTGACCGTAACGGTGAGCTGCGGGCTGTCCAGTCCGTAGTCCTCCCCTGCCTGCGGTGTCAGGCTGCGCTTGGCGTTCAGCGCCATCAGGGCGGTGCGCATGGTATTGCAGGCGCTCTCGTCCAGATGATAGGCAGGGTCCTGTGCCAACTGCCAGCTGCCGCCGGAATATTGCAGGGTGTAGGTCTGGCCGTTATAGGTATACTCGATCTGCTCCATGTCCTCGGCGGCAAAAGTGGAAAGCGGGATACTGCCCTCGGCGGCGGCGCTGGCCACCTGCTCGGCCTTGGCGTTGCTGCGGGTCACCGCCCACAGCGCCGCGCCCAGAAGCACTGCTGCTGCCAGCAATACCAGCAAGACACACTGTTTTGTTTTCATGGTGGTCTCCTTATCTGCGGCGGCGCAGCAGCACCACCACTGCCCCGGCAATGAGCACCGCCGCCGGGAGCACGAACACGAAGGTCAGCCCCAGTGCTGCGGCAGCGGAGCCTGCCACCGTAATGGGCTCGGCTTCCAGCGCCTTGGTGTCCACAAGGATATCCTGCCCTACCAGAGAGGCGGCGCAGCCCTGCAAAAAGGTCAGATTGCCGGGCATGGACTGATAAAGCTGCTCGTTATCCATGTTGGGACAGCCGATCCAGAGAACCTCGGCGCCGGTATTCTCGTTCCGTGCCCAGACAGCCAGTGCAAAGGGGCCTTCTGCGTCCCCGTCCTCCCGCTCCATGGTGGTAAGGTCGTTGATGTCGGCTTTGGCATAGGCAGCGGAGGAGCTGTTCAACAGCGGCTCGGCAGTGACATCCTCGGTCTCGGTGACCGTGATGCCCTGCGCCACCGACAGCATGACATGGGTATTTGTATTCACGCCGTTCAGCGCGGTGCTCTCGGTAGGCGTGCCGTAGTCCGGCAGCAGCGACCATGCAGAGTTATACAGTGCCTTGCTGCTGTCTCCCTCCACCACCATGCCCTCTGCGCGGGCAAGGCCGAACTGCGCCAGCACGGCATCCAGCTGCGGGGTCTGGGCGTAGACGCTGCTGGTCAGCAGCAGCTTGCCGCCCGCCGCCAGATAATTTTGCAGCTGGCTGATCTCATCCACAAGGCCATCTCCTGCGGTAAAATCGCTGGTGGGCGCGTTGATGATGAGCAGGTCGCAGTCCTCCGGAATAGTGCTTGTGAGCAGATCCAGCGGCTGTGCGTCGATATTCTGGGCGTCCAGCGCATCGGTCAGGGAGTCGGTCAGGGTCTGCTCGCCGTGGTTGGTGGTATAGTAGGCGTGGCTCTGCCCGGCTGCGGTAAGCTTATAAATGGCAGAGGTGATCTGCTTTTCGCCGCCAAAAGTCACGCTGGCAGAGCCGGTTGTGTAGTAGTCGGTATAATCGTACTCGTACAGGTCGGCGGCATCCAGTACGGTGCTGTTCTCCCCGCAGGTGACAATCAGACTGCCGGTGGAAACATTCTCTGCGCCATACTTTGCGGCAAAGGTGGGGTACAGGGTGGGGTCCTTCTGTTCCCAGCTCAGATGCCCGCTCTCGGCGGCGTAGTGATCCAGCAGCTTTGTGATGATGGTATCCTCGCTGCCGGTTTCACAGAGGTAATAGATGTGTACATCCTTTTCCAGCCCCTCCACCAGCGCTTTAGTGCTGTCGCTCAGGGTGTACATTTTGGCCTCGGAGAGGTCGAACTCGGTATATTTTGCAGGGATGGCCCGCACCAGCAGGTTGAGCAGCACCGCCAGCACCAGCACTGCCGCCAGCATAGCGGTGGACAGCAGCCCGCTGCGGAACACCCTGCCCTTCTGAGAGGCTGCGTTCTTGTTCCATTTCATCGTTATGGCCTCCTCTCAGTTCCAGCGGCGCTTTTCCAAACCCTGCGCGGTGAAAAACAGGAACACCGCCGCCACGGTCAGGTAGTAGACCAGCGTGGGAATGGAAAAGCTGCTGTTGACAAATTCTTCAAAGGGGGTAAACAGGCACAGGGCGTTGAGCACTGCGCTGAAAGCCTCGGTCAGCCAGCTGCTCTTGAGCAGAAACAGCGCCGTAAGCGCCACGCAGCACCCCGCAAAGGAAAGGCAACCCAGCGTAAAGCTTTTGCTGCGCAGCCCCGCCACCACGCTGAGCACAGCGGCAATGGCGGTGAACAATGCCAGCGCCACCGCACTGCCGGTGGTGAACATGGTGCGCAGGCTGGGCATCATATAAGCCAGCAGCAGCGCTGCCACGCCGGACACGGCGGCGATGATCTGGTTTTCGGTCAGGCTGGAAAGGAACACCCCGATGGCAATGGCGGCGCAGCCCATGAGGTAATAGCACAGCAGCGCGGAAAAATTGGCCAGCGTGCTGGTGCCGGTAGCGCCCAGCACCTTCAGCACAAGGATCATGCCCGCATCCACAAGGCAGGGCAGCGCAAAAATGACGCAAAGGGCAAAATATTTGCCCAGCACGATGCCGCCCACTGACACCGGGCTTGTGAGCAGCAGCTGGTCGGTGCGGCTGTGGCGCTCCTCGGCAAAGGAGCGCATGGTGAGCACCGGGATGTAGAGCAGCAGCACAAAAATGGTGCGGTACAACGTGTAGTAACCAAAATCCGGCAGACCATAGCCCAGATTCAGCGCCACAAAATAGATAGCCGTAGCCGCCAGCATAAAGGCAGTAAGCACCGCACCGATCATGCCGTGAAAGCAACTGCGGAGTTCTCGTTTAAAGATGGCCAGCATCTCAATTCTCCTCCCCTTCTGCCGGGGCTTCCTGCTCCGGCGTTTTTTCGGTCAGTGCAAGGAATACCTCCTCAAGGCTGCGGTTCTCGGCGGCAAGTGCCAGCACAGTGCACCCGGCCTCGGTCAGTGCCCGGGACACGGCGGCGCGGCGGTCGGCGGCGTCCTCGCTCTCGGCGGTAAAGGTGACCTGACCGTCCGCGGCGCTTTCCAGTTCTACCTTGCAGATGCCCGGCACGCTGCGCACAGCGGCCAGCACGGTGTCGGGCTCGCCCTGCGCGGTGGCACGCAGGCGGCTGCCTGGGTTCAGGGTCTCGCCCAGCTGTTCCGGACTGCCCACAGCCACCAGACGGCCTTTAGAGAGGATGAGCACCTGCTGGCATACCGCCTGCACCTCGCTGAGGATGTGGCTGGAAAGGATGACCGTGTGCGCTTTGCCCAGCTCCCGGATGAGGTTGCGGATCTCGATAACCTGTGCGGGGTCCAGCCCTACGGTGGGTTCATCCAGAATGATAAGCTGCGGGCTGCCCAGCAGCGCCTGCGCGATGCCCACCCGCTGACGATAGCCCTTGGACAGGCTGCGGATGACCCGGGGCAGCACTTCTTCCAGCCCGGTGCGGCGAGCAGCGGCCAGCACCTGCTGTTTGCGCTGCGCGTGCTTTACCCCCTTAAGCTCTGCCACAAAGTCCAGATACTCCTGCACAGTCATTTCCGGGTAGAGCGGCGGCTGCTCCGGCAGATAGCCTACACAGGCTTTAGCCTGCTGCGCCTGCTCAGGCAGACGGAAGCCGGCTACCTTTACCTCGCCCTCGGTGGGCGCCAGATAGCCGGTAAGGATATTCATAATGGTGGATTTGCCCGCGCCGTTTGGCCCCAGCAGGCCGTAGATCTGGCCGTCCGGCACCGTAAACGAGAGATCCTGCACGGCAGGGCGGCTGCCGTAGGACTTGCTCAGGTGAGAAACTTCGATCACAGCAAACTCTCCTTTTATTTCAGAAGCTGTTTTGTGGAAAGCTGCGTAGAACCAGCGCTTTCCGGTTTGGAACTGCTTTAGTTTAGATGGAAAATGTGTTCAAAATAAGACAATCCTGTGTGGGAAAGCGAAATATTTGCCACCGCGAAACGCAAAAATGCCGCCTCCCGAAGGAAGCGGCATGAGATAGCCTATAATTACTTACGGCCGAAACGCTTGTTGAAGCGCTCAACACGTCCGCCGGTGTCAACCAGCTTCTGCTTGCCAGTGTAGAAAGGATGGCACTTAGAGCAAACTTCGACGTGGATCTCGGGCTTGGTGGAACGAGTCTTGATGACATTACCGCAAGCGCAGGTAATGGTGCAGTCAACGTAGTTCGGATGGATACCCTGTTTCATTCTTTTCACCTCAATTCTGGTTCTGACTTATTGGGGCCATATTTAATGTATGTGCCCATCACAACCTTCAATATCGGCTACCCCGTCGAGCGGCCTTGGAAACGATTGCCTTACTATTATAGCACGAATCAGCCAGAATGCAAGAGGAAAATTTAAGTTTTTTACAGCTTTTGCAGCGTCCAGCCCTTTTGTGCTGCCAACTGCTCCAGCTCCCGGTAAGAAAGCCTCAGCTGCGCAATGTTGAAGCCCGGCAGCTCCGCAAGGCAGCCGCCGTCCTGTACCCGGTGCAGCAGCTTGCGCACCGGCAGTTCCTGCTCGCCGTCCAGCGTATCCAGCCCGGCCACATATTCTCCGCACCGGGGCAGTGGCTGCTGCCAGTCGATAGTTTTGCAGACCCTTGCAAGCGTAAGGTGGTTGCAGGTCACCGTCTGCCGGAATTCCAGTTTCATGATGCTCTCCCCTTTTGCGCCGGAGATTCACAGCTGTTCCCGGCGCGATACTATGATATAACATTTTGTTTTATATGTCAATATAACATTTCGTTATGCCTATACTTTACCTTAAATAAAGCCTTTGAGGTAAATACCATGTATCAACGTATCCGGGATCTGCGGGAGGATCGTGATCTGCTGCAAAAGGATGTTGCGGCGTATCTGAAATGCACACAGGTCTGCTACTCCAATTACGAGACCGGCAAGCGGGATATCCCCACCGAGGTGCTGATCCAGCTTGCCGGTCTCTACCATACCAGTACCGATTATATTCTCGGCCTTACGGACGATAGCGCCCCGCCCATCCCCCGCAAAGCGTAAAACTGCCCCCAAAGCAGCGCGATTTGATGCGAGCTACTTTGGGGGCAGTCTGTTTGATATAAAAATATTTCACTATGGCCACGCATGGAAAGGTTCTTGTAAACGCGTCCATACGGCATCGTCTATGCAAGAATGATTCCCCTCACCTCTCCAAAGCTTCCAGAAAGCAGAGCAAAAAGAAAGTCCGACAATCATTCGAATCAACGAACAATTCTGAGATTTTCAATGTCTCCAGCGGGGGCAACCCCATACTCTGTCTTCAGAAAAGGATTTTAAGTCCCTCGTGTCTGCCAGCCTTCGGCAAAGTCAATTTTCGTTCATTGTATCGTTTGATTTCTCATTGCGAGAGAGATTTTTCCTTCGCGAGCGAGAGGGATTCGCACTTTTTTGATAAGACGATATTACCACATTTTTCGTCCCATGTCAATCATGTAAAATTGTTTCATCTTGTCGTGCTTGATCTTCGGAGCGTCCGGGACCCGGGGCGTTCGCCCTGCCCAGATGCGCTCCTCAGGGTGGGCGTGATGAGGGGGTGGATGATGGGTTGGTTGGTGTATTGATGGACCGGCTTTGGCGATGGGTTATCGCTGATTTTTGAAGAATACATTTGAAGCGATTGAAGCTGTTTTGATGTGTTGACGGATTTGATTACTTCTTATCTGTGATGTTCATTGCTGTTTATTTGCTCAGTCCCTACTTTGCCTGTGCTCTCCTCTGCTGTTCATCTGCTGAAATTTCACCGGATGTGATTTTGAGTGATGGAATGAAAAACGTATATATTCGTTCGATATGAAACAATTTATCTATTATAAAACCGCGTGGATGGGATTTTGTAACTACACCCACACGGTTTAAGGTTTTGAATGATTATTTTAGGTTTGTACGGGTCACGTCCGTGCTCACGCCGCTAGCTAGTAGCTTTTTCAGCACGTCCTCTGCTTTGGCTTTTTTCGAATGTGATTACTTTTTCCATTTAGAGATACAGTCGTCTATACTTGGATATAATTCGTAGTTACTACAGCCCAGTTCTTTCATCACGATTTCTTTCCACTTCTTATCCATATCTCCAAAATAAGAAATATGCCACTTTGCATCTTCTGTTCTGGGAGCAACCTTTACAGAATCTAATTCCTTCTTTGTAGGTTTACCAAGCATCTTCAGAAATTCTTTTCTATATCGCTCGTTTCTCACACATTGTTCTCTTTGAAGCCTTCTTTCCATGGCATCTTTAGCGCTTTCACTCGCTGTATTGTGATATCCAATCTCATCAATTACGAACTGCATTCTCTGCGTCAGTTCATATAGTTCGTCCCCTGTCTCAAGTACATTTGATTTTTCTTCAGCATTGTCTACAGACGGAACTTTACTGCTTCTCATCAGAAAATCAAAATACTCAATATCCACAGGACTCATCGACTGTCCCAAGACATAGATATTTTTAATTTCCTCACACATTACGCCATTCATTGCTAGGAAACAGCACAGAATCTGAATATTGTTCTGACAGTGCTTATCTGTTTCATATAGAATTTTATCTACAAGGTGTAATCCAAAAAAGCGTCCGCCTATTTTCGCAAGCATCGGCTCAGGTTCTTGCGGATGCCGATTATGTCCAAAAGCAATGGATTTCTTGTCTGTTGCCTCCCCATGTATATGGATTTCTCTCATTTCATTGACGCCAAAGCGTTTCTGAAGAGTATCGGTATAATTAAAATTAATGAACACGCAATTATCTCCAAAGCAATATCCTGCATCCTCCTCTGTAATAGAAATTGTTGCAATCCATCCACAAAAAGCCTCTGTTAAAATTCTTTTTGCATTGCGAATCGACCTCCGCATATCTTTTAGATTCCTTCTCTCTTTTCCAAAGAAAAGATTGATTCGTTCTGTATCGATATTAGCCAATGAGCTTTCAAAGTTATTCCAAAATTCATTATCGAGTTCGCCCGGATCAAATGGATCTCCATAAATCAATTCTACATCCGAGCATTCTTTGACCGTACCGTCTGAACTGATATACTTGCGCTTTCTGATATGAAGTTTTTTTAAAATCTCATTCAAGTGTTCATGGTAATACGTCTGAAAATCCGCATAAGATGTATTCAGTCCTTGCCACCTGTCAAACCCGTTTCCAATAATTATAATTGTATCTATTGTGGGTGTAGGAAGTTTTTTAGTAGGTTTTTTCTTTTTTCTAAAAATCATCTCATTCACTTCTTTCTTAACTGCGTTTCATTCTTATCCTTTTCCAAAAAAACACAGGGTCAAATCCAAAATATTTAATAAAATGATCAAGTTTTTGTTTCCCTGATAGTTTATTGTATCGTGTTTGTCGGATTAGCCCACCATGTATTGTCTTTCGTTCTTGGCATAGACGGTAGCCTCTTTTCTCTTTATAGTTCGTTAATTATATTATTGTATAGTTATGAATACCAGTTCTTCTCATTCAACTTCTACAGTAATATCCTGCTTAATTACCTCAGCATATTCATTACAGATTATTTCACATTTAACAGTAAACTGCCCCGCCCGTGTTGGTAAAACACACACGCCATAAATGCAATCAGTATCTTTATGCCTTACTTCATTTTTGTCAAACAGAATCTCACCCGGCAAAATGGACACCACCTCATTCATATCCGCAGGATCCATCAAATCAGCTATATCTTCTACTGTAATGAGTTCATCTAATGAGATAAATTTATTGTCATTTTCTTTAACACTTGCAATATTCTTTGGATTTTCAAATCTTTTTCTCCAATTTCTATAAGCATCTTTTTCAAAGTGAATTGCCTCTTCATCACGATATTCAAGGAGTTCCCTTTCCGACAGGACCATCAAGTCATTTGGAAATGATAGTTTAACTCGTACTCCAGTGGCACGAGCATCTCCATCATTATGAACCCGAAAATATACAACAAAGCTATTCTCATAGACATAACGCAACAGCCTCACTTCATCCTTGCTTTCATGAACCCATCGTCCTGCCCAGTCCTTATAATCGAGACCATTTTTTACATCTGTTGTAATAATCGGTACAACTGTAAAATGTATTCCATTTGATGTCAGCCTTGTTCCTTCGTCATATATTTTTCCGTCTTCGTCACGCCCCGGTTGGATATCGACCCACAAATTGGGTTTTCTAAAGTTTTCCTTTTTCAAATCTGCATTTAGTGCTTCAAGTGTATGTACACGCTCCGTCAATCGCAATATCTCCGCATGGCTCTTATCAATATCAAAATCTGTAGTTCTAACCCAGCCAGGTCTTCTACCTCTTGTAACAGATTTGGATATTGATTGCGAAATCAACGACTCTAAATTATCTTTGTTTTTCCAGAATTTCACATAGCGACCTGAATTCTTAACTTTTTCCTTGAAAACATCCAACTTTTCTTTCTTTAACGGATCACTTTCATACTTGTCCGGTGCCATACTCACACTTTTTTCAATAATAAAGGCTAAAACTGGAATGCCTTGTGATACAGCATAATCAAACTCTTTTTCTGTATAACTCCCCCCTGTCGTTTCCTCAATTGAGCCATATCTATTTCCAATTATCAAAATATAGTAATCAGAAGAATCAATAGCTTCTTTAATTATTTGCCATTGATCATCATCTGCTGCACTAAACATCTCCATCCCAATTGGAAACTGATTCATTGTTAAAATCGCGTGAATTGCAACATCACGTTCTTCCTTTAAATCCTCATATGTCGATGAAACAAAAAATTGGTATTTCTTTTCCAAAAGTATTAACCTCCGCTCTTTTTCGCATTCCTACGAATTATGCCTACAAGTGCAATCACAGTCTACTGACCATTAAGACGAGGTATAAAGCTTTAAAAAGACTATATTTCCTATACATTATAGCCCAAACACAATAGGCTGTTTCTTTTTTTTGCAATCCCTACATCTTTTAGGTAGTACCCATTCACGATTTTTAGGTACACCTGTCGACTTGACGAAATAACAGCCTCTTGTCCGTAGTCAACACAACTCCTTCTAATTTCATCATTTTCATTCAGACATTCACTTCACAATCCTCTTATATTCACCAATTACTTTTACTTCCGTATTCCCAGCGCGTACTTCGTCATTCTAACGCTGTCTTCTTTTCCCCTTGCAAGCTGCTCATAGGTATCCGCACCCAGAGCGTCAAACACACTCTTAGCGATATTCCAGCTGGAGCCGTTGGCGCAATCCAGACCAACCTTGACACCCTTGAAGGAATAGATGCCCAGAGAGATCAGATAGCCCATGTAGCGGTTGCGGCCTGCCACATAGTCCACAGTGCGTCCGATGTGCTCGCGGTGAGCAAAGGGCAGCTCCGGCCAATCCTTGTCGAACACGTGGAGCTTGCCGTCGATGTAGTCCTCCACCAGCAGCAGGGTCTCCTCCGGCATTTTCTCACCGTAGCAATCGATCAGCTTGATACCGTTATCATAGTACGGGTTGTGGCTGGCAGAGATCATGATGCCGCAATCAAAGTCATCCACGCGAGCGATGTAAGCCACACTGGGCGTAGTAGTGACATGCAGCAGGTAAGCGTCTGCTCCGGAGGCGGTCAGTCCTGCGACCAGACTGTACTCGAACATATAGGAGCTGCGGCGGGTGTCTTTGCCGATTACAATGCGTGCAGGCTCGTTGTTGCCATTGCGCTCGCGGAGCATATTGTAATACCAGCCCAAAAAGCGACCAACCTTGTAGGCATGGTCGGCAGTCAGATCAATACCAGCTTCACCACGGAAGCCATCGGTTCCAAAATACTTTCCCATTATAGTTTTTCCTCATTCAAAGAGTGAATCAACGTTTATATGCTTTAGCCGGAGTATACCAGTTTCTCATAATAAAAGCTCTCGTTGTCTCGCAGCAAACAATGAACTTTGCATCTCCTGTGAGCATACTAAAAAGTCTGTTCTTAGTCTTATTGTCATCCAAGAGTTCCAAGGACGTCAGCGCGTAATTATATCCCTTCAACTTGCCCACCATCGGCATGGCAGTCTCTGCAGTTCCAAACCAAAACAGCGTTTGTGAAGCATCCTTTACAGTTTTCATTTTCTTTTTCACTGCAGAAGCAAACTGATACCAGTTATTGAGTCTATCCAGTTTTCCACGCTGTTCGTGAAGATCAACATAAGGAATATTTTCTGCATCAAAAATGGCCAGCAGCTGCTTAGCGCAAGAGCCATACCATACTTCAACATCCACACCGTTCTTCTTCAACATACGAATTTGTGCAATGCAAGCATGATACATATAATTCAAAAATTCTACCGGACTTGCATCATTGATAAAATTGCCACGGAAGGATTCTTTTTCCAAATGCATCCAAATATACTTAATTTTCAGTCCACGCTCTTTTGCAATCTGCTCTGCAATTGCCATGTTCTGCTTGATAGGTTTCTTATCAATGAGATAGCAAAACAGGTATTTTTCCTTAGCAAGCGGACTGCTTTTATCTACAAATGTTTCCCAATCTTCTCTTGTCAGTAAAAGGACCGGATCAACTGTGTCCACAACACTGTGCCCGCAAATTGCTTCTACTTTTTCTTTCGCGCCCTTTTCTCTCAAACCAACATACGGAAAATCCTTTGCGTATTTAGAATATCCACGAATATCCTCCAAAGATGACTCTCCGATACTTACTGAATAGCCAATCTTTATCGCCTTCGTCTCAAATGGGAAAAAGAACATCTCGTCAAAATCAAAGATATGCGGATTCCACACCTGATCACTGCCGGTGATAATGGCCCGATACTGTTCCCGGTCCACCAATGCTTTTAGCTGCTCCACATTTACAACTTTTTCTGTATGCGGAATATAATTTTCTACAAAATCTGCAAACCCTTTTTCTTTCCTGAGCCTCTGCTTTACAAATGGCAGCAATACAACATTCACAATGACATTCTTGATTCCGTCTTTTTTATGAAAAACAGAATTGTTTTTCTCCTGAACTCTGGAAATTGCATTCAGTACCGTTGCCTCGCAACCCACTTTCTCCAAATATTTTCTGAGGGCATAGCACTGTAGAACTGCTCCATAGTTTCTGGCGAAATGATATGTAATGATTCCAACTTTTTCTTTACTCATATATGAACCTCTATCTCTCTCCTATTTCTTTATTACACGCTTCGCTTTCTCCAACAAAATCGTAGGATTGAACTGATAATACAGCAAATCAATTACTTCAAGACTACCCATTTTATTGAGTGTATGTACACGTCGATAGTTTCTTTTACTATTTATGGTCATGTCAGAGACGGAATAAGTACCAATTTCTTTTTCCTGCAACGTCTCGCCATCAAAGGAATCTAATTTGCACAAATGTAAATATTCACCATATACTCTACCGCATTCCTGCAAAGCATGATAGATTCCATTATCATATTGAATAAAATTACCAGCCGGTCGCTTATCCACATAGTTTCCCTTAAGTGCAGCAAGTTCTACATTTATCTTGCCATCACCAAATTTTTCACACACCATTTTTGCCATATTTGCAATAGTAGAAGGTATAAAACCTTTGTGTCTTATAGCCCCTAATAATGTACCACCTGATAATGTATAATACAGACCTTCATTTTTGCAGAAATTATCAAATTGGATAAGGATATCCAATTCCGTTTTTTTACTTCATCTAATGTAAGATAATTCATTTTTTTCCTCTTTTTTACATTCTCTCAAACAGTTTCCCATGCTCTTCAGAAACTCTCCGAGCATTAAATCTGTTATGTACATCTTCCATGCCCTGTGCCACCAATCTATTTCTTAATTCATCTTCTCGATAGAGCCGTAGCACAGCCTCACTTGCTCCAATATCATCGTCAACTTCTACGAGCAGACCATTTTCTCCATCCCGGATTATATTCGGGATAGCGTCCACACTACTTGCTACAATGGGTTTACCTGCCGCCCGATGTCAAGTCCTGGACAACTTTTTTCACAAATAAATTTGAAAAAGCGCAAAAAAATAAGCCCAACAAGGCTTTCAATCGGTTTTTGAACCAATTTGAGCCTTGTAGGGCTTATCTACACTCTATATGATTTTTGCTTTATACGGCCTGCAACGGGGTGTTTTCCATTACTTTCTTAAATTCTTCGACCGTCATTTCCGCATCTTCAGCAGCTTCTTCAACCGTCACGCGGCCTTTTCTCACCTGCTTAATCAGCATTCGCATCTCACCGATGCCAATGCCTTCTTCTCTGCCGATGCCGATGCCTTCTTCTCTGCCTTCGGCCTTGACACCTTGACTAAGATTGCACATAATAAGCACCTCTCTTTCCAGTTCTTCGCTCA
>OGGI01001928.1_pt1 | contig 13259 bp, 23 predicted proteins | sample 1571051 | NCBI WGS metagenome assembly OGGI01 (sample SAMEA2582075, study PRJEB24529) | metagenome | biome: Human gut stool | place: China | collected 2011 | reverse complement strand
ACAAAGATCAACACGACTTGGACGCAAAAGGGTCGCTTGTTCTTGTACGAATTGCTCAAGGCGAACGGCATCTTACCGCTTATTGAACGTGAAGACGACGACTTAGGACTGTAGGAGGTAGCGGATCATGCGAGCCATCTATTACACCGTAGAAGGCGGCTATAGGCAACTACTAGCAACCACTTATGGAAACTATGGTATAGCACCCACCATTTCTAATGAAGAAAGAAAAAGGCTTTCAGAAGAGACGGGGCATCCCTTGAGAAACCTTTTCGTAAATATTGATGGTAATGACTATCAAATCTGCTTAAAGCGGTAAGCCAGTGTTCTGCTTGATAATTCCTGTAAGCACGGCGGTAGCCACGTTTTTAAGCACGCCAATGGAAACTGATTTTAAGGTACTGGTTGCTTTTTTAGTTTGATTCCATACTTCATCATCACGAATCGAGTCAAGAAGCTCATGACCAGACCAAGTAATATCAAAAACCATTAATGAAAATCCTGAAGCGTATTTATCGTATCTTGCATTTATATACTTGCCATCAAGCAGCTGAAAAAAAGTATACGTTATATCGTCTTCAGAATATTGATCGTTGACAAGTTCTGGAAGCATTTGAGAAAGCTCGACTCCACAATGAAACATACCTATTCCCTGTGCTTCTAATGAAAGCAGAACATACCGAACACAATCATGTTTTAACTTCAATATTTTCACCTCCTTTCATCAGGAGATGAGTCAATTGTAGCAGAAAGGAGATGTAGGAATGAGCCCGTATCGGTATCAGCTGAACAAAGCAGAGTTCATGTCTGAATGGCATGACAGCAATGGCCAGCCAATGTCTGAGTCAACGTATCAGCGAAGGCGGCGGGAAGCCACTGACTATCCAGACGGATGGCGTGTTTTCCTGCCAGATGGTCGCGTTGATATTCAAGAGTATCAACGCTTTATGACCTGGTTGGCAAAGAAGAAACACGATAAGAAGCAAGACCCTCGCTTAGTCGCATATCAGAAGTATTAGGAGGAACAACATGGACTTATTTGGACCTGTTTTTGGGATCCTACTGGTAGCTCTGCTGCTAGTAGATCACAGCATCTTGAACGCAAAAATTGAAAAGCTTGGGAAGGAGCTGAAGCGCTATGAACAACGTTACCCGAATTAACTGGATTGTGCTTGCCTACCTGGCTATCTGGAGCTGGGTAGACGGCTTCACTATGACAGCCTTTGTGCTGACTGTACTGGTCAGCTTCGAAGCGCTTTGGAAGCCATTTGTTAACTCTAGTCTGGCCGTTAAGCTGTTCGGTCAAGAAACGATGACTGATATTCTAGGACAACAAAAAAGCGCAACTAGCCGCCACTAGTTACGCTCACAGAAAAATATTCTACAGGAGAAATTATATCACATGGAAAAGATTAAATTGAGTGCTGCACAAAGCCACAAGCTGACTGTGGTGTCTGACGAAGCTTTTTATGCAAGCAAGTACGCTCTTAACCTGCCAAAGAAGGTGGCGCTTAAGCAACTTACTGAAAACGAATTTATTGATGAAGTAAGCAGTATTAACGCACAGTTAGACCTAGCCAAACGCTACTTGATTGAAGTAGCTGGCAGCATCGTAGATCGAACACTTATTGATGGCCAAATTGTAAAACTGCAGAAGGCAGTTAAAGACGCCTACTGGGAAGGCTATGAAGATGGCCTGAACGATACTAAGAAGGACGATAAGGAGGAACCTAAACATGACTGAAGAAGCACAAGAGCAGCAAGAGTTTGATGGTCGCATTCAAAGCGAGGACGAGCTACATAAGAAGTTATATCGGCTCCGCAAGCTGAAGGAGGAGCAGAAGCAGGCTGATGAGCAACGTGAACGTGAGCTTGCAGATACAGCTGCTTGGTATCAGCCAGGAACTGATCGGCGTAGCGTAGAAATCGCTGATGTAGAGGCTTTAATTAGTGACTATTACATGCGACGGTACGAAGAAAACCCACATTACCGCTTTAAGAGCCGTAATGGCAGTGTTTCAAAGCGCAAGAACACCAAGTTTGATCATGATGACAAACGTTTGGTTAATCTGGTAGATCCTAAATTCGTTAAAACGACTAAGAAGCTTGACTGGTCCGCATACAAGAAGACGCTGACCGTTATGGACGATGGCCGTTGCGTCAATGAAGATGGTGAGATTGTCCCAGTCACCGCTCATGATGAAATCAAAGTCATTATCAAGACAAAGGAAGATGATTAGCGATGAAATTCTACGAAAGCGGAAAGATTCCGCCAACGCCACATATGTACTTCATCTACGGTGATGGTGGAACGGGTAAGACGAGTCTTTTTAAGGACTTTCCTGGCAAGAAGCTGCTTTTTAGTTTTGATTTGTCGACCAACGTTTTGATTGGTGATGAGTCAATTGACGTTTTTAAGCTAGAAGAACGCGATATGCCGATTATGCAGCAAGAGCTAGGCGATCTGTTAAGCCGGGCAATTGGCTCAGGACGCTACCAGGCAATCTGCTTAGACAACGTGACGGCACTGCAAAACATGGTGCTGGAGAACATTGACGGAGCATCTAAGGACAATCGGCAGAATTACCAGAAGTTGCAGCTATGGTTCCGCCAATTAGGCACATATTTACGTGATTCTGGCGTGACTGTCTATGCCACAGCACACCAGATCGATAACGGTCTAGACAAGATGCAGGGACGATTCTCTGCGGACATGAATGAGAAGACGTTTAACGCATTCACGTCAATGTTTGACCTAGTTGGACGCATTTACATCAAAGATGGCGAAAGGCTCATCGATTTGGACCCTGAGCAGGGCAACCACGCCAAGAACCGAATCGATAATCGCAAGTTAATCAAAGCAAGTGAACTAATTAAGAAAGAAGAGGACTAATAATGCTATTCACAACTGATGAAAACAACGTATTTGGCAAGAGCCTTAAGGAAGCTGGCACATACAACGTGCGTGTCACTAGCGCAGTTGCCAAAAACAGCAAGAGCGGTAATCCGATGATCGAGTTTAACTATGAAGTGTTGGACGGCCAATATGCCGGCGCTCCAATTCGTTTTGACTATGCTGTCTGGAATGACGATGAAGATCACTTCGACTTATCCGTACGCCGGTTCAACACGATCATGATTGCTTCTGGCATCCCTAGCGGTAAAGCAGTGGAGAATCTGCCACAGGTAGCCAGTGTCATGAATGGCCGTAAGCTTGCGGTGAGTGTTGACTGGGAGCAATCACAAAACGGCAACTGGTATCTGCGGGTAAAGAGCTACCACAAGCTGCTGCAAGATGGCAGTCAGCCAAACGGCAAGACTCGCCCAGAATCCGGTCAAAATGAGCGTCAGAGCAACTTTGGCGGTAATCGTGGTCAAGCTACTGGATATCGTCAACAAGCTCCACAGGCTACTAATAATGGTTTTAACCAAACCAACTTCAACGCGGCTATGCCTACTAATGGCCAGCAACAACGACCACAGCAACCGCAACAACCAAATGCAGATGAACTGCCATTTTAAATAATTCTCATTAGTCGTCAGTGAACGTAAAACGCCGAGTGGGTGGGATGCCCGCTAGAAAGGAGCAGAAAAATGAGCAACCTTCTGCTGAATGAAAGACCACTAATTGTCTTGCCAAGTTTGGCTGCAATGCTAAATAGCCTAGATGAAGCAGTGATCCTGCAACAGATCCACTACTGGATCGAAAAAAAGCAAAACTATCGTGAAGGCCGATACTGGGTCTACAACTCAATGGAAAACTGGATGCGGCAGTTTCCTTGGATTAAATCAAGGACCACGCTAACTAGATACTTCAATAACCTAGAGAAAAAAGGGCTGCTCATCACTGGAAACTACAACAAAGCTGGCTTCGATAAAACCAAATGGTACACGATTGATTATTCTACGTTGTCGGATTTTGAACAACGATTGTACAGAACCTGTACAACGAGTGACCAGAATCTGGTCAATGGAATGAACAGAACCTGTACAACCAATACCATAGACTACCAGGAGACTACTACACAGACTACAACACCAGCTAGCTGGCCGGCTGGTCAATCGAATGCAGTATCTCAGCAATCAGAGAGCAGTGCTGCAATGGTCCGAAATACCCCTGAAGGCATGAATGAAGTATTTAACGATTGGACAAATGCATGGGGATGGCCTAACGGTATCATCACCACTGATCTGACAGAGTGGGTCCATAAGTATGGTGCAGACATTGTGCAGCATGCAATCAAGCAAGCAGCAGAAACAGTAGGACTGAAAAAGCCGTCTAAGTATGTGGCAAGCATTTTAGAACGATACGAAAGAGAACATCTACTCACGATCGAGGATATCAAGGCAGATGAGCAGCGCCACAAGCAACCGCAGAGCAGAAGAAAACAACCGCCTGCTGATCCAGACTGGCAGTTGATTGACCACTTTAGCTAGAGGTGAGTGTCATGGAAAAAGTGAACGTGATTGTCAATATCGCATCAATCAAGAAGGCATACAGAGACAAATGGGGAGAAGACATTCCGTTTGATCTGTCCGACCAAGACTGGTGCAAGAGTTATCTTGCCGAAGAAAACAAAAAACGCACGACAGCAGATAATGCCGTCATGCGTAAACGAAATAAATACCGCTTTTATAATAACTCACTTTGGAGCGGTGATCCAGTGAAGTTTACGTTTGCTGACTGGGACGTACACAAACAGCCTGATGTTGACCTAGCCAAACATACTGGCAACAAGGCATACATCCTAGCCAAAGGAATTGCAGAAAAGCCAATCAACGTGTTGATGCTTGGCAATCCAGGCACTGGCAAGACGTCACTGGCAGTGGCCATGATGCATCGGCTGCAAGAACAGTTTGATAAAACGGCCATGCTTGTCTCAACGGATTCCATGAGCCGTATGTTTAGCCATATGTATGATTCACCGGACGCAGCTAAAACCAAGTATCAGATGAAGCTGCTCGTTAAAGCAATGATTGAAGTAGATGTGCTGGTATTGGACGATTTTGGCACTGAGGGCGGGATGCGTGGAGCAATTCGAGAAGTTCGCAAAGACATGCAAGAACGTTTGTATGACGTAGCTGATGCACGCTTTGGCAAGAAGTCGACCATCGTCACCAGCAACAACACTACAGCAGAGCTAGCACAGATGTACAATGCCAAACTGCTCAGCCGCCTGATCACCAGAAACGATGACCACAAGATCATGTTTGATGGGATGGAAGACGTGCGGGCAAGCATGATCTAGGGAGGAACAGTAATGACAAAAGAGCAGGTGATGAAAGCCATGCACGAGCAAAAGGCAGTCATGGTTGAAGGTTATGATGGCCTATTTCTGGTTGTGGAAGTCAACCTGATGCTTAAGACTGTCGGACTGGTACGGCTGACCGGTGGCAATGGCATTCCAGACGTGACGGAAAAATTTGAAGATATTGAGGTGGCAGATTGATGCACGAAAACGGGATTAGCATGTGGTTTCGATTTCCAATTGAACCGGTTGAACAGCAGCGACCATTGTCAGTCCATCACGGCAGGCGAACATGGACGGTGGATAGAGACAAATCAAGGATCTATAAGCAGAAGCTGCACGCTTTAGCAAGCAACGAGTACAAAGGCAAACCGTTTGAAGAGGCCATCAAGGTAGAATTAACGTTTTACCGAGATATTCAAAAGTCGGTCTCAAAAAAAGAGTACCAACGACGGCTTAATAATGCTGTTTTGCCAACGGTTAAGCCGGATACCGATAATTTTATCAAATCAACCCTAGATGCTCTTACGGGAGTGTTATGGACTGATGACAACATCATCACCGATATCGTTGCCAGGAAGCGATACAGCGATGACCCGCATGTCTTCGTTAAGATCACGCCAATGGCAGAAAGGAGAAGAGGGGTATGACAACCAAACAGATATCAGTAGCTACTACCACACTGTTCTACTATTTTGGTAGCAACTGGTTCAAACTATCTGAAAATCGAATGCTCAAAGTAGCGAAGAACATTGGTGGTATTGCAGAAAACGAGATTGTTGCATCGATTGATATCGTTAGACAGTATCAGACAGAACTCAGAGCTAATAAAAAACATCGACGCACAAGAGTAAGTGATGATGAACTGATTGAACTTTGTCACACGGCACTCGCTAATGGGTGGAGCTATCAGACTTTCCTATCAATGCTACCGTGCGGGATATCCACTCTAAAGGGCCATGCTAAGCAGAACAAAGAGCTAAAGCGTCTTAAAGACCAGATCCCTAGAGGTGACCAAAGTCTCCAAACAGTTGTGCTTTACCCGGATAGCCATCTGGAATTCTATGCCAGTCGAAGAAAGGCGGCAGAAGCAACCGGTGTCCCGGCTGATACGGTAACCAAGATCTGCAATCACAAGCGGATTAGTAATGCGATCGATGGATTTAGGTTTAAGGATCACGATGAGTGGTTGACTGAAGGCTTTTAAAGGAGAACAACATGTGCGATTTTTGCGAGCATGGATCTAAGCATCCCTTACTTAAGTGCAAGTTTAATAATATCGGCATCACGATCAAGATCATTAACAAGACGCAGCTAGATGGTATGGCGTCAGTGAAGAGTGCCAATGGGGCAATAACCAGTGTTGGCCAATCAAACCGAATCAAGTTTTGCCCAATATGTGGGCGAGAACTCTTTGATTAAAAAGTTGGAGGAAGCATATGAATCTACTGGAAGTTTTTATCATTTTAGGATCGATCATCGGCAGTGTAACGTTTGCCGGTGGCATGCTCTGGATGGTTTTTGTTAGCTGGATTGTTGGCTTTAAGTTTGTCGGCTTTGGTGCTGCAGTAATCGTCATCACCATGCTGACTGCGTTGCTTTACTACATCTGGGAGGCCTATCGGAATGGCAAAGCATAAGAAGCATAAGCGTCGCGATACCCGTCGCAAGCGTAATAAGAAGAAGGCGAAATTGGATGACCAGTTATGTAACACCAGAACTTCTGAAGTCACTATCGCGATTAAAAGAAAAGTATCCTGATGCTTTTGAAACTAAAAAAGGCATTAGCAATGATATTACTCATCTTGTCCCTGCTGATGATCCAGACCTGCGGATAATTGTTAGATTCCGCAATGCTGTTAGAATCGGTGACCGCAGAAAGCTTGCTGATAGAAGAGTATCTCGCAGAATTGCTGATTGCTACACCAAGTATATGACGATGCAGGCAACAGCCGATTATCTGGAGATGGATTTAGTAGATGTTAAGTACATTACTGATCATAACCCAAAACTTAAAGATCTCTATCGCGAACATCAACATGATTGGGGACGTATCATTATTTACGATAATCATACTAATAGCTACACAACGTATCCCACTAAGTATGAAGCTGCTGTTAGCCTAGGATTTCAGAGATCGTCAGATTTAAATTACTATCTTAAATATCGGCACTATCCATATCTGATCAAGGGACGTTTTAAAGCAAAAAGAAAGGTGTGGTTTGATGAAGATGGCTGCATGTGACTTGCCCGTAGATTTTAATCGCACTGCAACAGCTGACAATGTTAGATATTTTTTTAATTACAGGTTGGATTATTATCTTAGGATGTCAGGAGCAAATCGATCGGACTTAAAGTCGCCAGCGTTGAGTTTGACGGGTGGTGGATCGCCGATCGGCAATGCTGCTGAAATTAAAATGACAAACATTATCGAGGCAGAAGCTGTCTGCCAAAGCGTTGCCAAAACGATAGACAACTGCAGTCATAGAGCTAAGCAGCCAAGTTATACAATTCTTAAAGAGTGTTATCTTGATGGCTTAAAAGATTTTGTTGTTGCACAACATGTTGGCTTTGCTAAAACAAGATTTCAAGAGATTAAAAGGGAGGCGCTCTGCGAGTTCGCTGAACGATTTATCTATTGGCAAGAGCGATACCATGTCGATGAGCTGATTGATTTAAGGGAAAAATAAAAAACGACCCAAGAGCGACCCGCAACCGACCCTACTATGTCGTATGCTTGTAGCATGGATGTTCTGAAGTGGAACATCTCTCCTTAAAAATAATATTCTGACCAGTTTCCAACGGATTTCATCTCATTTTATTGTTAACCTTACAACATACGTTGGAAACTAATGTATCCTTAGCTCAATGGGCGAGCAGCTACATATATCTATGTGGAAGATGTGGGTTCGATTCCTGCAGGATACATTGCCGTGCAGCCACGGTAAGCCAATTTAATATTCCAATTCATACAGCCTTGTGCCCTTGCGGCACTTATGCGAGTAAAGGCATCACATAATGGTTCGGTTCGATTCCGAATACTCGCCAATGTCCGAAATGACGATAAACTATGATCATTTTACTTTTACCTCAGCCTAGTCTTTCTGACTGGGCTTTTGTATTATATGTTTGAGGTGAAAATAAAATGATTGATAATTTGTATAAGGCTAATCCCAAAAATAGATGGGGCGATGAACAAATTAAGGAACATGGTTATGTTTGTGGCTATTGCGGATACGAAGTTTCAAGCAATAGGGGGATGCCATTATGCTTAATTGAAGGCAGCTCTGCGTTAAGAAACAGACCATATGGTGTGTATATTTGTACCCATTGCCATATGCCAACGTTTATTTATGATGGCATTCAAGCACCTGGAAATAGGTTTGGAGCACCTGTAAAGAATGTTCCAGAAGACGTAAATGATGTATATGAAGAAGCACGTAGCTCGTTCGCCGCTGGCGCTTATACAGGAGTAGTTTTGTTATGTAGAAAATTATTAATGCATATTGGCACTGACTTAGGCGCTGACCCTGGTCTTAAATTTATTCAGTATGTAAACTATTTGAATGATAATCATTATGCTGGCGCAAGGAGCGATGATTGGGTTGATCAAATTAGGCAATTTGGTAACCAAGCAAATCACGAAATAAAGATTAATACAAGAGAAGAAGCACAACGAATTATTAAGTTTTGCGAGATGATTTTGAAACTTAATTACGAATATCCATCAATTGCTTCTAATAATGGCAATAATAACTGAGCAATTCGAGCTAGCTTAACGGCTGGCTTTTTATTTGCGATTAAATGGAGGTGAGTAGCATTGGCAAAGTTAACATTGAAACAACAGCGATTTATCGATGAGTACATTATCTCTGGCAATGCTACTCAGGCAGCCATTAAAGCCGGATATGCTCCTAAAAATGCTGGACAAACCGGTGCTGAAAACCTTAGAAAACCACAAATTCAGGCTGAGTTAAAGCGTCGTAACGATGAACTGCAATCACAGAAGACAATGGACATGCGGGAAGTGATGGAACGCTTGGCATCGTTTGGACGTGGTGAAGTTACTGAAGAACAAATCACTAATAGCGGTGAGATTGTACAGGTTAAGACCAAGAATAGCGATCAGATTCGTGCATTGGAACTGATTGGTAAGCGTTATGGTGCATGGACTGACAAAAAAGAAGTATCTGGTAGCCTTGAAATCGATGTGGGAGTTGGTGAGTACGATGAAGATGACTAGTGCAATGTTATGCATCCCTGTGATGTTCGTTGCGATGCTGATCTGTCAGCCACACGTGATAGGTATCAAGACGCTTATTTTTTCAATGATTATGGAACTGCTAGCTATTTCGATGGTGGTTGCTCATGACGACGATTAAGCTGAACTTTCCAAAACCTGCACGAGTATTTAACCGCCAGATATATGATAGTCTGTTCGACTATGGCCATTTTGTGGAAGTCTGGTATGGAGGTGCATCGTCAGGAAAGTCACATGGTGTAGTGCAGAAGGTTGTGCTTAAAGCGTTAGGCAAATGGAAGTATCCGCGCAAGATGTTATGGCTACGAAAAGTTGACCGCACGATTAAGGACTCGATCTTTACTGACGTTTTAGACTGTCTATCCACATGGAAGCTGCTACCGCTTTGCAAAGTAAATAAATCAGACCGTACGATTAGCTTGCCTAATGGTGCGGTTTTCCTTTTTAAAGGGATGGACGATCCAGAAAAAATCAAGTCCATCAAGGGACTGTCAGATGTCGTCATGGAGGAAGCGTCTGAGTTCAACCAAGACGATTTTACGCAACTCACCTTACGTTTACGTGAGCCAAAACATAAGCAACGCCAGATTTTCTGCATGTTCAACCCTGTATCCAAGCTTAACTGGACCTATAAGCAGTGGTTTGAGCCTGGTGTGTAGATTGATCCGAAGCGTGTGGTGATCCATCAATCAACATACAAGGACAATCATTTTCTTGATGAGGACAACATCAGAACTATCGAGAATCTTAAGCAAACCAATCCGGCATACTACAAGATCTATACGCTTGGTGAGTTTGCAACCCTGGATAAGCTCGTTTTTCCAGACTTCGAAAAGCGAAGGCTTAATCAGCGTGCTTTAGCTGATTTGCCAAGTTATTTTGGACTAGACTTTGGTTACACGAATGACGAGACAGCATTCATGCACGTTAAAGTTGATGAACGCAAGCACATCATTTACATCATGGAAGAATATGCTAAGCGAGGGATGCTGAATGATGAGATCGCCAAAGTAATCACCGACATGGGCTACTCTAAAGAAGTGATTACTGCCGATGCTGCAGAGCCTAAATCGATTGCCGAAATTAAGCGAGATGGCATCTATCGCATTCGGCCAGCCAAGAAAGGTAAGGACAGTATTATTCAAGGTATTTCATTTATGCAGCAATATCACTTGGTGGTTGATGATCGATGCGTAAAGACGATTGAAGAGCTTGAGAACTACACGTATAAAAAGGACCGAGCAACCAATGAGTACACTAATGAGCCTGTTGACGCGTACAACCACGAGATTGATGCAATCAGGTATGCTCTAAATGAAATTAATGGAGCTAGTGCACCACATGGTAAGCTGCTTAAAAATATCTATATCTAAGGGAGTGAGAGAATGGCGACAATCAACGGCAAGGGACAAGTTCTCCCTGGCAATGTTTTCATCTATCCGTTAGGCAAGAAGTTAACAACGGCTGACCTGCAAGCCTTTATACGATGCAATCAGCAGGCAAGTGTCGGCTATCAAGAAAACATGCGTATGTATGTAGGCGATCATGATGTGTTACATAAGCTTGGACGTGGTTTAGGACCAGATAATCGTCTGGTAGCTAATTTGCCACACTATATTGTTGATACTTACAATGGCTTTTTTAGTGGTATTCCAGCAAAAATTACGTTGGATGACAAGCCAAAGAATGAATTGCTGCAGCAGTGGAATGACACAAATTCCTTTCAAGACAAATTAAGCGAAATCAGCAAGCAAGCGGATATCTACGGACGTTCGCTTGCTTTTGTATATCAAGATGAAAACAGCGAAACCAAGCTGGCATATGCATCCCCAATCGAAGCGTTCATGATCTACGATGACACGGTTGCACATCAACCGCTAGCTTTCGTGCGTTATTGGCGTGATGCTGAAAATAAACAGGTTGCTAAGGTTTACTATGCTGATGGTGTCTGGGACTACTACGATGATGTACTGGCTGTCAGTGATGACACTAATCCATTTGGCGATGTCCCAGCAGTTGAGTTTTACGCGAATGAAGAGCGACAAGGCGTGTTTGACAATGTCAAGACGTTGATCAATGCCTTAGACAAGGTCATCTCGCAGAAAGCCAACCAAGTCGAGTATTTTGACAACGCGTATCTTAAAATCCTTGGCATTAATTTGGATCAAGATGGTGATGGCAAGCCAGATATTGATATCATCAACAACCAATTGATCTACTCGCCAGATGCAGACGCAACGAATGCAACTGTGGACTTCATTACCAAGCCAGATGGTGACAACATGCAAGAGCATATTATTGACCGCCTTATCTCAATGATTTATCAAATCTCAATGGTGGCAAATCTTAATGATGAAGCATTCGCGGGCAATAGTTCTGGCGTGGCTTTACAGTACAAATTGTTGCCGATGAAGAATATGGCTGCAAACAAAGAGCGCAAGTTCACTCAAGCCTTGCGACGTTTATATCGTGTTGTTTTTAGCGTTGGTACTGTTTTGCCAGAGAGTGATGCTAATGCATGGCAAGACCTGCGCTTTAAGTTTACGCGTAATCTGCCGGTTAACTTAGCCGATGAAGCACAGACGGCATCAACGCTCTCTGGCATCGTCAGCAAAGAAACACAGCTGTAAACACTGTCAATTGTGGACGACCCACAAGCCGAGATTGATCGCATACGGCAAGAACAGGCTGATGACGTTAAGAATGCACTGCAAAATGCGACATCGGCAGTAGACAGTAGAAAGACTGATGATGTAGATGGCGAAGAACAATAATGCATACTGGCGAGAGCGTGAGTGGCAATTAAAGCAACTGAAGAACGATGACAAGTTCAATCGCCAACTCAAGAGCTATTATGATCAACTGATTGTCGGCATCAACAAAGAGATTGACCGAGAAGTTGCATCGCTGGCTAGCAGAAACGATACATCAATCGATAATGCTCGTGCAGCTGTCACTGGTGCAGATATTTCGGCGTACGAGTCAGAAGCACAAGCGCTGGTTCGTCAGGCTGATTTGATACGAGCGGCTGGCCACCATGTTACTTATGACGATTTCAGCGATGAGGTGAACGAACGTATGCGGATATACAATGCCACCATGCGTATCAATCGTTTGGAATTACTTAAATCACAGATTGGCCTGCGCATGATTGAGTGCGGGATGCAAGTTGATCAAGCGGTGCAAGATAAGGTGTCTAAGGATTACACAGACGAGCTGAAACGGCAAGCTGGTATCCTTAATGTCACTGCTAAGAACGATCAGCTGTGGACATCTAGTGATGTTGCCAAGCAGATCGTGGTTCAGTTTAATGGTGCAACGTTTAGCCAGAGAATCTGGGCGAACCAGGATGCACTGAAAGCTACGTTAGATGCAGTGATCAGCGTTGGTGTCATACAAGGCAAAAACCCGCGTCAGATGGCTAGATTGCTGAAAGATCAAGTTCGTTCCACTATCAACAACCACAGATATGTGACAGAGCGCATTGCTCGAACCGAGTCAGCTCGTGTTCAGCATGCAGCACAAGTTAAGTCGTTGACTGACAATGGTTATCGCTGGTGCAAATGGTATGCAGAGCCTGGCGCGTGTCGTGTCTGTCGAGAAATTGCTGATAACGACAATTACGATAAGGGCTTAGGCGTATATCCAGTTGATAAGGCGCCAGAAATTCCAGTACATCCCAATTGCCGATGCTCTATCAGTGCTTTCTGGAGTGATAAAGATGCTTAAAAGAATCAGAGCAAAACTGC
>OGGI01001916.1_pt1 | contig 13326 bp, 4 predicted proteins | sample 1571051 | NCBI WGS metagenome assembly OGGI01 (sample SAMEA2582075, study PRJEB24529) | metagenome | biome: Human gut stool | place: China | collected 2011 | reverse complement strand
CGCTGTTTCTGGGCTTTTGCTACGCGCACTTGCAATGGAATGAAGATGTCTTCATTGCGCGTCATGTACACCTTCATATTGCCCTCTTTCTCGATCAGAGAGCGCAAACGGCGAGCTATTTGCAATACCACATCTTTTTCGCGCGTTTTGTATTTCCCCACCGCACCGGAGTCTTCGCCACCGTGGCCAGGGTCAAGCATAATGACAATCGGACGATCGCGCCCTGCTTTACCCGGTTGTGGACCACTTTGCGCTGGCGGCACCTGCTTTTCGAGGTCGCCTTTGTTGTAATCCTCCAGCAGCGCCAGCAGCGGGTCCTGCATATCCTGTGCATTGGCCGGATAGAGGTCCATCACCAGACGCTCTTTAAACCCGGCGACCGGCGCAAGGGCAAACAGCTGCGGTTTTACGTTTTGCTTTAATTCAAAAACCATCCGTACGGTTTGCGGGTCAAATTGCCCGACGCGCGCCGACTTGATGAACGGGTCGTCTGCACGAATTTGTGCCGCCATCCCCTTGAGTACCGAGTTCAGGTTTACATCTTCGATATCCACCACCACGCGTTCAGGGTTACTCAACGCGAACTGCTTATATTTCAGCTGACGATTTGATTCCACCGTCACGCGGGTGTAGCTGGACGCAGGCCAGACGCGCACCGCCACGACCTGGCTGACCGCAGCCAGACTGACCTGACTTACGCTCAATAGCCACATGGCACCCGCGCCTTGCAGTAAACGACGACGGCTGATTGCAGTGTTGGATCCTGACATGCCTCTCCCGAGCAAAAGAAATCTAAGCTGTGTAACAAGTAAACGACTAATTTGACCGGAAACTTTAGCGAAAGACGCATAATCTGTCATCTAATAAACGGTAAACATTCTTTTTATATTCACGGCATTACTGATAAAAAAGTCGCTCTCGCATAAAATTTACACTTGCACCCTGCGAAAAAACAGAATAAAAATACACTAATTTCGAATAATCATGCAAAGAGGTGTGCCGTGGTAAAGGAACGTAAAACCGAGTTGGTCGAGGGATTCCGCCATTCGGTTCCCTATATCAATACCCACCGGGGAAAAACGTTTGTCATCATGCTCGGCGGTGAAGCCATTGAGCATGAGAATTTCTCCAGTATCGTTAATGATATCGGGTTGTTGCACAGCCTCGGCATCCGTCTGGTGGTGGTCTATGGCGCACGTCCGCAGATCGACGCAAATCTGGCTGCGCATCACCACGAACCGCTGTATCACAAGAATATACGTGTGACCGACGCCAAAACACTGGAACTGGTGAAGCAGGCTGCGGGAACATTGCAACTGGATATTACTGCTCGCCTGTCGATGAGTCTCAATAACACGCCGCTGCAGGGCGCGCATATCAACGTCGTCAGTGGCAATTTTATTATTGCCCAGCCGCTGGGCGTCGATGACGGCGTGGATTACTGCCATAGCGGGCGTATCCGGCGGATTGATGAAGACGCGATCCATCGTCAACTGGACAGCGGTGCAATAGTGCTAATGGGGCCGGTCGCTGTTTCAGTCACTGGCGAGAGCTTTAATCTGACCTCGGAAGAGATTGCCACTCAACTGGCCATCAAACTGAAAGCTGAAAAGATGATTGGTTTTTGCTCTTCCCAGGGCGTCACTAATGACGACGGTGATATTGTCTCAGAACTTTTCCCTAACGAAGCGCAAGCGCGGGTAGAAGCCCAGGAAGAGAAAGGCGATTACAACTCCGGTACGGTGCGCTTTTTGCGTGGCGCAGTGAAAGCCTGCCGCAGCGGCGTGCGTCGCTGTCATTTAATCAGTTATCAGGAAGATGGCGCGCTGTTGCAAGAGTTGTTCTCACGCGACGGTATCGGTACGCAGATTGTGATGGAAAGCGCCGAGCAGATTCGTCGCGCAACAATCAACGATATTGGCGGTATTCTGGAGTTGATTCGCCCGCTGGAGCAGCAAGGTATTCTGGTACGCCGTTCTCGCGAGCAGCTGGAGATGGAAATCGACAAATTCACCATTATTCAGCGCGATAACACGACTATTGCCTGCGCCGCGCTCTATCCGTTCCCGGAAGAGAAGATTGGGGAAATGGCCTGTGTGGCAGTTCACCCGGATTACCGCAGCTCATCACGGGGGGAAGTTCTGCTGGAACGCATTGCCGCTCAGGCGAAGCAGAGCGGCTTAAGCAAATTGTTTGTGCTGACCACGCGCAGTATTCACTGGTTCCAGGAACGTGGATTTACCCCGGTGGATATTGATTTACTGCCCGAGAGCAAAAAGCAGTTGTACAACTACCAGCGTAAATCCAAAGTGTTGATGGCGGATTTAGGGTAAGCGACGAAAATCGCCGGATGCGACATGCGTAACACTCGTGCGTCGCATCCGGCAATTACGTTTATTCCCGTGAACTAAACAACGCCGCCAGACCACTGCGCCGCTCAGTACGAGTGGCGATTGCCGCACTTAATATGCGCTCATCGGCATACAGCGACAGACGGCGACGCGCGCGGGTCACCGCGGTATAAACCAGCTCTCGCGTTACTACCGGCGTGCGTTGGCTCGGCAAAATCAACGCCGCATGGTCGAACTCCGATCCCTGCGATTTATGTACCGTCATCGCCCACGTAGTTTCGTGCTCTGGCAAGCGACTCGGTTGCACAGACTTAATATTGCCGTCCGGCATCGCAAACCAGACGCGCGTCCCCTGCCCGCGATCCAGCGCAATACCGATATCGCCATTAAACAACCCAAGCGCGCTGTCATTACGGGCAATCATCACCGGTCGACCTTCGTACCAACGAGAGTGCGGATGACGATGAATTTTGCGCTTCTGTTGCATAAACTGCTCAATTCGCTCATTCAGTCCAGCCACGCCAAACGGCCCTTCCCGCAGGGCGCACAAAAGCTGGTACTCATTGAACGCCTGAATGATTAAATCCGGCTCGGCACGCGCTTGCAGCAGATCCAGATAACGTCCGTAACCCGCAAGAGCTTCCTCAAGCATCGCAATATAATCTTCGCCGCTCTGTAAAAGCCGTTTTTCGATATCAGTAAAATCCTGCTGAAAAACGGTTTTCACTGCCGTTTTATCACCACGGTTGATCGCCGCAGCTAACTGACCAATGCCAGAATCGCTGCCGAAACGATAGCTTTTTTGCAGCAGGCAGAGACTGTCGCGCAAAGATGCCGCTTCTGTGCCGGTTCCTGCCGGAACGTGAGTCCCCGTCAGGCGGCTTAGCTGCCTGGCACGCTCGGCGGTAAAGCCCGCGTTGGCATAAGCGCAGATATCGCCCAGCACAGCCCCAGCCTCAACCGAGGCCAGTTGATCACGATCGCCGAGAAAGATCACTCGCGCATGATCGGGCAAGGCGTCGATCAGTCTCGACATCATAGGCAGATCGATCATTGACGCTTCATCTACCACCAGCACATCAAGATGCAGCGGGTTACCGGCATGATGACGTAAACGCTGGCTACCCGGCTGCGCGCCCAGCAATCGGTGCAAAGTGCTGGCATCTTCCGGAATGCGTTTCTTTTGTTCATCGCTCAGCGGTAACTGTCGCAAAGCCTTGCCGAGAGATTCGGTTAAGCGCGCGGCAGCTTTACCCGTTGGTGCAGCCAGACGGATACGGCAGCGTTCGCCGTCGGCCATTTGAATTAACGCTGCCAGCAACTTCGCCACGGTGGTCGTTTTACCGGTGCCTGGGCCGCCGGAAATCACCGAGATCCGCCGCGTCAGCGCCACTGCCGCCGCAACTTTTTGCCAGTTAATTTCATCGCTTACTGGAAAAAGTTTGTCCAGGGTTTGCGCCAGTAGAGCTTCATCAACCTCAATGGCATGATTCACCTCATTGAAGAAGCGCGCTACCGTCCGCTCGTTACACCACATGCGATTCAAATAAAGACGATCGCCACAGAGGATCATCGGCGTGGGTTCATCTCCCCGGCTGACCGCTTGTGAAGCCAGCAAGCATTCTTCCCAATTTTGTAGCTCACCGATTTCACTGACACAGGTCGCCAACAGCGGATGCGACGCCTCGTTATTTTCCAGTCGTGAAAGCGGCAAACAGACGTGTCCCTCTCCGGCATCATGACTTAACAGTGCCGCCGCGAGGGTGACGGCAGGATGTTCATCTCCCGCCACGGTCAGGGCAAATTGCACATCCAGCGGGCGTAGCTGTTTGTGCTCCACAGCTTCCAGTAATTGCTTTTGCAATTTCATTACGCCTCCTCCAGGGTCATACCGGCAAACATCTCATCCATCAGGGCAATCAACCCGGCGTTGGGTCGGGTTGTGTAAATCCCCTGTTGCGGATGTTCTTTATCAACGCCACGCAGGAACAGATAGATAACGCCGCCAAAGTGACGATCATAGTCGTAATCAGCAATGCGATGGCGCAGATAACGATGCAGCGCCAGGGTATAAAGCTGATATTGCAGATCATAGCGGTGTGCCTGCATCGCTGCTGCCATAGCCTGTTGGGTGTAAGCCGAACTGTCTTCACCCAACCAGTTGGATTTATAGTCGAGCAGGTAATAACGCCCTTCGTGGCGGAACACCAGGTCGATAAAGCCTTTTAACATGCCACGTACCTGCATGAACTCCAGCGGCGGGCAGCCTGCGGATAGCGGGTCAAACTGGCGGATTAACGTATCAAGCTGACTGGCGATAAGCGGTTCACTAATCGGCAGATAAAACTCCATCTCCACCTGTTTATCGCGGTCGGAAAGCTGATTCAGGCTAACACCCGTTTCATTGAGAGGTGCCTGGAGGACAGCCGTGATCCACTCGGTCAATACCGGTTCCCACTGCGATTCAAAGCCGCCGAGTTCCAGTTTTTCCTGTACCCAGTTCGGGTCAACCGGCTGGGTAAAATCGAGGTCTTCAAACAAACTGTGCAAGAATGTCCCTGGTGACGCACCGCGCGGGAACTGATGCGGTGTTAACGTCGGTTCTTCAACGACGCTGACCACGCCTGCGGCATCAACATCCAGCCGTGGCATCAGATCCTGAGCGATACCGTGACCACGCTGCTGCAAACCGGAGTAGCTGGTGACACGCCAGTTATCGCCGGGCAATCGTTGTAACGTCTTCGCATTCAGCTCTGCTGTAGAAACATCATTAACCTGCCAGGGTTGGTTATCACCAATTTGTGCCGTTTGCCAGGCAATATCATCATCGCATAACGCTTCAATACAGGTGCGAAGCCCTGCCGCATCTTGCGGTTCCCCTTTTTGCAGCAAACGCCCGAGCGCACTTTGGTGGACGTCGGTGTCACCTTTTTTATCGCCACGACGGCGCACCAGCGGTGCAACGCCGAGACTACAATGCCAAACCGAACGCGTCAGCGCCACGTAAAGCAAACGCAGATCTTCCGCCAGACGTTCGGCCTCCGCGAGGTCGACGCTTTCTGGCGCAGCATTAAGATCCAGAACTGCCTCAAACGAGTGGCGATCGTGATAAAACGCCTGCTCCTGGACGCGGAAATTGGTGATAAACGGCAGCCAGACCAATGGATATTCCAGCCCTTTCGATTTGTGGATCGTGACAATCTGCACCAGATGTTTATCACTTTCGAGACGCATTTGTTGGCTGGAGGCATTACTGTCTGGCTCGAGGATATGTTGCGATAACCAGCGTACCAGCGCATGTTCACTTTCCAGCTGCGTTCCGGCTTCTTGTAGCAGTTCGCTGATATGCAAGATATCGGTAAGACGCCGCTCACCGCCTGCCGTTGCCAGCAAGTTTTCAGCAATGTTACGCGCCGACATCAGCGCCCGCAGCATCGGCATAACGCCACGTTTGCGCCAGATTTGCCGATAACCATCGAACTCTTCGACTACCACATCCCACGCATGTTCGTCATTGTTCAGCGTTTCGATATCCAGCGCGTTCAGCCCCATCATTGACGTTGCCAGCGCACTACGCAGGGTGTTCTCACGTTCGGGCGTCATCACCGCCTGCAACAACCAAAGCATTTCCTGCGCTTCCAGAGTTTCAAAAACACTGTCGCGGTTCGAAAGGTAAACGGAAGGGATTTCCAGCAACGTTAAGGCATCGCGCACCTGGGCGGCCTCCTGGCGGCTGCGCACCAGCACACTGATGTCCGAAGCACGCACCGGACGCGCGTCGTCGCCGTTCATCAGCAACGCTTCGCCCCGCTGTCCGGCTTGTAGCCAGTCGCGGATTTGCGCAGCACATACCTGCGCCATGGTACTTTGATAGTCGCCAACGCCGCAGCTTTCGCCTTCCATCAGCCACATTTTCATCGCAGGCTGTGTTTCACCTTTAAATACAAAACGTAACGCCTGATTTTTCCCGGCTGATTTCACTGGAATAAACGGTATTTCGCGAAACATGAACGCGTCATCAGTCTGGCTGAAAAGCTTGTTCACACTGTTCACCATTCCTGGTGCGGAACGCCAGTTGGTGTCTAAAGTGTAGTGGGCGTGAACTTCGCTACGCGCCTTCATATAAGTGAAGATATCCGCACCCCGGAATGCATATATGGCCTGCTTCGGGTCGCCAATCAGCAACAATGCGGTTTCCGGCTGATGGTGCCAGATACGGCGAAAAATTCGGTACTGCTGGGGGTCGGTATCCTGAAATTCATCGATCATTGCCACCGGGAATCGCGTACGGATCGCCGCTGCCAACACCTCACCGCTTTCGCTACGCAGCGCGGAATCGAGCCGACTTAACATGTCATCAAAACCCAATTCGCCACGGCGGCGTTTTTCACGCGCTACTGTTTCGCGGATCTCAGCCAATGCGCGGGTGATCACCAGATCGCGGATCGACAATGGTTCTGCAAGCAGTTGATCGATCGCCTCAAACAGTGGATGTCGCGGGGTTTCCCCCCCGGCTTTCGTGCGATCTTCTAAGAAACGCTGGGAGAATTTTTCCAGCGACTCCGGCAACTGATAACTGTTGGTCTCTTCTTCTGCCCAGGCGCTGATCTTGTCGATCCATTTAGCCTGATTGCTACGGTTAAACTTGCGTCGATCAATACCAGAAGATTCGATCAGCGCATCCAGTTCACCCACTGCGTCGCGCCACTGCTGTTTTACCGTATCAATACGCGCCACAATTTGCGCGTGGCGGGAAGCCAGCGTTTCATCATCGGGCGGCGGTGCTTTGATAACCGGCGCTTCGCCTTGCAGATAACGATTAATATCGCGCAGCAACGCCTGCGGCCCTTTCCAGGTTTCAAAGACGACCTGGGCTATTTCACGCGGCAGCGGGTAGCAGTGGCGACGCCAGAAATCGGCGCAGGCCTGGTAGCGTAGCAGAGACTCATCTTCAATCAGCTGCTGCTCAAACAGCATACCGGATTCAAAGGCATTCAGGTTGAGCATGCGCTGGCAAAAACCGTGAATAGTAAAGACTGCCGCTTCATCCATCTGCCGTTCGGCTAACAACAACCACTGCGCGGCTTGCGCTTTATCGTCGATCTCTTCCAGCAGGCGTTCGTACAGTGGATTGTCGGTGGTTTCACGCAGACAGGCGATGCGCAACTCGTGGATATTGCTACGGATACGACCACGCAATTCTGCCGTGGCAGCCTCGGTAAAGGTGACCACCAGCAGTTCTTCAACGGTCAGCGGGCGGGGAAAGGCGGCGGAACCGCCTAGTCCAAGTAACAGGCGCAAATAGAGCGCCGCAATCGTAAAGGTTTTGCCTGTGCCGGCAGAGGCTTCAATCAGGCGCTCACCCTGTAAGGGCAAGCGCAAAGGATCTAGTGTCTCGGCGACATCACTCATTCTTTTCACTCATCAGGGGCATTGTTTGCTGCAACGCGCTGACGTTCTCCCACACTTTCCAGCCTTCAGGGTGTACATATTCGGCTTTCCCGTTCTGGCTGCCGGAAATCTGCGACAGAATAGCCATGCCTTGCGGCTCGACCACCGCCTGATGGAAGAAATCAGCAAGTTTTTGCGGCGTCAGCAGTTTTATCTGGGCCACGATTTTATCACGCGAATCGAAGCGCATATTGCCGCGATCGAAATCTTTACTTAACTTCGATGCTTCTTCGCCGAGCGTTTGCGGTGCCTGCAGCATCTGGGTAATTACCGCCTGCTGGATTTGCGCAAACTCATCTGGCTTCATCGCTCGCAATTTTGCCTCTGCGGTTGGGAAAAACGCCTTGTAACGCTCCCACAAGAATGAAGGCTGTTTATCATTGCTTTGCAAAAGGAAGCCCATGCCCCACTGACGCCCCACGCTCATTGGAAACGCAAACACGGCATAGCCCAATTGTTCTTCGGTACGCAACTGATTGTAGAACCACGGCTGTACGATCTGCCCCAACAGAGAGCTATAGGCTGAGCTGGTGTATTCATCGTAGCCAGTCGGTACAAATACCGCTGCCAGTGCGGAGTCGGTGCTGTTACCGGCTTTTTCAAAGATGACGGATTGTTTTTTATCGACCACTACATCTTTGTTTCGACACCACTCTGAACCATCAGCGCCCAACTGTTTTTGCACATCGCGTGCCAGCGTTGTTGCCTGGGCCTCGGTCATGTTGCCGATAACCATAAACTCTGGTCGAGCCCCTGATTTTAAGGCGTCGCGATAGGCCAGCACCTCTTTCAACGTAATGGAGGGCAAAATTTTACGCCGTTCATCTCGCGAGAAGTACGGCACTTGCGAGAGCATCTGCGCGGGCATAATCGCCTGCTCGAACGCTTTGCCCTTTTCTGCGGAATCCATCATCTGGTTATACCAGGACTTCGCCTGCTCAAGCTGATCTTCCGTAGCGGTATAGTTAAAGTAGCCCTCGAGCAATGCCTGGAACAGCTGCGGCAGACGCTGGGTGTAACCATTAGCATTAACCATAAGGCCGTTGTTAGCGTTGGTGGAAAAACTTATGCCACCAACCGACGCCTGGTTGCTTAACTGATCAAGCGCCAGCCCTGCGAGATAATCATTGAGCGCAAACATCACCTGATTGCGGGCGCTGTCCATGGCTTTCGGATTACGCAAAATCAGGCTGACATCGGCTTTGGGCTCGCTGGCAAAATAACGGCTTGGCGCATACACCACGCGCAGATTCGACTCATCAACAATCAGCTCTGGATGGTCGTATTTCTTCTCTGACTTAATCAGCGAGAAATCGTCAGGAATATAAGGGTTAAGCTCTGGCAAAGAGAGCGCAATGTCGGCGGCTTTTTTCTGCCAGTCGGCGAAAGTTTGTGCGCTGATTTTATCGACCTGATACGGCGCATCGATAAAATAAGCCGTTTTATTGTGCGGCTCTTTCGGGCTGATATACCAGATACGCGCATTCTGCGGCGTCATCATCGCCAGACGTTCCTTTACTGCTTTAGCATCGTACCGATCGGCAATATTGACTGCATCCAGCGTATGCTCAACAGGAACGCGAATCATGGTATCTGCCAGCCATTCGACGTAATCCATATCACGGGTGATTGACGGATAACGGAAGTCGATATCCAGCACATTCGCCAGTTCATCGAAGTATTGTTTATCAATGCCTTTTTCACGTAACAGATTGAGATAGCTAAAAATTGCCGCCACAACCTGATCGCGATTCGCCAGACCTTTATCGGTTAAAGACGCAGAGATCGCTAATACGCCGCTGTTGCCGTTGACGATAGGATCGGAGTTGGCGCTAATGCCCTCAACTAATCCCTGCTTTTGCAGCCAGTCGGAAAGTGTACCTGGGCTGCGATTACCAATCAGATAGGTAATCAATTCATCGGTTTTGCTACGGAATTTCGCCGAGTTGTTATCAATACGAAACTCTACGCGCAACACTTTACGCGGCAGCGCCGGGACGTAATGAATGATAATGCCCTTTTGCGCGTCGGTGACTACCGGCACGGTGATTTCCGGTTTTTTGCTCTCTTTGTTCGGCACGCGACCAAAGGTGTCCGCCGCCATTTTTGCCAACTCCGGCAGCGGTTTATTACTGTAAATAACCGCCTTCATCAAATTGGCGGAATAGTACTTCTCGTGGAAATCTTTCAGCGCCTGCTGCACCGGATTACCAGGTTTGTCGCTTAAAGTTTCGAGGTTACCACCAGAAAACTTTGAACCGGGGTGTGCCGGGTTAATGGTTTCTGCGCTGACCTGTGCCATGCGCATCCCGTCACGCGTACGCGCCATGGTTAATTCAGCGTTCACCGCATTACGCTCACGTTCGGCGTATTTCTTGTCGAGCAAGGGTTCTGCAATAGCATCGGCCAGGCGGTCTACCGCACCAGGCAAGGCGTCGTTCTCAACTTCCAGATAGAAAGCCGTGCGATACGGCGCAGTGCTGGCATTGTGACTACCGCCGTGCATTTTGAGATATTCGGCCAGACTGTCAGCCTGCGGGTACTTTTTCGACCCCATCAGACTCATATGTTCAAGGTAATGTGCCAGCCCCTGGTACGCCTCGGGATCTTCCAGCGACCCAACGCGCACCACCAGCCACAAGAGCGATTTAACTGCCTGCGGATCAGAAACCAGCAAGACCACCATACCGTTATCCAGACGTATAGCCTGATACTGGCGGTTATCTTTATCACTTTTACGGATGGTTTCCTGAATCGGCTGCCATCCCGTTTCTGCCTGACTTAAGGGTGCCCAAAGGGCAACAAACAACAATAATGCTTTGAACCAGGTGCTGCGGGGCATTCACGGACCTCATAATCAACTTTATTTTCTGGCCAGATTCAACAGGTTAACGCAAATCATCTGCCAGAATTTAATCTTGTGCTGCACGAGTCAGCCTATGTCTATATATCCATCAGTCCGTGACTGGTGCGCATCATAATGTAAGCGAATGAATTGCGCAATTTTTATACAGCACTCATGACTGATTAAAGCGAAACAGCGGTAACAGGAAACGTTGCGACTGTTCAACGATGGCCTCCATTGTCTCTGGTGTTAATTGCCGCCAGAGCCGTTGATACCAGATATCATCACCTTCGCCACGCACCATCATGTTGCCTTCGTAAGCCTGAAGGAATTTCGTACGGGCTTTTTGCAACGTGGAATCGTCATCCAGCATGGCATCGTTTTGCGCGTCATAACAGGTTTTTAGCCACGCGCCGCCACTTTCAGGTAACACCAGCAATGGCGCGGACATTCCTTCACGATACCCCTCAATCAGTTGTGAGAGGTAATGCAAAGCCTGTTCGGCTGCAAGCGGCGGAAAACGCCACTCGCCGTCTTTGCGTAGAAAAAGGCGACTTTCGCCATTACCACCGCTGGCACAGTAGACAAGGTGTTCCAGCCAAAGTTGCATTCCCTGCGCCACACTTAATAAAGAGGGACGCCAGCGCAACAGGCCATCCGGCTGCACCTGCGGCAACCAGCCAGTTATCTGCACACCGTTGCAGGCGAGATCAATTTCCATACTCTGCCCCGGCTGGCGACAGGCAATGACTCTGTCGGCAAGCTGCTGCATCTCCTGGCACTGTGTTTCCCAGAAAATTTCACCAAAAGCGCCATACGGTAAATCCCCTGCCGCCCGGAAGCGGCGGAACAAGCGTTCGGCATCATCCTGCTCAACCAGTGCATTCAATAACTGCTGATTGATTTGATAACGGCTAAGTCCTTCCAGAATAAATGGCTCGGTGTCTGGGATTTCGCTGTCTTCAGTACGGAAGTTCACCTGCAAACGCATCTGGAAGAACGCCCGCACCGGATGTGCCCAGAATCGTTGTAGCGTTTCCAGCGGCACGGTTTCCGGTAAGGTAAACGGCAGCGGCTGAACAAATTCAGAATGTGCTTTACCAGCCTGGCTGGCCGCAGGTAGCCATTCACGAGCATAGCTTTGTCGTTCGCCTGGCTGGTAGTTTTGTGGATCAAACGGCATCCGGGTATGGAGGCAAGTAAGATGCGCTTTTACCCTTGCCTCGCTTTCATCACAGTTGAGCGCTTCATCGCCCGGTAGATAATGACTTTGCCCGATGTAGTCGATCAGTTCCTGCACCAGTACCGACGGGAAACGTTCACTGTTATCCTGAATGGAACGCCCGATATAGCTGATATAGAGTTTTTGCTGCGCGGAAATTAACGCTTCCAGGAACAGGTAGCGGTCGTCATCGCGACGGCTACGGTCGCCACGCTTCGGTTTCTGGCTCATCAGGTCAAAGCCCAATGGCGCAAGCTGACGTGGATAAACGCCGTCGTTCATTCCCAGCAGGCAAACCACTTTGAACGGAATTGAACGCATTGGCATCAGAGTACAAATGTTAACCGGTCCGGCGAGAAAACGCTGGCTGATACGTTCTTGATCCAGACGCTGTGCCAGTTCATCACGCAATAGTGACAGCGGCACCGCGTCGCCATACTGCGCACCTAAACCTTCGGCGATAATCGCCTGCCATTGTTGTTCGATCAGCGTCATCGCCGCTTCGGTTTCCGCATCCGGCAGGAAGAAGGCGTTGAGCATATCGCGACAAACCGGCAACCACTCTTCCAGCGGACGCTCCTGTGCCAGCCCGCGACGCCAGATGTTTAGCTGCATTAGCAGTGAAGCCAGATGCCCCACCAGTTCTGCAATTAAGCCGCTCGATTCATCATAAGGTAGAACCGATTGCCACTCGCCCTGCGCGCTCTCCATCGCGTAGCCCAGCAACATACGCGTCAGGCCAAATCGCCAGGTGTGTTGTCCGGTGGCGGGGAGTTCCAGCTCGCGAACGTTGTCGTCATCTATCCCCCAACGAATGCCGGATTCGTTGACCCACTGGCGTAAATAACGCAGCCCTTCTTCGGTGATGTCAAACCGCGCCGCCAGCACCGGCACATCCAGCAGCGCCAGCACATCCTCTGACACAAAGCGACTGTCAGGCAGTGATAACAGGCTGATAAACGCTTCCAGTACCGGATGTGACTGCCGCGCACGACGGTCGGAAATGGCGTAAGGCAGGTAACGATCCGCAGGTGCGCTACCAAACACTGCCTGAATAAACGGACTGTAGCTGTCGATATCAGCCACCATCACGATGATGTCGCGCGGAGTAAGTGTCGGGTCTTCCTCCAGCATCGCCAGCAGGCGATCGTGTAAAACTTCAACTTCACGCTGCGGGCTATGGCAAACGTGGAAGGTGATACTGCTATCCAGTGGATCAAGCGGGCGTTTGTTATCGCTACGGGAAAACTCTTCGATGTTCACACCAGCAACGGCGCGGTTTTCCAGTTCCAGAATGTCAGACTGAATGTTATGCAGCAGGTTATCTGGCGTGACATCGACAAAGGCGTCCAGCTCCTGGCTGCTCTCCAGGTCAGAAAGGAGATAAATGTAGTCGCGCCCAAGCTTCCCCCATGAGGCCAGCAGCGGGTTGCCGACATCCTGTTCACCATCGCTGT
>OGGI01001903.1_pt1 | contig 13418 bp, 12 predicted proteins | sample 1571051 | NCBI WGS metagenome assembly OGGI01 (sample SAMEA2582075, study PRJEB24529) | metagenome | biome: Human gut stool | place: China | collected 2011 | reverse complement strand
TGATTGACCTTCTAGGGGGGATCGATGTGGAAAATGACCAAGAATTCACGAGCCTGCACGGGAAGTTCCATTTCCCAGTTGGTAAAGTCCATTTGAATTCAGAGCAAGCGCTTGGTTTTGTCCGAGAACGCTACTCTCTTCAAGGCGGCGATAATGATCGTGGGAAAAACCAAGAAAAAGTCATTGCGGCCATTATCAAAAAGTTGACCTCTACCAAGGTCTTAAGCAACTACAATGAGATTATTGGAAACCTCCAAGATTCTGTCCAAACCAATATGCAGTTGCCGACTATGATGAACTTGATCAATACCCAGTTAGAATCGGGTGGTTCTTATGAGGTGACTTCTCAAGCGATCACCGGTCAAGGACGAAATGACTTGCCATCTTATGCCATGCCTGGTTACAACCTCTATGTCATGGAGTTGGATCAAGCCAGTTTGACCAAGGCCAAGGAAACCATCCAAAAAGTAATGGAAGGAAAAGAAAAATGATTGATATCCACTCGCACATCGTCTTTGATGTGGATGATGGACCAAAGACAAGAGAAGATACGCGTGCCTTATTGGAAGAAAGCTATCGCCAAGGGGTACGGACCATTATCTCCACTTCTCATCGTCGCAAGGGGATGTTTGAAACTCCCGAAGAAAAGATTTCTGAAAATTTTCAAGAAGTGAAAAAAATTGCGGCAGAGGTCGCGCCAGATTTGACCATTCATTACGGGGCAGAGATCTACTTTACCAATGATGTTTTAAAAAAACTGGAAGAAAAGATCATTCCACGTTTAGCTGAGACGCGCTTTGCGCTGATTGAATTCAGCATGGGAACACCTTACAAGGAGATTCATACCGCCTTGGACCGTTTGCTCCATCTAGGTGTGACACCGGTGGTGGCCCATATCGAGCGCTACAAGTGCTTGGAGAAAAATGAGGAGCGCGTGCAAGAGATGATTGACATGGGCTGCTACATGCAAATCAATAGTTCCAGCGTTCTCAAGCCGCGCCTCTTTGGGGATGAGCAAAAACAACTGAAAAAACGAGCTCGGTACTTCTTAGAAAAAGACTTGGTCCACTTTGTGGCTAGTGATATGCACAATGTGGATAAACGACCGCCTTATATGGCGGAAGCCTATCGCTTGATCAAGGAAGAATATGGAGAACAACGAGCACAAGCTCTCTTTGTCAGCAATCAAGAACTCTTGTTAGCGGATGAATTAATCTAACCAGGAAACAGGTGGAGAGATCCACATGAAGGAGTAATTAGGAAATGAACAATCAAGAAAATCAAGCAGTGGAAATTGATGTTTTCGCTATGCTGAAGACCCTATGGAAACGCAAGTTTTCGATCGTTTTGGTCGCTCTTGTCTTTGCCATTGCAGCGTTTGGCTACAGTGCCTTTTTAGCCAAGAAAGAATACCAAAGTACTAGCCGGATCTACGTGGTCAGTCGTCAAAACCAAGACAACAATGCCTTGACAAACTCTGATTTGCAGGCGGGTTCTTACTTGGTTAAGGACTACCGTGAGATCATTCTTTCTCAAAATGTTTTGACGCAAGCCATCGAAGAATTGAAACTTGATATGACACCAGCTGAGTTGTCCAAAAAGATCAGTGTGTCTGTTCCGACAGATACTCGTATCCTTTCGATCACAGCTAAGGACGGAGCTCCAAAAGAAGCGGCTCGTATTGCCAATGGCCTTCGGAATGTAGCAGCTGAAAAGATTATTTCTGTGACCAAGGTGTCAGATGTTACGACCTTGGATGAAGCAGAAGTGCCTCAAACACCTTCTTCACCAAATATCCGACGCAATGTCCTTCTTGGTTTTATTGCTGGAGCTGGTTTGATGGTGGTTCTCATGGTCGTAGTAGAAGTCTTGGACGATCGTGTCAAGAGACCAGAAGATATCGAAGAGTTGATGGGCTTAACCTTACTTGGTATTGTGCCAGATATTAAGAAACTGTAGACTGGGGATCGCATGAATACGTTAGAAATTTCAAAAAACAAATTGCAAGAAGTTCGGAAGGCAGAAGAGTACTTTAATGCCCTGGCGACGAATATCCAATTGAGTGGGGTGGACTTAAAAGTCATCGCTATCTCATCTGTTCAAGAAAATGAAGGGAAATCAACCACTTCAACCAACTTGGCCGTTGCCTTTGCGCGTGCGGGTTACAAGACCCTTTTGGTAGACTGTGACATCCGGAACTCTGTCATGACAGGGATTTTCCGTAGCCGTACTAAGATCCAAGGCTTGACCGACTTCTTATCTGGCCGTAGCCAATTGGACCAAATCTTGTATGCGACTGATTTTCCAAACTTGGATATCATCGAGTCTGGACAGGTAGCACCAAACCCAACAGGTCTCTTGCAAAGCAAGAACTTCACTGTGATGATGGATGCCCTGCGTGAGCATTTTGACTACATCATTGTTGATACGCCTCCAATCGGGGTCGTGATCGATGCGGCTATTATCGCCCAACGCTGTGATGGAACTGTCTTGATCACAGAATCTGGTGCCAATGGACGCAAGGCTGTCCAAAAAGCCAAGGACCAATTAGAACAAACAGGCACACCTTTCTTGGGAGTAGTGCTCAATAAATTTAACATTAAAGCTGCTGAGTATGGTTCATATGGTGGATATGGATCTTACGGAGAGTATGGGAAAAAGTAAAGAATAGGATTGAGGGAAAATGGGAGAAGAAAGAATTGAACTGGAAAAACTAAATATTGTTCTCTTTCAAAGTTTAGCTGTCCTATTTTCAGCTTACATTGTGAGTCTTTTTAAGGATGCAGAATACACGTCGCAGACAATTGCTATTCTCTATCTCTTGCATTTTGTATCCTTTTACATTAGCAATATTGCTTATCGCTTTTATAGCAGGGGTTACCTGGATGAGCTCTTTCAGGTCTTGAAATACAATGTATTTTTCGCTGTTGGGATCACCTTTACCTCTTTTATGCTCGATGGGGTCTTTTCCATCTCTCGTCGGGGGATGATTTACTTCTTTCTTTTCAATACGTTTTCCGTCTATATCATTGATCTCTTGCTCAAGAGATACCGGAAGTCTGTTTCGCCGCGGCGGAAGAGTTCGCGAAAGATTTTCTTGATCACAGCGACCAGTCGGATGGAAAAGGTATTTGATATTCTGCATTCGCCTAGCCTCTATCATGGGGAATTGATCGGTGTCACCGTCATGGACGATACGGATTTTACTCACTCAGGCGTAAGGGTGGTGCAGCCGGATCAAATGATGAACTTTGTGACCAAGGAAGTGGTAGATGAAGTGTTTATTAATCTGCCAAGTGAGGACTACAATATTAGTGACTTCGTCTCGGAGTTTGAGAGTATGGGGATCGATGTATCGGTTAATCTCAATGCCTTTAACTTCGCTTCCTTAGGCAATAAACGGGTTCGAGAAGTCGGGGGATTAAGTGTCGTCACTTTCTCAACCAATTTCTACAAGCCGAGTCACGTCTTTGCTAAACGTCTTTTGGACATTGCGGGAGCCCTCTTTGGTCTCTTGATTTGTGGACTAGTGAGTATCGTTTTGGTCCCTCTAATCCGCAAAGATGGCGGACCTGCCTTCTTTGTACAGAAGCGGGTCGGAAAGAACGGACGGTATTTTAACTTCTATAAATTCCGCTCCATGCGCGTGGATGCCGAAGAGATTAAAAAAGATCTGATGGCGCAAAACACCATGACAGGTGGGATGTTTAAGATGGAAAATGATCCACGGGTAACACCAATCGGACGCTTTATCCGTAAGACCAGTCTTGATGAATTGCCACAATTTTACAATGTTCTGATCGGTGATATGAGTTTGGTCGGGACTCGTCCTCCAACGGTAGACGAATACCAAGACTATACGCCAGCCCAAAAATGCCGACTCAGTTTCAAGCCAGGGATTACAGGCCTTTGGCAAGTGAGCGGACGCAGTGAGATTACAGATTTTGACGAAGTGGTCAAACTCGACGTTGCGTACATGGATGGTTGGACGATCTGGAGAGATATTCAGATCCTGCTCAAGACCGTGAAGGTTGTACTTAGAAAAGAAGGAGCGAAGTAGGAAAATACCTACTTCGTCCTTTCCATGTTAGGAGAAAAATGACACAATCAATTTATATCGTTGGTTCCAAAGGTATTCCAGCAAAATATGGTGGTTTTGAAACCTTTGTTGAGAAGTTGACAGAATTCCAACAAGACAAAAATATCCAGTATTATGTGGCTTGTATGCGGGAGAATTCAGAAAAATCAGAAATTACTGCAGATACTTTCGAGCATAACGGTGCTATTTGTTATAACATTGATGTCCCTAATATCGGTCCTGCGCGTGCCATTGCTTATGATATCGCAGCTCTCAATAAGGCGATTGAAATCGCAAAAGAAAACAAGGATCAGGCACCGATTTTCTATGTCTTGGCTTGCCGGATTGGTCCCTTTATTTCAGGGATTAAAAAGAAAGTCAAGGCTATCGGAGGAACTCTGATGGTCAATCCAGATGGTCATGAGTGGCTTCGTGCGAAGTGGAGCCTTCCAGTCCGTAAGTATTGGAAATTTTCTGAGCAACTTATGGTTAAACATGCGGATCTTTTAATCTGTGATAGCAAGAACATCGAAGCCTATATCCAGAAGGACTATGCTAAGTATCAACCTAAGACCACCTATATCGCCTATGGAACCGATACAAGTAAGTCTATCTTGAACAAAGAGGACGAGAAAGTACGGGCTTGGTTTGCGGATAAGCAAGTCTCCGAAGGGAATTACTACCTTGTCGTAGGTCGCTTTGTGCCGGAAAACAACTATGAAGCTATGATTCGTGGCTTTATGCAGTCCAATTCACAAAAAGATTTTGTCCTGATTACCAATGTAGAACAAAACAAGTTCTATGAACAGTTGCGTAAGGATACAGGATTTGATCAAGATCCTCGAGTGAAGTTTGTCGGGACGGTCTATGATCAAGAGTTGCTCAAATACATTCGTGAGAATGCCTTTGCTTACTTCCATGGTCATGAAGTAGGTGGTACCAATCCATCCCTTCTTGAGGCTCTTGAGTCTACTAAGCTCAATCTCTTGTTGGATGTTGGTTTTAACCGTGAAGTTGGTGAAGATGGGGCACTTTATTGGAAGAAAGATCAATTGGCAAGTGTCATCGATCAAGCTGAGCAATTAGACGTTCAAGCAATCGAAGATCTTAATCAAAAATCAAGTCAACGGATTGCAGAAGCTTTTACTTGGGAAAAGATTGTCACAGACTACGAGAAAGTATTTAAAGGTTAGAAATGCAGAAAATATTATATCTTCATGCTGGTGCCGAAATGTATGGTGCTGACAAGGTTTTGTTAGAGCTTATTAAAGGATTGGATAAAGATGCTTTTGAAGCACACGTTATTTTACCCAACGACGGTGTCTTAGTGGGTGCTTTAGAAGAGGTCGGTGCAAAGGTTAAAGTTATTGATTACCCAATCTTGCGCCGTAAATATTTTAATCCAAAAGGGATTCTTGAGTACTTTGGCTCCTATAACCGTTACTCCAAACAAATTGCTCAGTATGCTAAGGAGAATGGCATTACTCTTATTCACAATAATACGACTGCGGTACTTGAGGGGATTTATCTTAAACGTAAGTTGAAATTACCTTTGATTTGGCATGTGCATGAAATTATCGTCAAACCAAAAGCAATCTCTGATTTCATCAACTTTTTGATGGGGCGCTATGCGGATACGATTGTGACAGTTTCAAATGCTGTTGCTAATCATGTCAAGCAGTCTCGTTTTGTAAAAGATGACCAAGTTCAAGTCATCTATAATGGTGTTGACAATGCTGTTTATCAGGTGATGGATGCTAGTGCGGTCCGTGATCAGTTTGGTATCGCCCAGGATGCTTTGGTGATCGGAATGGTTGGTCGAGTGAATGCTTGGAAAGGTCAAGGCGACTTCCTAGAAGCTGTGACTCCAATCTTACAGGCTAATCCAAAAGCAGTAGCCTTTTTGGCAGGAAGTGCATTTGAAGGTGAAGAGTGGCGCGTGGAGGAGTTGGAGAAGGCTATATCAGACTCACCAGTAGCTGGACAAATCAAGCGAATTGACTATTATAGCAGGACAACAGAACTCTATAATATGTTTGATATCTTTGTCTTGCCAAGTACCAATCCAGATCCACTACCAACAGTCGTCCTAGAAGCCATGGCTTGTGGTAAACCTGTAGTCGGTTACCGTCATGGTGGTGTCTGTGAGATGGTCAAGGAGGGCGAAAATGGCCTTCTTGCCACACCAAATCAGACCGCAGAATTGTCTAAAGCTATTCAAGAATTAGCTGAGAACGCTGAGAAGAGAGAACAATTTGGCAAGGCCTCTGTCAAACGTCAAAAAGAACTCTTTTCATTACAAAGTTATATTCGGAATTTTTCGGAGTTGTATAAGAAATATTAATGCAGTGATTTATTATTTTATGAATAGAAAATAAAGAGGAAGTGATATGATTTTTCCGATAGATTTTGTTGTAACCTGGGTTGATGGGAGCGATCCTGATTGGAGAGCTAAAAAGAGTAAATATGACTCTACTTTTACAACATCAGAAAATAATATGAACTCCGATAAAGCGTACCGTGAATGGGGGACGTTTAAGTATTGGTTTAGAGGTGTTGAGAAGTTTGCACCTTGGGTAAATAAAGTTTATTTAGTAACTGATAATCAGACACCTGATTGGTTAGATGTAGATAATAGTAAACTAGAAGTTATTGATCATAAAGAAATCATTAATAATGACTATCTACCTGTGTTTTCATCTAATGCCATTGAATGTAATATTCATAAAATACCAAATTTGTCAGAACATTTTGTTTGTTTTAACGACGATATGTATTTAACGGCACCAGTTTCACCAAGTGATTTTTTCTCTGAGGAAGGGCTACCTAAGTATAATACTGCTTTATCTCCTATTATTCCTGAACGATTTGGAACAGGAAACTTTCAAATTAATAATATGGAGATAATAACAAGTTATTTCAGCAAAGAAGAAGTCTTGAAAAATGGGAAGTTCTTTTCTCCAAAACAGGGCTTAAAGCAAATCATAAAATCTTTACTCTATAAAAATAGTAAATTTATTTGTGGCTTCTGGGAAAGTCATCTTCCATATCCTCTTTTAAAATCAACATTTGATCTTTTATGGGAGAAAGAGAAGGAAATCCTAGAAAAAACATCAGCTAGTCGTTTTAGGAATCCAGCGGATACAAATATTTGGCTTTTTAAATATTGGCAAATTGCTAGTGGACAATATGCTATTGGTGATTCAAAAATTGGTGGACTATTTTCTTTGGATGATGCAAATTCAGATTTCTGGAAGCTTTTAGTTTCGAAGAAATATAAAATTATGTGTATTAATGATAGCTTTAATATTCAGGATGAAGATAAAGTAATGAAAGAATTCATTGCTACATTTGATGAGTTTCTACCTGAAAAGAGTACTTTTGAATTATAAAACACAGGTAATTAGGAGATTATGGAAAGAAAATCATTAAAAGATAGAATAAAACCTATCGTTTATCCAATTATAAATTTTATTCCTAGACGAAGACTTAAGAATAAAAATTTCACTATCATTTGTGATAATTGTTGGGCTGGGAAAGTTTATCAGGAGTTGGGCTTGCCTTATCAAACACCATTTGTGGGGATGTTTGTCTTTTCACCTGATTACATCAAAATGCTTAAGAATATCAAACACTATTTGAGTGGGAACATCCCCTTGAAATTTGTTAAGGAATCGAAATATATCAAAGACTTTGATAACGCCTATCCTCTTGCAATTCTTGATGATATTGAACTTCATTTTTTGCATTATGCAGATGAAGAAGAAGCAACTCAAAAATGGAACCGCCGTTTGAAGAGAATGCATTGGGATAATTTGTATTTCAAGTTCAATGACAATGATGCTTGTACTTATGAGCTGATGAAAGAGTTTGAAGAGCTTCCATATAAGAGTAAGGTGATTTTCTCTTCAAAGAATTATAGTGACCTACCTTCATTGGTCCACTTTAAATCAGCTGAAAAGCAAGGACATGTTGGAATCGATTTAAAAACTTATCACCGCTATTTTAATGCTGTAACTTGGTTAAACAAGGGTGGAGAAGACTTAACATAATTAATTGGGTAAATAATCTATGAAACCACTTTTAACTGTCGTCATTCCAGTTTATAATGTCGAAAAATATTTAAAACGTTGTATTGATAGTATACTTGTTCAAGAGTGGAAGCACTATGACATCTTACTTGTAGATGATGGAAGTTCCGATGATTCTCCTAAAATTTGTGATGACTATGCTAAAGCGTATGACTTTATCTCAGTTATTCATAAGGAGAATGGTGGGCTCTCTGAGGCTCGTAACACAGGTATTTCTAATGCTGAGGGAGATTATCTTTATTTCCCAGATTCAGATGATTGGATTGAACCGAATACCTTTAGTGATTTAGCTGAGGTTATTGAATCAGATCAGTATGATATTATTTCCTTCAATCGTGAATTTGTAAGGAGTGAAGATGATATTATAAAATCCGATTCCAAACAGTCTAAACGATTAACTGGAAAAGAAGCTCTTCTAGAAATGTTTTCTTACGGCTTTATAACTGGTTTTGCCAATGATAAGATCTATAAAAAATCATTATTCACGAGGGATAATATTCAGTTTCCAATTGGTAAGTATTATGAAGATCTTGGGACTAACTATAAGCTATTTCTTTTAGCTGAAAAGGTCTATGCGACAAATCAAAAATACTATCACTATCTAATTGATAATCCTGATGCAATTACCAAATCTTGGAATGAGCAAAAATTAGAAAATATGATTAGCTTCTTTAAAGAGATATATTATTCGGATGATGTTCGTTCGAAACTTGATTCTAGTGAATTAGCAATTGCTAAGATGTTTTTTGTCGATGGTATGACGCATAGTTTAGCTAGTCTATATAAATCAAATTTGTATAAGTCGTATCCTGAATTAACGAAAGACGTAAAGAACGAGTTAAAGAAAAATAAACTCACGTTTACGGAGTTGTCTAAATTGAATCATCGAACAAAATATATTTTGTATAAGTTGGGTTTATTGCAAAGTGCATTCAGAGTACAACATTTATTGAAAAAGTAGGAGTCTAGTTTGAAATACTCTGTTATTATTCCTGTTTATAACGTTGAGAAATACATTGACCGTTGTTTGAAAAGTATTATTTCTCAAAATTATGATGACTTGGAAATTATTGTGATAGACAATGGATCTACTGATAGTAGTGGCATTATTTGCGATACTTACGCTAGCGAGTACTCGAATATCTCAGTCTATCATATTGAAAACCATGGTGTTGCTTCAGCACGAAACTTTGGTTTAGCAAAAGCTCAAGGTGAATTTATTTGTTTTGTTGACGCAGATGATTATCTGGTAGGAAACTTGTTTTCCGATATGGAAAATCAGTTGGATTCGGAATTGGATTTGTTGGTATTTAGCTACTATAACTCTCTTGAAAAAAATTTATCAGAAACGGCTAGATCTGCAAAAATTCTTCCTATTGAAGGGAAAAAAGATAGGAATCAGTTCATAGAACTCTTTTCGAAATTATTTTTATCAGACATGATGTATACTGTTTGGAATAAAATATATCGTAGGAAGTTCTTGGAAGAGCATCGAATAAAGTTTGAGCAGTACGAATTAGGAGAAGATGTTCGATTCAATCTAAATGTATACGAGTGTGTTCATACGATTTCCTTTTCAAAAACTTGTTATTATGTTTATATCTCAGGTAGAGCAGGTTCTGCGATGGGACGGTACAATCCCAAGCGAATGAGCTGTCAATTGGAAGAACTAGGGAAAATTGACCAGCTGATGATGAGATGGGATATTCATAATGATCAATTTATTGATCAAATAAAGGCTCGTATTTTGATGAGTAATATACAGAATATTTCAGAACAAAAGATTTCTCTTTTTTTAAAACGACAATATGTTGAAGCATTATGTAGAAATAAAGAGATGATTGTTTTAATAAATGAGGATACGTCTTTTCTTAATCCTCTTATTAGATTACTATTGAATCACAGGATGTATATTACAGTGATTATTCTTAAAAAAATACAAACATCAATAAAAGGGAAACGCCTTATTAATTATTAATAGGTACCCTTTATATTGTTGATGATGCTAAATTTTATGATTGAAAGGTTTGGATGACTATTGTGACAAACAATCGTTTTATCTCAGAAAAAATTTATTTATGTACCTTGTTTATATGGGTTGTTGTCGCTTCATTAGTCACAACCACTTATTTTATTCGGTTAGATGGCTTTTTATCGCTTTATCGCTCATTGCTTTATCTTACGATTTTCGCATTATTGATAAAAGAGTTACTGAACATGTCGAAAACTCTACATTATTTTAGATTTCATTGGAAGCAATTACTAGTCGTTATAGCATTATTTATTTCAATGTTTATAGTTGCAAAAAATCGTGATGGAATGCTGGATATAAATGTTCTGCTTCTTGTTTTCTCTGCTAGGGATATCGATTTTAGAAAATTATTAGGAACTTTTTCTCTAGCTACGTTTCTGGTGCTATGTTTGACGATCTATGCAAGTAAAAAAGGTATCATCTCAAATATGTTTATGAATGCAGATGGTGGTTATCGTTTTAGTTTGGGTTTTAACTACGTTTCATTTGCTTCACAGAGAATGTTTTTTGCCTTGTGTAGTTATCTAATGTTTCGAGGTAAAAAAATTACATACATGGAATTGTTGGCCTTGTTTTTGGCTACGATTTATATGTACCAACAAACTTCGACATCCAGTCCATTTTATTTGAGCATTTTGATACTCACCTATGCATTGTTTAGTCTTAAAATCATTAAAAAAGGCTTTATTATTGAAAACTTCTGGTTGAAAAAAATTGCAAATTATGGTTTTATTCTTGCTTTAATCATTACTTTATATTTCTGTTTTTACTCATCTGGAAATCTCTTCCATTTAGTAGACCAGTTTACTCATAATCGATTGCGGTTAAGTGTGGAAGGTTTTCGAAATTTTGGGGTATCTTGGTTAGGGCAACACATTATATTTACAACAATGGACATTTTTGGGAATTTTACTAGTAATTATAATTTTATTGATAGTTCTTTTGTTCAGCTGTTGGTTATTGATGGTTTGGTCGTCAGTGCCTTCATGTTGTTTGCTCTTACTAAAGTTATGAAATATTTTGTATCAATTCGAAAAGATATCGTACTTGCCTGTTTAGGAATTATGATTATCCATGGTATGTTTGATCCTCAGATGTTGGTTCTTCGCTATTCTCCATTAATTTTGTTCATTAGTCGATTGTTTATTATGAATTCAGATAATAACATTGAATAAAAAAGAGTTTAGTTCAGTTAAAAAGAAAGATTAAGACGAGTTACATCCCTATGAAAGTTCTTAAAAATTACGCCTATAATCTCTCATACCAGTTGCTGGTGATTATCTTGCCGATTATCACCACCCCTTATGTGACACGGGTCTTTAGCTCGAATGACTTGGGGACCTATGGTTATTTCAACTCCATCGTCACCTATTTTATCCTTTTGGCGACCTTGGGAGTGGCTAACTACGGAACCAAGGAGATTTCAGGACACCGCAAAGACATCCAAAAGAATTTCTGGGGAATTTATACCCTCCAGTTGGGAGCGACCTTTGTGTCCATCCTGCTCTATGTCTTGCTGTGCTTGGCGCTTCCTTCTATGCAAAACCCTGTGGCCTATATCTTAGGTCTCAGTTTGGTTTCAAAGGGACTCGACATCTCCTGGCTCTTTCAGGGGTTAGAGGATTTTCGTAAGATTACCGTTCGAAATATCACGGTCAAACTGGTTGGAGTCATCTCCATCTTCTTGTTTGTCAAATCTGCCAATGATTTGTATCTCTATGTATTCTTACTCACCATCTTTGAGCTCTTAGGTCAGCTAAGTATGTGGCTACCTGCTCGGGAGTTCATTGGGAAAGCCCATTTTGATTTGGCTTATGCACGGGTGCACTTAAAACCGGTCATTCTGCTCTTTTTACCGCAGATTGCCATTTCCCTCTATGTCACCTTGGACCGAACTATGCTCGGGGCTCTAGCCTCTACAAAGGATGTAGGGATTTACGACCAAGCCTTGAAATTGGTTAATATTTTGCTGACCCTTGTGACGTCTTTAGGAAGTGTCATGCTTCCGCGCGTGGCGAGTCTCTTGGCTTCCGGAGAACACAAGGCTGTCAATAAGATGCACCAAATGTCCTTTTTGATCTATAATTTGGTTATCTTCCCAATCATCGCGGGTATGCTGATCGTCAACGATGACTTTGTTCGATTCTTCTTAGGGAAGGATTTCCAAGATGCTCGCTATGCCATCGCTATCATGATCTTCCGTATGTTCTTCATCGGATGGACCAATATCATGGGGATTCAAATTCTCATCCCGCATGATAAGAATAAAGAATTTATGCTGTCAACTACGATTCCTGCTATCGTCAGTGTCGGGTTGAATGTGCTCTTCTTACCTCATTTTGGTTTTATCGGTGCAGCCATTGTATCCGTCTTAACAGAATCCTTGGTATGGCTGATTCAACTGTACTATACCCGTAATTACCTCAAGGAAGTTCCAATTATCGGGTCTATGACAAAAATTATTTTTGCATCTGCTATGATGTATGGCCTCTTGCTACTTGTAAAACCATTCCTACATTTCACCCCTACCCTGAACGTACTCGTGTATGCGGTGCTTGGTGGGATCATTTATCTGATCGCTATCCTATCTCTGAGAGTGATAGATGTGAAAGAATTTAAACAAATATTTAAGAAATAATGGAGTCTACTATGTACGATTATCTGATTGTTGGTGCTGGTTTGTCTGGAGCCATTTTCGCACACGAAGCAACGAAACGCGGTAAAAAAGTAAAAGTGATTGACAAGCGTGATCATATTGGTGGAAATATCTACTGTGAAAATATTGAAGGCATCAACGTTCACAAGTACGGTGCCCATATTTTCCATACGTCCAACAAAAAAGTATGGGACTATGTCAACCAGTTCGCTGAATTTAACAACTATATCAACTCACCAGTAGCTAACTACAAGGGCAATCTTTACAATCTTCCTTTCAACATGAATACTTTTTATGCTATGTGGGGAACCAAGACTCCTCAAGAAGTCAAGGATAAGATTGCTGAGCAGACAGCTGACATGAAAGATGTTGAGCCTAAGAACTTGGAAGAACAAGCTATCAAGTTGATTGGCCCAGATATCTATGAAAAGTTGATTAAGGGCTATACCGAAAAACAATGGGGCCGTTCTGCTACAGATCTTCCACCATTTATCATCAAACGTCTACCAGTTCGTTTGACCTTTGATAACAACTACTTTAATGACCGTTACCAAGGAATTC
>OGGI01001894.1_pt1 | contig 13473 bp, 9 predicted proteins | sample 1571051 | NCBI WGS metagenome assembly OGGI01 (sample SAMEA2582075, study PRJEB24529) | metagenome | biome: Human gut stool | place: China | collected 2011 | reverse complement strand
TGTTTCGAGAGCTGCGACTCGATGGTTTCGAGGTCCTTGAGCTGCAGTTCGGTGTCTATGATTTCCTTATCCTCAACCGGATTGACAGCCATGCCGCCCTCTCGTACCACGTTGTCATCCTCGAAGCAACGGACGACATGGATGATGGCATCGCACTCACGGATGTTGCCAAGGAATTTGTTGCCCAGCCCTTCACCCTTTGAAGCACCCTTTACAAGTCCTGCTATGTCGACAATTTCGCAGGTAGCAGGTACGATGCGTCCCGGATGGACAATCTCTGCCAGCTTGTTCAGCCGCTCGTCAGGAACAGTGATGACACCGAGGTTCGGCTCAATCGTACAGAAAGGGAAGTTGGCTGCCTGTGCCTTGGCACTGCTCAGACAGTTGAAAAGCGTGGACTTACCGACATTCGGCAGTCCTACTATACCACATTTTAATGCCATGCTTAAATAAACGTTTATATCTCTGGTGCAAAAGTACACAATTTATTTGAGATAAGCGATGATAGGCGGAGATAAGCGATGATGACCTGTGAGGGGTAGGCGATTGTAGGCGATGATAGGCGATGATAGGCGGTAATAAGCGGTAATAGTTCTACCCTATCATTGCTCATTACCGCCTATCATCGCCTACAATCGCCTATCAATCTTCTTATTTCATCTTCCCTGACAGCCAGCTCATCCTCTCTTTTCTTCAGCTTCTCTTCCCATTCTTTCAGATGTTTCTCTTTTAGCAGAACAGCCTCCTCACGTCGTTCGAGATCGTCATACTGCCGGGTATGAAGCCTTCCAGCAGAAAAAGTCTGCTGTTGCTGAGCACGATAAGCCAACCTGCCACGTGTCATTTCCTCCCTTATTCCACCCTGCTCCAGAAACTCCTGTTTAAGGGTCTCAAGGAGATTGTAGAGCATCTTGTCCTCCTGGTAAATAATGGTAATGGCTATATTGGCTATCGCTTCATCGGAGCATCTGGGAAGTATCCGATTGTAAAACTCCCGGTCGTTATGTTCTTTGCAGGCATGACGGGTCCGTTCGTATTTCTCTTCTCCAGCTTTCCATAGATTCAGATTATTGTGAGCAAGATAGTCCTTATAGTCTTCCAACAGTTCCTGGTGACTGGCTTTGGCGACATTGATGAGTTTAATTTCAGTTTCCTTTGATGTAGCAGATGCGGAAGTTCCTTCAACGATATTCTGCTTACCTGACCGTGCAGCCTGTCTCATCTGGTCGACTGTCCGATCGCCATGAGGTGGAAGGAAACGCTTGCAGAAGAAGTCTGTTATGTCACAGATACATTGTGCTTTCTTGTAGACTAAGAGGTGTGTGTATTGCCCGTTCTGCGGCAGGAATTGCGTCTTTGTCATAGTTGTTTATTGGGTTTTTGGTTATGGGGAGCGGGATAGGCGATTATAAGCGATTATAAGCGATTATAAGCGGGGATAAGCGGGGATAAATAGGTAATGGGGATTAGGGCAACTCATTATCGCCTATCCCCATTTATAATCACATATCATCGTCTACATCTCCGCCTCAAAGGCTTCTGCCTCAGCAGCGGCGATGATGGCCTCCCTGTCGTTTCCCTGTGGTAAAGATCCATCGGGGAAATCACGGTCGCAGGCTGTCTTGCCGGATTCCGCTTTCTCTGAACCGGTCGCCTTCCCATACCCCTTCTCATCGGCAGCCGACGACTTCTCGTCGAAGACTTCTTCCTGGAAGGGGTTCTCGTGCTTCTCCATCTCAGTCTCCGCACCCACGATGAAGTTCATATCCTGCGATGTTTCCGGCACGTCCAGCACCGGCTCTTCCTCCATCTTCGTGCGGCTGGCCTTGGCCGAGAACACCTCGTCGATGAACTGCGGTTCGCGGCGCAGACGCTGGAGTGTCAGTTTGGAAGCCTCCTGCTGGCTTTCCTTTTTCGAGTAGCCGCGCCCCTCACCGCATGGCAGCCCTTCCATGAGTACCTGAAAGTAGAAAGTAGGGCTTCCCTGCTTGTCCTTCTGGTTCTCAATCAGTTTGAATTCCATCTTCACCTTGTTCTTCTGACTCCATTCAATGAGCTTCGACTTGAAGTTCACCTCCTTGTAGGCCACCTTGTCAATGTTGATGAGTTCGCCGAGAATCCGGGTCTTCATGAACTTCATGCAGGCATTGTAACCATGGTCGAGATAGAGTGCGCCGACCAGCGCCTCAAAGGCATTTCCTCCCAGATAACTGTTATGTGAAGACGAATGGCCGTTGGAGAGAATCAGCTGGTTGATACCCATCTCCTTTGCCAGCCGGTTGAGCGTATCGCGTTGTACGATCTTCGAACGTGTATTGGTAAGGAAACCTTCCCGCTTCCCCGAGAAATGTTCGTAGACAATGTCGCCGACGATGGCATCAAGGATGGCATCGCCAAGGAATTCCAACCGTTCATTGTTTACAGGCTTACCCTTTGCATTACGCCGTGCGACGCTCTTGTGCAGGAGTGCTGTCTTGTAATAAGTGATATCGTGTGGGATGATGCCGATGATCTGGTACAAGGACAGATAAAGCTCCTTCTCCTTGCGGAAAGGGAGCCTTATCCTGTCAATAATATTATTCAGCATACTTCTTGAATACAACACAAGCATTGTGGCCGCCGAAACCGAAGGTATTGCTGAGCGCAGCACGTACCTCGCGCTTCTGGGCCTTGTTGAACGTGAAGTTCAGGTTGTAGTCCAGTTCCGGATCCTTGTCATCTTCCTTGTGGTTGATGGTAGGAGGAACGATGTCGTTTCTGACAGACAGTACACACGCCATGGCCTCTACGGCACCTGCCGCGCCGAGAAGGTGGCCGGTCATACTCTTGGTAGAAGAAATGTTCAGCTTGTAGGCAGCCTCACCGAACAGCTCCTTGATGGCTTTCGCCTCGGAGATGTCGCCGACGTGGGTAGATGTACCGTGGACGTTGATATAGTCGATGTCCTCCGGCTTCAGACCTGCATCCTCAAGAGCTGCTTTCATGACGAGCTTGGCACCGAGTCCTTCCGGGTGAGAAGCAGTGATGTGATAGGCATCAGCCGACTCACCTTCACCGATCATCTCAGCGTAGATCCGGGCACCGCGGGCTTTCGCATGCTCCAGCTCCTCGAGAATCAGGCAGCCGGCACCCTCACCCATCACGAAGCCGTCGCGGCTTGCAGAGAACGGACGGGAAGCGTGTTCCGGGTCGTCGTTGCGTGTAGACAGGGCGTGCATGGCGTTGAAACCACCTACACCGCAGGCGCAGATGGCAGCCTCAGCACCACCGCTGACGATGATGTCGGCCTTGCCAAGACGGATCTGATTGAATGCCGCTGCCAGCGCATTGCTCGAAGAAGCACAGGCGGAGGTCGTCGTATAGTTAGGACCGTGGAATCCGAAGTGGATGCTGATCTGTCCAGCTGCGATGTCCGCAATCATCTTCGGGATGAAGAAAGGATTGAACTTGGGACCATTCTCCGGATGGGTCGCATAGTAGCTCACCTCATCCTCGAAGGTCTTGATACCGCCGATGCCCACACCATAGATGACACCGATGCGGTTCTTGTCGGCCGTCTCCAGGTCGATTGCCGCATCCTTTACACCCTGGATGGCGCTGATCATTGCCAGCTGGGTGTAGCGGTCGAGCTTGCGGGCCTCCTTGCGGTCAATGTAATCATTGATGTTCAGGCCTTTGACCTCACAGGCGAACTGCGTCTTGAACTGGGTTGTATCGAAACTTGTAATAGGAGCTGCACCGCTCTTCCCTGCCAGCATGTTCTGCCAGGTCTCCTCAGGAGTGTTACCCAACGGAGTAACGGCGCCCAGACCTGTTACGACTACTCTTTTTAATTCCATGCGTTGAAATATAAACTAAAAAAGTAAAGCTAAAAAAAAGCCAAGCAAAGGGATAGGCTTTGCTTGGTACTTTTATCTTGAGCAGACGCTTACTTTGCGTTCTCCTCAATATAAGAGATTGCGTCGCCTACGGTAGCGATCTTCTCAGCCTTATCGTCCGGAATAGAGATACCGAACTCCTTCTCGAATTCCATGATGAGCTCTACTGTGTCCAGTGAGTCAGCACCGAGGTCGTTTGTGAAGCTTGCTTCCGGCTTTACTTCAGCCTCGTCAACACCGAGCTTATCTACGATAATAGCCTTTACCTTTGATTCAATTTCTGACATAATTGTAAGTTTTAATTGTTTAATATTGATTTCCAAATTCTAAAATGCGCTTGCAAAGGAACTGTTTTTTTTCGATGTATGCAAGTTTTTTACTCAAAAAAGCACATTTAACTGCACATAGTATATGTATTTGTGCAGCTTTTTAAGCATTTTGTTACTTTATCTGGCGACAAATCAAATGATTATATCAGTTCATTCAAACCTTTAATTATCCTGCCATGCTGTTGCCTGTCTGGTGCAGTCCGCCGTCCGGCAAGATTTCCCTGGATTCCTTACAAAGAAAAACAACGGTATTTATTTTGCGCTTTAAGGATTTTACTATATATTTGCAAAATAAACAGAAAAATAAAAACCGAATGTCATTTACAGAGCATTGTAACGAGATTTTCAATCAGGCAATCCGCGATTACCACATCACGGATAATGTAGATACCCCCATCAGTAACCCTTATGACAGGGATTCCATCGAGAACCGGCTCTACCTGAAGTGCTGGATAGACACAGTCCAGTGGCATTTCGAGGACCTCATCCGTGACCCGCACATCAACCCGGAGAACGGAATGAGCCTGAAACACCGCATCGACCGGTCCAACCAGGACCGTACTGACCTTGTGGAGCAGATCGACTCCTACTTCCGTCAGCTCTACTCAGATGTGGCGCCCTTGCCCGAGGCAACCATCAACACGGAAAGTCCGGCATGGGCGGTAGACCGGCTGTCGATTCTGGCACTGAAAATCTACCACATGAAGGAGCAGACCGAACGCACAGATGCACCGGCCGAACACATCGAGAAATGCAGGTCGAAGCTGAACATCCTCCTCGAACAGCAGAAGGACCTCAGCCTTGCCATCGACCAGCTGCTCGATGACATCCAGCACGGACGGAAGTACATGAAAGTGTACCGACAGATGAAGATGTACAACGACCCTGCAACAAACCCGATACTTTATAATAACAAGAAGAAGTAAGCCGAAGCCTCACCCCCGGCCCCTCTCCGAATGGAGAGGGGAGTAATCACCGATGAGGGGTCTTGTCAGGGGATAACTGGGGCAAAATCACCACCGCTTATCATCGCCTATCACCCCCCATCACCGCCTACAGCCTCTCGTCACCGCCCATCATCCTATGAAGACCTCACACCTCCTTATCATCCGTTTCTCGGCCATGGGCGATGTCGCCATGACAGTTCCCATCGTCTACTCGCTTGCGAGACAGTATCCCGATGTGAGGATCAGCGTTCTTTCCCGTCCTTTCGCACAGCCTTTCTTCCAGAACCTTGCACCGAACGTATGCTTCATGGCGGCTGACCTGAAAGGAAAATACAAGGGGCTGGCAGGCCTCAACAGGCTATACCGCCGTCTGATTGCCAAGCAGCCCACTGCCGTGGCCGACCTCCACAATGTTCTCCGCACACGTTACCTGCGCCTGCGCTTCCTTCTTGGCGGCTATCCTGTGGCACATATCAACAAACACAAGAAAGGGAAAAGACAGCTGTGCCGGAAAGAGAACAAGGTGTTCGTACAGCAGCCCACCTCCTTCCACAACTATGCGGATGTGCTCGGACAGCTGGGCTATCCTGTCAAACCCGATTTCAAGAGTATCTTCCCACAGGAAGGCGGCGACCTCCGGAACCTCCCTAATATAATAGGTGTAAAACAGCCTGATGAATGCTGGATCGGCATCGCACCCTTCGCTGCCCATGCCGGCAAGATGTATCCACAGGAGAAGATGGGAAAGGTCATCTCTCTGCTCACAAAACAGCATCCTTCCTGGCGCATCTTCCTCTTCGGCGGTGGCAGACAGGAAATTGAAGTGCTGAACGGCTGGGCAGCAGAGTTTCCGCAATGTTTATGCGTTGCCAATGCCCTTAAAGGACTGGAACAGGAACTCATCCTCATGAGCCACCTCGACACCATGCTCTCCATGGACAGTGCCAACATGCACCTGGCCTCCCTCACCGGTACGAGGGTCGTAAGCGTATGGGGGGCAACACACCCTTACTGCGGATTCATGGGATGGAACCAGAAGGCGGAGGATGCCGTGCAGATTACCACCCTGCCCTGCCGTCCCTGTTCCGTCTTCGGCAACAGACCCTGCCATCGTGGCGACTTCGCCTGTATGAACAATATCCTGCCTGAAGAAATCGTACAACGCATCGAAGCAGGATTACTGTCGGGACAGAAGACCATGGTGTTATAACAAATGGTGTCGATATCAACAATGACGTCTTTATAATCCACCCGGCTTATCATGATGCGTTTATGGGTGGAGAATGGTCTGTTGATGATATGTATCCTTCGCACTATTACAAAATTGACGACCGCATCGTCTTTCTCTGCTCACGTGCAGATTCCTTTACAAAACAGGAGAAATGCAGGAAAGCCTATCATCAGATAGTGCCCGACAGCCTACGTGTGCGCTATGATGACTTGGGCTTATCCTTGTCGAACATAAAGGAAACAAGGCTAATTTGCTGTCAAGTGATGAAATAAGAAAGCGAAAAATCAGCCCCGTAAGTGCTTTTAGGGAAGCTGTCAAATTCATAGCTCCAAAGGTTACTGAAGAGCAATTAGAAAACGAATAACTTTATCAAGCAGTACGGTAAGGTGATTTTATAATACAGAAACAGTAACTGTAAACACCGGAAAAGACAATTCCTCTCCTGATCTCCCATGCTTATTTCAGCCGATAATCAGCCTTGACGGAATTATTTTCATGAAAAGAAATATTTCTGTTCATGAAGAAAAATATTTCTTTTCGTGAAGAAAATTATTTTCTTTCATGAAAATAATTTTGTGCGTGATAGCTTTTCAGAAATGAAAGGGACGAAGACAGCCTTACCATCTGGTATCAGACAGAGATTAAAAAGCTGCTTCCTTTCCTCCCTTATATTTCTTTTACCTTTCGATTATTTTTCTTCTAATATCCTCTACATACTGATAGAAAACAGGGGCTGGAACATTGTTCGTTTTTCCTTCGTTATATACGCTATTGCAGATATACTGCAAGTCATCAATGTTCCCATGTAGTTCCATAATCCTTCTTGTAAGATTATTTGTGGCAAACATACGTTTCATGAAAATAGCTGAAAGCTGAGCCGGTAGTTTATATACCCATAATTCATTTCTGTAATATTTCATATTGATGCCACGTGAAGCTGCTATTTTTGTTGTCTCACGAATGGTTTTTATGACAGTTGTCAATAGCTTTAGAGAGTTCATAAGTTTATGCACTGAAGCTGTGCTGTCATTTATATCTCCATTTTTCCCGATAACCGAGATGACTGCTGCATTGACAGCCATGTGTATCCATATCCACTCCAGCATATTATAAGGGTTCTCAAGTTTGATATTACAAGACTTGAATAGATTGCAGACAGCCTTGTAATTTGATATTGTTGTCTTGTTTTCAGACTCTATCATGAAATGATCGAATAAACAACAATCAAGTTCAGCCTTTGCAACCAGCTCTTCTCTTTTTGTTCTTATGCAACCTCCTGCAACGGGAAAGCCTAAGACATAATCGTATCCTTGCATGATACCGTCAAGATATTGCTTGTCATACCATAGATTACAGCACAAGAGTATTGTTCCTTTGAATGCTTCTTTTTGCAGTATCTCCATCACATTGGCAATCTTTCCTTGTGAAATACTTATGAAAATCATGTCATATTCTTTTTTTGAGTGTGGATTTACTGTATACTCACTCTTGACTTGAATACCTTTAGATGATTTTCTTCCGTCTAATAACGTAACTTCAATATTGGTTACGTCCTTTTTATTACTTCCTTCCCGAATGTAATGTTCAACATTGTGACCAGCTTCTTTAAAAACCGAACCATAAGTTGTTCCGATAACTCCTAATCCTATAATCAATATATCCATGTTTGTGTTTATTTTTGACAAAGGTAATTAATTATTTGGGCTTTCCTCCTTATTTTTGTAATTTTGTAAGTCTAAGGATAAAATAGCAAACAGACTTAATAAGGAAGTAAAAGATATGGCAAAGGACGACAAGGGACTGACTCCGATGATGAAGCAGTTCTTCTCGATGAAGGCACAGCACCCGGGTGCCCTGATGCTTTTCCGCTGCGGCGACTTCTACGAGACGTATGGTGAGGATGCCGTGGAATCGGCAAAGATACTCGGTATCACCCTTACACGCCGTAACAACGGAGGAAACTGCGATTCAATAGAGATGGCCGGGTTCCCGCATCATGCCCTCGATACTTATCTGCCAAAACTCATCCGTGCCGGAAAGCGAGTGGCCATCTGCGACCAGCTTGAGGATCCGAAGAAGAAACGCGAGGCCATCAAAGGGAAAAAAGGACTTTCGGCAATGGACAAGATGGTGAAGCGTGGCATCACCGAACTTGTCACTCCAGGGGTCGCCCTGAGCGATAACGTGCTGAACTACAAGGAAAACAACTTCCTTGCAGCGGTACATTTCGGTAAAGGTGCCTGTGGGATAAGTTTCTTAGACATATCTACCGGTGAGTTCCTGACGGGTGAAGGCACCTTTGATTACGTCGAGAAGCTGCTGGGCAACTTCCAACCCAAGGAGGTACTCTTCGACCGTGCGAAGAAACAGGACTTTGAACGCTACTTCGGCACACGGCTCTGCACGTTCGAAATGGACGACTGGGTGTTTACCGACCAGACAGCGCACCAGAAGCTCCTGAAGCATTTCGGCACGAAGAATCTCAAGGGATTCGGCGTTGACCACCTGCATAACGGCGTTGTTGCAGCAGGCGCCATCCTGCAGTATCTGGAGATAACACAGCATACCCACATCAACCACATCACTTCGCTGGCACGTATTGAAGAAGACAAGTACGTACGGATGGACCGCTTTACCATCCGTTCCCTGGAACTGATTGCACCGATGAACGAAGACGGTGCATCACTTCTGGATGTCATCGACAATACCGTCACGCCGATGGGCGGACGTATGCTACGCCGCTGGATGGTCTTTCCGCTGAAGGATGCAAAACCCATCAATGAGCGGCTGGACGTAGTGGACTATCTTTTCCGTGAGCCAGATTTCCGCGAATGCATCGATGAGCAGTTCCACCGCATCGGCGACCTGGAGCGTATCATCTCAAAGGTAGCTGTTGGCCGGGTGTCACCACGTGAGGTAGTGCAGCTGAAGAACGCCCTCATGGCCATCCAGCCAGTGAAGACAGCCTGTCTTTATGCAAAGAGCGAGACGCTGAAAAGGATCGGCGAACAGCTGAACCTCTGCGAGTCCCTGCGTGACAGAATAGAAAAGGAGATACAACCCGACCCGCCGCAGCTGGCGGCGAAAGGCAACGTGATAGCACCGGGGTATGACCGGCAGCTCGACGAGCTGCGCTCTATCCGTGACAACGGCAAGCAGTATCTGCTGGAGATTCAGGAGAAAGAGGCAGAACAGACGGGTATCACCTCGCTGAAGATAGGATTCAACAACGTTTTCGGCTATTACTTGGAGGTGCGCAATACGTTCAAGGACAAGGTGCCGGAGGATTGGATCCGCAAACAGACACTGGCGCAGGCAGAGCGTTACATCACACCCGAACTCAAGGAGTACGAGGAGAAGATACTGGGTGCTGACGAGAAGATACTGGCGATGGAGGGGCAGCTTTTCATGGAACTGATACAGGATATGCAGGAGTTCATTCCGCAGATACAGATCAATGCCAACCTCATTGCCCATCTCGACTGTCTGCTTTCGTTCATGAAGGTGTCGCAGCAGCAGCGGTATGTACGCCCGGTGGTAGACGGTTCGGAGGTATTGGACATCAAGCAGGGTCGCCACCCGGTGATTGAGACACAGCTTCCGATAGGCGAACAGTATGTGCCTAACGATGTACTGCTTGATACGGAACACCAGCAGATCATGATGATAACGGGTCCGAACATGGCAGGCAAGTCGGCACTGCTGCGGCAGACGGCACTCATCGTGCTCCTGGCGCAGATAGGCTGCTTCGTCCCGGCCGAACGAGCACGCATCGGGATGGTGGACAAAATCTTCACACGTGTGGGGGCTTCGGACAACATCTCACTGGGGGAGTCTACCTTCATGGTGGAGATGACAGAGGCCTCGAACATCCTTAACAACGTCACTCCACGCTCGCTGGTCCTCTTCGACGAACTGGGACGCGGCACAAGTACCTACGACGGCATCAGCATTGCATGGGCCATCGTAGAGTATCTGCACGAACATCCACGTGTACAGGCACGTACCCTCTTCGCCACGCACTACCATGAACTGAACGAGATGGAGAAGAGCTTCCCACGCATCAGGAACTTCAACGTCTCTGTAAAGGAAGTCGACGGCAAGATCATCTTCCTCCGCAAGCTGGAACCGGGCGGCAGCGAGCATTCCTTCGGTATTCATGTCGCCGAGATAGCGGGCATGCCACGCTCCATTGTCAAGCGTGCGAACGTCATTCTCAAGGAGCTTGAAACGGATAATGCGCAGATGGGGGGTGTCGGCAAGGCTGCCGTTGAGCGGCTTGACCAGAGCAGGGAAGGCGTGCAGCTCTCCTTCTTCCAGCTCGACGATCCTGTCCTCACGCAGATCCGCGACGAGATTCTCGGTCTGGATGTCAACAACCTTACGCCTGTTGAAGCCCTCAACAAGCTGAATGACATTAAGAAAATACTGAAAGGCCAGTAACTAAACATCTGCTAATTCTTGCAAGTTTTTGAAGAACTTGCAAGAATTGGCAGGTATATGAAAAGTTGATTAAGTCTTATCCCATCAATATTTTCACAGCCACATATTACCGGTTCTCTGAATGAATAATTTCCCGGAAAACAAAATTACTGTCATTCCTGTCATCCGGCATAGGCTTATAAATATTTAGTATACTGCCAGTTGGTTGGGAATGTTAAAATGACAGCAAACATTCTTGATACTTACATCATGATAACGACTAAATTATAAAGAGCATTATAACTCCTGTCATTTATGCTCTCTTCTCTACTTTGCGCGCTGAGATTCCGTATCACGGTTGTCATGGTAGGTGCGGTGGACCTGCCTGCCGCCGAATGACCATGCAGCACGGAATCCGATATACCGGGAATGATTGTCAAATCGGTTCGTGTTGGTGTACTCCTGGTAGAATATGGTGTTCCGGTTGATATTCTGATGAAAGGGATCGCCAATGGTAAGACTCATTTTCAAGCGGTCGTCCAGACAGCTGTATTTAAGGCTCATCCGCAGGTAAGCATGAGGATCACTTTGAGTCTGTGCAAAATATTCCCAGAACCAGTGCCGATAGTTGATCTCGGCAATGAGCGTCTTCTGCCGGTTGAGCAGGAACGAGAGCGAACCTTCAGCCCGCCTGCCCCATCCATTTATCTGTAGCACGTCTGTCTGATAATCGGAATGGGAATCATAGTAATATACTTCTCCTCCTATGTTAAGGTTCATCCATGCCAGCACATTGCGGTTATAATTGGCATAGACACCCGTCTTTTCATGGCGCAGGCCGTCATAGGGACCGGTTACCTGACTTCCGTTTGCGAGGAATGTGGTTCTCCAGCCTGTCTCCCCTTTGCCATGACTGCTGTAGAGGACGACATAAAGTCCTTTCCCATTGCTATAGTTTATCTCCATGTTGCGGGTATAGGCAGCTGCGAGATAAGGGTTTCCTGTCATGTAATCAGTGGTGGATGTATAGATACGGAAAGGATTGAGGTCGTTGAAATCGGGTCGTTCTATCCCCCAGTTGGCAGCAAATGCCAGATTCTGATTCCCTTTCAATTGCCAGTTCAGGTGCAGCGTGGGATAGAAGCGTCCGTAATGACTGTGGCTGATCTGTCCCTGTGTGAGCTGGTTGCTTTCCGTCCATGTATGTTCGTAGCGTAATCCGGCCTGCACCTGAAGCTTTTCCGTGAGCTGTTTCTTTACCGATAGATAGGCTGCAAGGGTTCGCTCTTTGTACAGGAATTCATTGCTTTCGGCCGCATTGTACTTCCACTGTCCGTTGGCAAAGTTCTCCAGCATCAGACTTGTCTTGTTGCGGATGGCAGAGAAAGATGTCCCTGTCTCCATATAGAGATGCTTGAAAGGCAGGGAAAAATCAAGTTTCAAGGCGTTTATCTGGTATTTTGCCTTGCTTTCATTGCGCAGCGATTCGGTCATCCCATTTGTTACCGACACGTTCTCGCTTTGCGTGGGGGCATTGCTGTTGAAGATGTTATAGTTCAGGCTGACAGTCTTCTCTAATGAATCGAGCCTGTATTCTGCATACAGTGTCGTACTTACGTTGTCGTTCCAGACAGCCGGGGCATGAGCTGTCGTAAATGTCGTGTCCTTGTTGATTGAAACAAACGTGTGCCGGGGAGAGGTGTGGTCGGCATAGACTGATGCCATAACACCCAGTTCCAACCGTCTGGTGGCATGATATTTCACGATGGCATCTGCATTATACGACGGCCAGGGGGCTATAGTCCGCTTTCTTGTACTGCGCTGATGACCGTCTTTGAAGTCATAGACACAGTAAGACTCGTTGATTACTTTATCCAAAGACATTCCCAGACCTGTGGACAGCTCAAGTTTCCTGCCGGCATAGTTGAGGTTTATATCCTGGAAATACCGCCCACGGTACTGCCGCTGCACTTCCTCACTGATACTTCCACTCCACCCTTTCGACTGGTCACGCTTCATGACGACGTTGATGTATCCCGCATTGGCTTCTGCCTTATACTTTGCCGGTGGAATGGTTATTACCTCTATACGCTCAATATCTTCCGCCTTCAGGCTGCGGAGCTTTGCCTTGACAGCATCGGCAGTCATTTCAAGGATATGCCCGTCAAGCATGATGTGGGTACTGCCCTTGCCTACGATGCTGACGATCTCGTCGCTGACAGTCAGCATCGGTACACGTCCCATCACTTCTATACCATTCATCCCCTTGGAGAAAGGGTCATTGCCGACAAGATATTGCAGCCGGTCAACATCATTTTTGATAACCCGACGCATACCTTTTACTGTCACGGCTTTCAGCCTGTATGCATCTGGCTTCATACGGACGGTACCGATATTGCCGACATTGACCAGTTTACAGTAAGTAGCGAATCCAACGAAAGAAACCCGCAGCAAGACCTTCCGCTGACTGCAGGGGATGACAAAATCGCCTCCGTTATTGGTCACTCCGCCATTGATGAAGCCGGAATCCGATGGATTCAACAAAGCTACATTGGCAAACGGTACAGGCTGGCTGTGCTGATCAACAACGTGTCCGATGACCTTTGCTGGTGATTTCTGCGTACACTCTACGAAGATAATACTGTCACTGACGGTCATGCGCATGG
>OGGI01001891.1_pt1 | contig 13488 bp, 12 predicted proteins | sample 1571051 | NCBI WGS metagenome assembly OGGI01 (sample SAMEA2582075, study PRJEB24529) | metagenome | biome: Human gut stool | place: China | collected 2011 | reverse complement strand
CCTAACGAAGTCCTCGCCAACATTTTCAAACACTTTTGCATCGGAAAATAGCCCCCTGGACAGCCCTAAAACAAACATTTTTATAACTGCTTACAAGCCACCTACTTAGGTGGCTTTTTTCGTCTTAACACATTCCATTTGTAATTTGCTGAAACCAACTTTTTGGGCTTATATGACAAAAGCGTGCTTAAAATCCTTGTAACTCGCTAATAGTCATTATCTTTGTTCTATTTATATTTTTATGGCAAAAAATCAGCTTTTATTGTGGCTCGAAATCGACTATAAAGCGTGGCCGTCTCAATGGTAGTCAACGCTGGTATTGTAAGTCCTGTAAGAGGACTTTTGTTGGACATAAGCGACTCACTAATGTTATGGTTGACATCCGTTATTCTAAAGGTAATCTTACTATCAAAGATCTTTCAGAAGAATACGGAGTATCAACCAGGACTATTTATCGGAAGCTTACCAAATCTTATAAAGAAGAACTGCCCGGCCTTCTCATTCGTCCGGTAGTGGTTCTAATGGATGTTACATATTGGGGACGTAATTTTGGTGTTGTTATTATGAAGGATTCTTTGTCTGGTAACGTGCTTTGGTATAAGTTTATCAACAGGCATGAACGGCTTGAAGATTACAAAGAGGGCATAACCCACTTGGATTCACTTGGATATACAAATCAAGCCATTGTATGCGATGGTTTTAAGGGACTTAGGCAAGCATTCCCTAATTATAAATTCCAATTATGCCAGTTTCATCAAGTAATGACTATAAAGACAAAACTAACCTCAAGACCAAAACTTGAGGCTTCTAAAGAACTACTTGCAATATCCAAGATGTTATGCCATACAGACAAAGATTCTTTTATCGGGGCTTTAGAAGAGTGGCACACTAAATGGGAGGGATTCCTTAAGGAACGCACAATAACAGAAGATGGCAAATCTCACTATACTCATAAAACTCTGCGTAGTGCTTTTTTGAGTCTTAAAAGAAATATGCCATGGTTGTGGACTTTCTACGATCACCCTGAGTTGGACATACCAAATACCAACAATGGAATTGAATCACTTAATGCAGATTTAAAGACAAAATTGAACCTACATAAGGGGATTAGTACGGAAAGAAGAAAGATCTTCATTCAAGACTTTATAAAGTCCCATTCCCCTAATAGATAAAAGGGGAATGGGACTTTTTAAGCACACTTTTGTCACATAAAAGAAAACGTCTCTAAAATAAGCACACTTTTGTCATATAAGCAGGAATCGACAATACCGGGAATGGTGCATAGCTGTTGCACGGAGTGTGCAAGAACTCCGCTCGCCTTGTGCAAAGCCCATGCACGGATGGTGCAAGTACTTCGCACTAAACTTATTATGTACGCTCGACCATCTTCACTAAATCTAAATCGGTCATTAGAGATTTTCGAAAGCAAAGTGTTACAAAATGTCTCCCATAATCATTTGAAACACCAACAGCTTACTAGCGATTTGCAAATATACTGTATTATTGCTGTCCGGTAAAACTTTTGCAAGCAAAATAAATTAGGGCTGACACTTCTCACGAGGTATCAGCCCTTTTGGTTATCTTTGTTTTTGCTAAATAAAAATATAACCATGAGCAAAGATAGTCATTTTACCGGACAGCCGGTCTATAGTCAAGTGTTAAAGTTACTCGACAAGGAGAAAATTCTTCAAATAAGCCGCGAAACGAAAGGAAGTGAGGCTTATGTGAAGCGTTTTGACGGCTACCAACATCTTGTCGTAATGTTGTTCGGCATCCTCAAACACTTTGATTCTCTGCGCGAACTTGAGATAGGCATGAAGGCGGAGGCTCACAAACTCGGACATCTCGGAATGAACTATCTGGCTCGTCGCAGCACGCTTGCAGAGGCCAATATACGTCGTCCTCAGGAGTTCTTTGCAAGTGTTTATGCGTATCTATTGGAAAGGTATGCCAAGTTTTTAGCGGACAGCCGCCCATCCAAGTGCTACAAGGGACAGCCGCATGAGCCTAAAGACTGGGAGAAGCTACTCTACATGATGGATTCCACCACAATAACGCTCTTCGACAACATACTCAAAGGTGTCGGTCGGCATCCGAAATCAGGCAAGAAGAAAGGCGGTATGAAAGTGCATACGGTAATGAAGTATCATGTCGGTGTACCAATGGTAGTGCAGCTCACATCCGCCGCTAAACACGACCATTACCTGCTGAAAGAGGTGCATCTGCCAAAAGACTCCACTTTGGCAATGGATCGTGGTTATGTCGACATAGCACAATTCCAACGTCTTACAGAAGAAGGCGTTTGCTACGTGACCAAAATGAAGAAAAACCTTAAGTATGAGGTGCTTGAATCTGTAACGTACGTCAATACAGAGGGATTGGTAACGCACATTGATCAGAAAGTGCGTTTTACAAGAGGGGAACTCATCCATGAGGCACGAAGGGTGGAGATATTTTATGAGAACAAGAAACCGGTTGTACTATTGACCAACAACTATGACTTTACGGTTGAGGACGTTGCTGAAATCTACCGCCTAAGATGGGCTATCGAGTCGTTGTACAAACAGCTCAAACAGAATTTCCCGCTTCATTTCTTCTATGGGGACAGCGTCAACGCCGTACAAATACAGACATGGGTGGTTCTGATAGCCAATCTGCTGATAACAGTTCTGTCGAGAAGCATCAAGCGACACTGTGCATTCTCACAAGTTGTTACCATGGTACGACTTATGCTTATGTACTACGTCGATTTTATCGCATTCATGGAAAATCCCGAAAAAACTTGGAATGATTTCCTTGCAAAGGAGATGCAAAAAGCACCACCAGAACCAAGTCTTTTCGATTAGGGGGGCTTACTTTTGAAAAAATAACCCCCGAAGTCCAATTTTACAGGGCTTCGGGGAGGATATTTATGCTCTTTTGAGTTTTACCGGACAGCAATAATTCGCATTCTATTTGCATTTCCTTTATTTTTATCGTATCTTTGCAATAGCTAAGGAAGCACTTGTGTGCTTCCTTTTTTCGTCACTATCCTCTAATAAATCTGTCAAAGCATCCAAGCGACTGATTCATTTGGGTTCAAGGAGCTGTCATTAAGCTTAAAAATGCTTTCTAAGTGTGCCTATTTCACATCATCATTGAGGCTCTTTGGCATGAGGGTATCACCTGTTGGGGAACTTTCAAAGAGTTTCATGACAGGCACTATACATTTGGGGCTGAAGGGCATGTAATGCTCTTTTACCAATGTGATAGGCTTCTTGCTATATACCGATACCCAAAGATGAAGTTTGTTACAATAGGACTAAGAAGATCAGAAAGAACAACAGGAACAGAAAAAGACTCCACAGAGACAAAAATGAAAAACCGCAGTCCCTGCATCAAGGACTACGGTCTTTCTTGTATAAAATGATAATAATATCTTGCCAATGGCACCAGAGACACAAAACCTACTTGGCGTATGCCACAGAACGGGTCTCGCGAATCACGGTGATCTTCACCTGTCCGGGATAAGTCATCTCATTTTGAATCTTGGTGGCGATCTCACTTGACAACTTTTCGCTCTCGGCATCATCCATCTTGTCGGCTCCCACAATGACACGGAGCTCACGACCAGCCTGAATGGCGTAGGTTTTGGTCACACCGGGATAGCTCATGGCGATGGCCTCAAGGTCATTGAGACGCTTGATGTAGGCCTCGACAATCTCGCGACGGGCACCCGGACGGGCACCGGAAATAGCATCACACACCTGCACGATAGGGGCCAAAAGCGTATTCATTTCGATCTCATCGTGATGGGCTCCAATGGCATTGCAGATGTCGGGTTTCTCCTTATATTTCTCTGCTATTTTGGCTCCATAAAGTGCATGGGGCAACTCACTCTCCTCATCAGGCACCTTGCCTATATCGTGCAACAGTCCGGCACGCTTGGCTTTCTTGGGATTGAGTCCTAGTTCCGATGCCATCACCGCGCAGAGATTGGCAGTCTCACGGGCGTGCTGCAAAAGATTCTGACCATAAGAAGAACGGTATTTCATCTTACCAACTATGCGGATCAGTTCGGGGTGCAGACCATGAATACCCAAATCGATGGCAGTGCGCTTTCCGGTCTCAATCACCTCATTGTCGAGTTGCTTCTTCACCTTGGCGACAACCTCTTCTATTCGGGCCGGCTGAATGCGCCCGTCTGCCACTAATTGGTGAAGAGCCAGTCGGCAAACTTCCCGGCGAATGGGATCGAAAGCCGAAATGACAATCGCCTCCGGCGTGTCATCAACCACTATCTCAACACCTGTTGCAGCTTCCAAGGCACGGATATTACGACCTTCACGGCCTATGATGCGGCCTTTCACCTCATCATTGTCAATGTGGAAGACGCTCACGGAGTTTTCGATGGCTGTTTCGGTAGCCACGCGCTGTATAGTCTGAATGACGATTTTCTTAGCCTGCTGGTTGGCGTTCAGCTTGGCTTCGTCCATAATCTCATTCACATAACTTGCCGCATCAAGGCGAGCCTGATCTTTGAGACTCTCCACCAATCGCAACTTGGCTTCTTCCGCCGACAGTCCGGAGAGTTCTTCAAGCTTGGCCTGCTCCTGCTTCTGCATCTTCTCGAGTTCTTGTTGCTTCACTGCAAGCAGCTTCTTCTCGTTATCCACACGCTGCTGGCCCTGCTCCACCTCTTGCTTGCGACGGCCGAGCTCTTCCTGCCGCTGATTGAGGCTTATTTCCCGTTGCTTGAGTCTGTTCTCATTTTGCTGTATGCGCTGGTTGCGCTGCTGAACCTCTTTCTCAAGTTCGCTTTTCTTATTCAAAAACTTCTCTTTGACCTCAAGGAGTTTTTTCTCTTTGACAACTTCGGCCTCTTTATTGGCCGCATCCATCATTTGGTTATATTTTCCTTTTATCACATAACGGAAAATAGAATAGCCGACGGCTCCGCCTATAACAAGGCCTGCCACGACCGAAATTATTATACCAATCATATTATTATTGTATTAAATATTCTCTGTCACTTGAGTGCTTCTTCGATTTCTGAAGTCAACTTTCCGAGAATATCACTATAAGGTGCTGTATCATTGCGGCCAGACTCTTTTTCAAACCTCAAGGCTATGTCGATAAGAGCCATATACAGCAACTCCTTGTCAGTCTTGCGTCCTTTGAACACAGCTGCATAGGTGTTTACTGTATCTGTAATCAGTTTGGCTGCCCTACGATAATAGGCCTCGTCGTCACGCAACACGTTTACCGAGATGTCCGTATCGTATACATGCAATTTTATGTGTAACTTGTTGTTTTCTTCAGCCATCGCTCCGATTTATTTGTCACTCAGTAGCGTTATACATTTATTGACGTCTCTGATGAGTTTGGCCACGCGGGATTTGGCACCCTCCATGTCGCCATCTGTGATTTCAATCATCTTGGCCATCTTGAGACTGTTGTAATCGTTATGGGCCTGGGTCAACTGCGCCTCGAGCTGCTTGATCTTGGCATCGCGCTCGTCCACCATGGCATAGAGCTCTTCATTCTCCTTACGCGTTGCCTTGTATTGGAGAATCATCTGCCTCACCCGGGTGGTGAACACATTTAAAGTTTTCTCATTAGCTGTCATAGTCGATTACAATTTGGCTACAAATTTAGTCGAATAATTTGAAAATGCCAAATATTCCTTAAAGTTTTTATTTAGCAATCACCGATAACGCTCGCCTACAAATGATGCAGTCCAAGACATCACCTCTTGAGCTTCTCCACATCTTCATCGGAAGGTTTGGGCTCTTTCTTGGCCAGCATCACCACCCGATAGACAAAGTCGGTAATCCATTTTTGGGAAAATCCTAAGCGCCCATTATACTGCCGGACAGCCAACACAGCCTTCATCACCCCCGGATCGGTATAGTCATTTTTCACAAAAAGGTCATTCACCTGCTTCTCTGTCATGGTGTAAATAGCCTTTTTAAAGAACGAAGGGATGCGCAGTTTAAACTTCATCAGGTTGCCCATAAGCATCATAATGTCTTGGGTGAAACCTTGGAATTGAATAAGATAGGTGTTGACATCTTGCAGTTTATGGCAATTCTTACGAATGCTTTGGTCTATCTCCTTGAAAAAGGAATCGTCCATACCGTAAAGATTATTCATCATCTTTTTGCATTGGCTTTTCTCCCCCACTCCAAGTTTATTGTTTTGGGTAGGAACACGGAGTGTCGTTTTGAATGTTCGCAAATCCGGAAGCATTGCCAAATTAGTGATTCCCAATGTAGTAGCCAGCGAAGCCTGAAAATAAACTCTAACTAATGTCATGAAGTCTTCCATGCCTCCGACACGCTGTTCTTCCGTTTTTTCACCCAATATTTTCTGCAAAAAACTCATCATACGTTTTTAATGTTTTTTCTTCATTATGTGATTATTCCGTTACAAAAGTAGCACATTTTATCGAGACCTCAAAATTTATTTTCTTTTTTCCCACCAAACGAGGTACACTACTGGTCGAAAAAAACAAAATAAAACTATCAAAACACACGGGTTCGCCACCATTTTTCAACAAATCAGCACAGCTCGAGAAGACTCCTGATGATTATTTTGCGAAAGCTGCACACAAAATCCGATTCCTTTCTCATTTTTCAATTAATTTTATTACCTTTGCACTGTTTTTTAAAAGGCAACTGACAAAGTGGGTAAAATATCAAACGGTTCCAAACAATATTATGTAAATGGCAGTAACATCATCCACGGGATGGTTATTGCTGCTGACTTTATCATTGCCACAGCTATCCTGCTTGTCTATATCCGCTTCTTTCCAAAGCTTGTCCCCCCGTTCTTCCACGACCAACCGCGGATAACGATTATCGTTGCCATTTTCACCATGATGGTGGCCCAGTATCTGTCATCAACGATCATACATCTCCGCCAGGTCACTTTCGAGCAAGTTTTATACCGGTCTGTCCGCTTGGCAGCCATTCACTCAGCATGCCTCTTCCTCTGCCTCCGGTTAATCTGCGACGGTGGAGGGTTCTTCAAGTTTAGCATCATCTATTTCGTGTCATTCTGTTCGGTTCTTATAGTCTCCCGACTGTTGGAACTACTGATATTACGAAAATACCGCACGGCCGGTGGCAATACTCGAAGCGTGGTGTTTGTCGGAAATGACCCGGCCGTTTGTGACCTTTACAGAAAAATCACAGCACTTCCGTTTACCGGCTATCATATCAAGGGATATTATGCTGACCATGATATAGAAAAAGCCCCTGAAGGTTTCAAGCGTTTGGGCTCTTATGAGGAGTTGCATCATTTTATGCACGACAACATGGAGTTCAAGGCAGAAAATGCAGAACCAAACGCACAGGCTCCTTCACGCTTTGCGGATGATATCTTCTGTTGTCTCTCTCACAATGATGCAGACCTGATTGTTGAAATAATGAAGTTTTGCGACAAAAATGTCATTCAGTTTTATTACCTCCCCCGCATGTTCACCAACTACAAGCTGAACCTGATAAGCGAACCTTTCATGGGGCAGATATTGTTCACCAATCGCAAAGAACCGCTCACGCTCATGAGCAACCGCATATTAAAGCGTGGTTTCGACCTGCTCGTGAGCGGATTCATTTGCCTATGTATGCTTCCGCTATTTCCCATCATCGCACTGCTCATCAAGCTGCAAAGCCCCGGACCGATTTTTTTCCGCCAGGCGCGGACCGGTTTTCTTGGAGAGACCTTCCAATGCCTGAAATTCCGTTCCATGCACGTGAACAAGGATGCCGACACCGTGCAAGCAACAGCAGACGACCCACGCAAATTTGCGTTTGGCAGCTTCATGCGGAAGACCAACATCGATGAGTTCCCGCAATTCATCAATGTGTTGAAAGGAGACATGAGTATTGTAGGCCCACGTCCCCACATGCTGCATCACACGGAGATTTATTCAAAATTGATAGACAAATACATGGTGCGCCACTTTTCCAAGCCGGGTATTACCGGTTGGGCACAAGTGACAGGCTACCGAGGAGAGACCAAAGAGCTTTGGCAAATGGAAGAGCGCATTCACCGCGACATTTGGTATAATGAGAATTGGACATTCTTCCTCGATTTGAAGATTATTGCCATGACGGCTAAGAGTTTGTTTGTTCCCGACAAGCACGCATACTAACCATGAGCAAAAATAAAAAGAAATAATGAAAGGTATTGTTTTAGCCGGCGGCTCCGGCACCCGGCTGTATCCCATCACCAAAGGCATCAGCAAACAACTGATTCCTATTTTTGACAAGCCGATGATTTATTATCCGGTGTCAGTGCTTATGTTGGCCGGCATCCGCGACATTCTGATCATCTCAACTCCCTTCGACCTACCCGGATTCCGACGGCTTTTGGGAGACGGACACGAACTTGGAGTGAACTTTGAGTATGCCGAACAACCATCACCCGACGGATTGGCACAAGCATTTATCATAGGTGAAAAGTTTATCGGAGACGACAATGTCTGCTTGGTACTTGGTGACAATATCTTCCACGGGGCCGGACTTACGGGGCTGCTTCGGGATAGCGTGAAAGCAACAGAGCAGGGATTTGCCAGCGTTTTCGGCTATTATGTAACCGACCCTGAACGCTATGGCGTAGCCGAATTCGACAAGAGCGGCAACTGTCTCAGTATTGAAGAGAAGCCGGAGCACCCTAAAAGCAACTACGCTGTAGTTGGACTTTATTTTTATCCCAACAATGTGGTGGAAATAGCAAAAGATATCAAGCCCAGCCAACGGGGAGAATTGGAAATTACGACAGTCAATCAGGAATATCTGTCTCGAAACAGTCTGAAAGTGCGTACGCTACAACGCGGCTTCGCATGGTTGGACACCGGCACACACGACAGCCTATCGGAAGCCAGCACGTTTATCGAATGTATAGAAAAACGCCAAGGACTCAAAGTGGCATGTCTGGAAGAAATCGCTTTCAAACAAGGATGGATCTCTGCCCATGAGCTTCGCACACTTGCACAACCCATGCGCAAAAACGGCTATGGCCAATATCTGTTGCGACTGTCTGAAGAACAAGACTGAACCCTTCTCTGACCGCACCAAAGGAGCATCTGTCAGTCACTTTCACAATAACAAGCCGGTCTTCACCGACGAAGAGAGCTTTATGGGATGGACATTTCAAGGTACAACCGATTCCCGGCCACAAAAAGAGAAATTCGACAAACCCCAAGGTTCATATAGACAAAGAAAATATTAACAAATTAGTGATAGAAAATGGAAGAAAACAAGAACTTTGTTCCGGATAGCGTCCAGGAACAAGAGGAGAAGTCTTCATTCGACTTTCAAGCCATTTACACAACACTTATCCTTAATTGGAAATGGTTTGTACTCTCCTTGATTATCTGTATTGGCGCAGCGTTCATCTACCTGCGCTATACCCCGCCTGTATATCAGGCCTACACGAAAATGCTCATCAAAGATGACGAGGGGAACAACCGTAGGGGCAATGGCTTACAAAACATGACAAACCTTGGCATCATATCCAATAGCAATGGTATTGACAATGAGATGGAGATTCTTGCATCGCACACTTTGGCAACCAACGCCGTTCGTGACCTCAAACTATATGCGACATACAAAAAACGTGGACATATCACCGACCGCTTGCTATATCTCAATCAGCCTATCAGCGTAGACATGGATCCATCGCATCTCGAGAAACTCGAAGGCACCCTCTCGTTGCAAATAGAGCATACCGATAACGGTTTTCACATAACAGGTAATTACGATGACGGATATGACAATGAATACAACTTCGATAAGAACATATCCCACCTCCCTTCAACTATCGGCACCAAGGTAGGTATATTGTCATTCACCCGCAATCAGTCGGTTGCCATACCGACCGGCTTTATAGAACTTGTGACCATCATGTCACCCAACAATGCGGCCTATAAATTTCAGAATGCGCTGAGTGTGAGCCAGACCTCCAAGACGACTACCATTGCACAGTTAGTACTCAAAGATAAGAGTCGGGTACGGGCAAAAAACTATTTGAAGCAGCTTGCTATCGTCTACAACCGTCAAGCCAATGAGGACAAGAATGAGGTCGCAGTCCGCACAGAGGAATTTATCAATGGGCGTCTTGAGAAAATCAATGCCGAACTCGGGACAACAGAGGGTGCGCTTGAATCCTACAAGAAACGCAACAGCGTGGTCGAACTTAAGATAAATGCAGGTCAGGCCGTGGAGAACGCTGACGAATACTCTCAGAAATTGGCAGAGGCAAATACGCAGGTGGCCTTGCTCAACTCCATCAGCGAATACATGAATGAACCAAGCAACAAGTATCAGACACTCCCCTCCAACGTAGGATTGACGGATCAAAGTGCCACTTCCTTGATCAATAGATACAACGAGATTGTGCTCGAACGTAATCGTCTGCTCCGTTCTGCCAGTGAGAACTCCCCTACAGTCACCCCACTGACCTCTCAACTTGACGATTTGAGTGCGAGCATCAAACGGGCTATGGCACAGGCACGCAATAATATGAGCATCCAGCGCAATGCGGTCGCAGCTCAATATGGCAAGTATCAAGGACAAGTAGGTGCCACTCCCGAACAGGAACGCATCCTCACTCAGATTGGTCGCCAACAAGACGTGAAGTCGGGCTTGTATCTGATGCTACTGCAAAAGCGTGAAGAAAACTCCATTTCACTCGCTGCCACTGCTGACAAAGGGAAACTGATAGACATGCCTGAAATCTCCAGTAAAGTGTCTCCAAAAGCTAGTATCGTTCTTCTCATCGCCTTGTTTCTTGCTTTGGCTATCCCGGCTCTCACTCTCTTTGTCTTCCAATTCTTCCATTACAGAATAGAAGGGCACAATGATGTTGTGCGCCTGACCAAGTTGCCGATTATAGCAGACATTGCCATTGCCAGTGAAACAGCCAAAATGAAAGCTGACATTGTCGTGCATGAGAACAAAAACAACATGATGGAAGAGATTTTCCGTTCCATGCGCACCAACCTCCAGTTCATGCTCAAGGAAGGCGAGAAAGTGATACTCTTCACATCTTCCACCTCGGGAGAAGGCAAGACCTTCAATGCGGCCAACCTCTCCGTCAGCTTCGCACTACTGGGCAAAAAGGTCATCCTCGTAGGTTTGGATATTCGGAAACCCCGTCTTGCGGAGCTTTTCGAGATAGACGACCACCAGCATGGCATCACCAATCTGCTGATTCATGACACCCCGACATGGGCGCAAGTCCAACAGCAGATTCTCCCTTCGGGCATCAACAACAATTTGGAATTGCTAATGGCCGGTCCCACTCCTCCCAATCCTGCCGAACTTGTCAACCGCCAAAGTCTTGATGCCATCGTCAAGATGCTCCGCGAGCATTATGATTATATCATCATTGATACGGCACCGGTGGGTCTTGTGACCGACACCCTGCAAATAGGCCGCATTGCCGATGCCACCGTATATACCTGCCGCGCAGACTACACTCCGAAAGAGAGCTTTGGGCTCATCAACAGTTTGGCCGCCGAGAACAAACTGCCCAACATGTCTATCATCATCAATGGCATCGACATGTCAAAGAAGAAATACGGCTACTACTACGGCTACGGACGGTATGGAAAATACGGACGGTATGGCCGCTACACAGCAAATGGTGGTTACGGCAGTTATGGTTCTTATGGCAGTTATGGAACGTACGGTACATACGGCAACTATGCCAACAGTCATTACGGTGATAAAAACGACGACTCTATCAAACGCTGATGGCCACAATAGCTGTAGACTTTGACGGTACCATCGTCACAGATCAATATCCGGCAATCGGAACGGAGCTTCCCTTTGCTACAGAAACGCTCCGTATGCTGATACGGGATCATCATCGCCTCATTCTGTGGAGTGTGCGCGAAGGCAAGGCTTTGCAGGAGGCTGTCGACTGGTGCAAAGAAAGGGGAGTGGAATTCTGGGCTGTCAACCGAGACTATCCGGAAGAAGAGATTCACAACAACAACCACTTCTCCCGCAAGATTAAGGCCGACTACTTCATCGACGACCGAGGCATCGCTGGTCTCCCCGATTGGGGGCAAATCTATCAGATTATCTCCAGCGGGAAGACCTATAGGCAGCTCCTTCGGGAAGCCGCCGGCCAACAACCGGAAAAGCCACAGCAGAAAAAGCATTGGTGGCAAATTGGTTAGCAGCTTCCAGAATACGCTGAAAAAAGAGACAAATCTCAACATGTATACGGGGGGGTGTGCCAAAACAGGCACATCCTCTTTTTTTTGCACAAAGCCCTGACATTCTCAAGCCAGGGCTTTTTATTTTCCAAAGTTTTTGTAATATGCTGTGCGGCAAAAGGTTTACCAGACAGCAATAATCCTTTTTATGATTCCTTCTCTTCACCGCTATTACCGCCTCTTCCCTCCTCCACCACTGTTGCCGACTCGGGTTATGCTCAGAACGCCCCCCCCTGACAGACCTTGCACATGCCATTCATACGCTTTCATGGCTTTGTTAGAATTATTGTGGAAGAAATGAGACAAAAGCTGCAGCGTAAGGGAGGAAACAAAAAAGTATAATAGAGAAAGGAAAAAAAGAGGGTGTGCCTATTTGGACACACCCTCTTGTTCGTATTTCTCGCTTATGGAAAAGCTGTAAGAGGAATTACATCATGCCGCCCATACCCGGTTGACCAACCGGCATAGCAGGCTTCTCCTCGGGTTTATCCACAATGAGACATTCTGTGGTGAGGAACAAGCCTGCGATGGATGCTGCGTTCTCCAAAGCCACACGGGCCACCTTGGCGGGGTCGATGATACCGGCCTTGCGCAAGTCCTCATAGATGTCTTTGCGAGCGTTGTATCCAAAGTCGCCTTCACCCTCACGCACCTTGTTCACCACCACGGAACCTTCGCCACCGGCATTGGCCACAATCTGGCGCAAGGGTTCCTCGATGGCGCGCTCCACAATGTTGATACCAGTCTGCTCGTCCTGATTCTCACCCTTCAGATCCTTGAGGGCTTCGAGGGCACGGATGTAGGTCGTACCACCACCGGCAACGACACCTTCCTCAATGGCTGCACGTGTAGCGCAAAGGGCATCGTCTACGCGATCTTTCTTCTCTTTCATCTCCACTTCGGAGTTAGCACCAACGTAAAGCACGGCTACACCACCGGCCAACTTGGCCAAACGCTCCTGAAGCTTCTCCTTGTCGTAAGAGCTCTTGGTGTTTTCTATTTCGTTTTTGATTTGAGCCACGCGATCGGCGATATTCTCTTTCTGCCCGGCACCGTTGACAATGGTCGTATTGTCCTTGCTGACCGTTACCTTGTCAGCAGACCCCATCATCTCAAGTGTAGCTTGTTCAAGCTTCAAGCCCTTGTCTTCACTGATGACAACGCCACCAGTGAGCACGGCAATGTCTTCAAGCATGGCCTTGCGACGGTCACCGAAGCCCGGAGCCTTGACAGCACAGATCTTCAATCCGCCACGCAGACGGTTGACAACC
>OGGI01001881.1_pt1 | contig 13563 bp, 9 predicted proteins | sample 1571051 | NCBI WGS metagenome assembly OGGI01 (sample SAMEA2582075, study PRJEB24529) | metagenome | biome: Human gut stool | place: China | collected 2011 | reverse complement strand
CGTCGATATAGGCGTGCATCAAGACGGTCTCGTGCACATCTCCCAACTGGCTGATCGCTATGTGAGCGATCCCAATGAGGTGGTGCAGGTACACTGCCACGTGCGCGTAAAGGTGGTGGAAGTAGACTTGCGCCGTCACCGCATTTCGCTCACCATGAGAGGGGTGGAACAATGACACCTGTGCTCGGAACATTGGAAGAGAAGGGGTGTCCACAGGCAGGAACACTGTTATAAGGAGAGAGATTTTTTCGAGCAGTAGGAGTAGCGTTTTATGCTCCTGCTGTGGAGTGTTATTAGGGCCGAACGACTGTTTAAAATGTCTTGACTTCGTTTTAGCTTGTCATGTTTCTTCATTTTTAAATGTGCTTTGAATATGACAAGCTAAAGCCCGGTTGAGACAGGGTGAGCGTATATTTTCTCTTTTTTGTTCCAACAAATGCCCACTATACTTTTTTGTTTGATTTTTAGAGGACATTATTTCGGCTATTTTCGAAATCTTGCTATAGGTTTAAGACCTTTTCTCTTTCAATATCCCTCATTCTGTTTCAAGTTACCATTAAGGGAGATGGCATTCTTGGGAATAGGAAATACGATGGTGTGGTGGTCTTTCTCACTGGCGAGTGCAGTGCGTAGATCATACGAGCGGTCGAACAGACCGAAGCGTATGAGATCCTGCCGTCGCCACCCCTCCCACATCAGTTCCAACAACCGTTCGTCGAGAATGTTCTCCAAGGTGGCCGTGCGGGCACCCATTCTCACCCGGTTGCGCACGGCGTTGAGCTCTGCCGATCCATCTTCACCGTTTCTCACTTTGGCCTCCGCTTTCATCAATAGCACATCAGCATAGCGGAACAGCACGATGTCGTTTCCTTGCAGTTTGCCGTCGGAATAGGCAGTGCGGTCGATTTCGTATTTGCTCATGCGGGCCCCGGCTGTCTTTTCGTATTCCGTACCCGTGAGATTGAAAGCTGTTACGGCCAGCGGACGATAGATGAGTGGAGTGCCGTCTTCCAGCAGCACTTTCTTGCCGTCGACGAGAAGCGTGTCGGCATAGAAGTTGATTGGCCAACGGGCATCGACGGTTGCGGTGCCGTAGCCGTATTTTTTCACGGTGGACAATGTGGCCACGGTGCCGTTTTCGGCATCCATGCTGATGGCCGAACCGTGGCGGTAGTGACGCGAACGGAAGAGATATTGAAACTGGTTGGTGTAGAATGTTTTCTCCATCGGGATGGTGAAGATGTTCTCTACGGAGTTTTCGTTGTGTATGGCGAAATTGGAAGCGTAGTCATCGGCAAGGCGATAGCCTGCACCGGCTATTTTGTCACAGTAAACCACGGTGGTTTGCCATGCGTTGAGGCTTTGGCCGTCCACGGTGAAAGTGATGTTGCTGCCGGCCGGATAATGGTCATCGGTGGGAGTGTCATCAGCGTAGATCTCGGCATTGAGAGCCAGTTTGGCCAGCATGAACCATGCCACCGGACGGGTGATGCGTCCATAGTAGTTGCCCTCATAGTTGCTGTGTGCCAGTGGCAGGGTTTCCGCAGCCTCCTGCAGTTCATCTACGATGAATCGAAACACCGTGCTGCGCTTGCTCTGGGCGGTCTGAGCGAGTGATGTGCCGTGGGTAGTGACGAGCGGCACATTGCCCCAAAGATCCATGATATACCAATAGTACATGGCCCGCAGGGCTCTCACCTCGCCTTCGTAGCTCCGTCGTTGGGCTTCGGTGAGTATGTTTTTGTGGGCTTCTATTTGGTGGAGCGAACGGTTGCAGAGTATCACCACCTTATAGAGATAGTTCCATGTGGCAAAAAGGGCGTTGTCGGTCGAAGTCCACGAGTGTTCGTAGAGTCGCTGCCAGAAGCCGCCGTCATACCAGTCGCCGCCACGGATGGGGAGCATCTGTTCGTCGGTGGTGAGCGAGTTCCAGTCATAGACTCCGCGATCGGTGCCCTGAAGTCCCTGGCTTTCGTCATGGCCGCCGATGTAGTTGTATAGGGTGGCTACACAGTTGAGTTCAATGGCCTTGGCCGAGGAGTAGGCTTCAGACTCGGGCATTTGCCCTTTCGGGTCTTCATCAAGGCAACTGCATGGCAACAGTGTGCATGCAGCGAGTGCGGCTATGAGGAGGGGAGTGGTGCTGATATATTTCATGAGAATGGAGCTTAATGTGTAGGGAGATAGCGTTAAAACTGTATGCTTACGCCTAAGCTGTAAGAGCGGTAGGGAGGATAGGAACGCTTGTCGTCGATGCCAAGCGTACTGCCCACCACGTAGCTGTTGATCATCGGCGTGAGACCGGAGTAGCCCGTGAGTGTGGCAAGATTATTTATTGAGAGCGAGAGGCGCAGACTGTTGATATAGCGGCAGTGTTTCTTCACCGGCACATTCCAGCCGACGGTCACGTAGTCGAAGTTGAAATAGTCACCGCTTTCGAGCCAATAGTCGGTGGCGGTCTGGTCGGCGATGTTGGCTTCGGATGCCCCTTCCATGACATTGTAGGCCGGGAAACTTGTCATGTTCATGTAGGTGAGGGCTGTACCGTTGTATATCTTATGTCCGAAAGCTCCGTTCATTTGCACGGAAATGTCGAAGTCGCGGTAGCGGAAACTTATGTTTGAGCCGAGTGTCATTTTAGGTGTGGCCTGTCCGGCTATATACCGGTCGGCCCCATCGGCTATGTCCACCACCTTGTTACCGTCAAGATCGGCTATGTCGTAGGTGTATTGCCCGTTGGCATTCTTGGAAAGTCCCGTACAATGAGGCAGATAGAACACGCCGAGAGGTTGTCCCACAATTTGGTAGACGATGTTGTTGTCACCTCCGTGGAAGCCTGCACCGGTGAGATGGCCTATGGGGGTGATGTCGGAGGTTGACAGGTAGGTGCCGTTGTAGTTGCCGCTGAGTGAAAGCAACTTGTTCTTTTGGAACGAGAGGTTGACATTGATGTTCAACTCCATGTCCTTTTTGAGCAGTGGGGTCAGGCCAAGTCCCACCTCAAAGCCACTGTTGCTCATGGACCCGATGTTGGCCAACAGTTTGTCATAGGTGAATGGCGGCACGGGCACATTGTACATGTAGAGCATGTCAGTGGTTTTGGAATAATAGTATTCGGCTGTCAGCACGAGTCGGTTGTCAAACAGTCCGATGTCGGTTCCGATATTGAAGGTGCTGCGCAACTCCCATTTGAGATCGGGATTGGCATTACTGGCTATACCGAGCGTGGCGGCGGGTGTGCCATTCCACGAGACGAGTCCGTTGGGGTTGAGCAGTAACATGGAGTTGTAACTCTCTATACCACCCGTGTTGCCCGAGACTCCATAACCCGAGCGCAATGTGAGTTTGTCAAGCCGGTGCAGCTGTTGCAGTGCGGAAAATGTATGGAGAAGATTCCACGAGGCAGAAAGCGAAGGAAAAAAGCCCCACTTGTTGCCCTTGCCGAACATCGACGAACCGTCGGCGCGGGCATTGGCCGTGAGCGTGAAAAGCCCCTGACAGTCGTAGCTCACCTGCATCATGGCCGAAGCCAGTTTAGGATTATCGTAATGGCTGCCCGTTCCGCCGTATGGGATGGTGGCTCCGGCAGCGAGGTTGTCATAGCCGAAAGCATTGCTGGTGAATCCTTTTACGGTGGTGAAGAAGCCACGCTGCAAGCGCGACTGGTATTCCCCGAGAAGCAACGCGTCGATGACATGCCCTCTGAAATCGTGGTGATACGTGAGGGAAAGGTTGCCCAGCCAGTCTTCATTTTTCACTTCGGCACGATAGGCCTGCCCTTGTGCCCACACCCATGTGGGGAGATATTGGGCTTTCTCGGTGGAGTTGTACGAATAGGAACCAAAAGCTTTCAGTGCCAAGTCTTGGCTGAGAGCGAAAGAGAGCTGTATGTGTGTGTTGAAGTTGAGTAGCTTGTCATGGTCTTGCTTATGGAGCAGAGACAATGGGTTGCAAATTTGCGAAGCGAGCGCATTTCTGTCCCAGCCACCGGTGGCATTCATACCGTCGGGGTAGGTGGGGTTCTGTGTGGCTGCCGAGTAGAAGAGTTGTTGAGTGTCGAAGATGTTTTTGTTGTTCTGGGAAGAGCCGAATACCCCCAAGTCGATGGTCAGCAGATTGTCGAATGCCTTTTGAGTGAGATCGATCTTGGCCACGAAATTGTCGTATTCGCTGTTTTTTATCACGGTGTTGTGATCCATGAAGCCCAGTGAGGCGCGGTAGCTCGAACTTTCACCGCCTCCGCTGAAAGCAACATGATGGTTTTGTATGAATCCCGTGCGGGTGATGGCTTTCTGGAAATCGGTGTCGAAACCTCCGTCGTTGTAGCCGAGTCCCAGTGCTTTGGCGGTGGAAATGTAGCCATTTCTGTTGAGCATTCTGATTTTGTCGTAGACAGATTCGAAGCCCATGTTGCCATCGTAAGAAATGTGAAACTGCGAACCATGCCCCTTCTTGGTGGTCACTTGTATCACTCCCGAGGCACCACGCGAACCGTAGGGGGCCGTCTCTGCAGCATTTTTCAATATTGCGAAACTGGCAATGTCGGCAGGATAGATGCCACTCAGGGTAGAGAGGTCGCTGTAAACGCCGTCGATGATGACCAACGGGTCGTTGCCACCGGTGAGGGAGGTGGTTCCTCGCACGCGCACGGAACTCAGCATGGCCATGCGGTCGTTACCGGCGGAAGCTATGTTTACACCAACGGCTTGACCGGAAAGGGCATCAAGGGAGGAGGTGATGAGACCTTTTTTCATGCGCGACTGATCCACCACATCTACCGAACCGCCCTTTCCAGTGGAGATGCCTCCCATGAACTCCTTTCTTAGCGAGTCTTGCACAGATGAGGTCAATGCCGTGGTTTGGGCGTGGAGTGGAAACATGGAAGAGCTTGCACCAAACAGAAACAGGACTGTGAAACTGCGGATATTTATCATGTCAGTGTCTGATCATTAGGTTGATAAATGTTAACTACAAGGCAAATATAGTAAAAATATATGTAAGAGGATGTTAAAAGCCAATCTTTTTTTAATTTTGCAGACATAAATAGTCCTAACAACAAATTTTCAGAAAATGGAAATCAAGCCTGTAGCCGTCTTTCATTCGCCCTTTTGCTCTAAATTTGGGATACCCAAGCAGAGCGGCATTGTCGGCAATTTACGTGGCAAAATCGTTTTTGTTCCCGAGTTCCGAAATCCCGATGCTTTGCGGGGCATGGAGGAGTTTGAATACTTGTGGCTCGTGTGGGAGTTTTCGGCCAACCGGCATGGGGAGACAAGTCTCATGGTGCGTCCGCCCCGATTAGGGGGTAACAAAAAGGTGGGTGTGTTTGCTTCTCGCAGTCCTTTTCGTCCCAATCGTCTGGGACTGTCCTCTGTGCGCATTGACCACATTGAGTGGGAAACCGCTTGCGGGCCGATCATCCATGTGCTGGGAGCCGACCTCATGAATGGTACACCCATCTATGACATCAAGCCCTATGTCACCTATGCCGACAGTCACCCGGAGGCGAGGAGCGGATTTGTGGATCGGAGGGAATGGAAGCGACTGAAGGTGGAGATACCTTCTGAGGTGAAAGAACGCCTCATGAGACAAGATGGAATGACAGACGAAAGCATCATGCAGTTGCAGGAGGTGCTGGCTGAAGACCCTCGTCCCCAATACCAAAAAGACCCTCAAAAGGTTTATGGTATGCCTTTTGAGGGTCTGGACATTCATTTTTGCGTAGACGGTGATTGTCTGACGGTTATCTGAAAGATTTTATTGGCGGTTTTCGAATGTCAACAATCTGACATTGGTCAGTTTAATGTCGCTGTTGGCATCAATGTCCGTACTTTTATCCGTATAGAAGATGCAGGAATTTTCAATAGTAATGTGGTGTATCATTCCCCGTTCTCCGTGAGCGGTAATACCCGTCTTGGCACCGCGACAAATTATATTGGAGATGTGGATATCCTGAAATTCGGGCACATATTCTGCTTTTATAGGAGCTGCAGCTTTCTTTGCACCCACATGGTTGTCCCAATAGGTGGTCTCGAAGACAATGGCTTCATTCTTGATGTCGGTCATGTAGATGTCGCTGATGAAGATGTTTTCGGTTTTGCCACCCCTTTTGACGGCACTCTTGAAACGCAAACCGGTGTCTGTACCACAGAATTTATTGCGTCTCACGACAATGTTTTTCATACCGCCTGAAAATTCGCTGCCTATGACGAATCCGCCGTGGGCGTTATAAACTGTGTTGTTTTCTATCAGTACATTGGCAACGGGCCCGTATTCAACTCCCTTTGCTCCGGCTCCCGCCTTCATGCAGATGCCGTCGTCTCCGGCATCAATCACATTGTTGACAATGAGCACCTGTCGGCAACTGCTGATGTCTATGGCATCACCGTTTTGTGCATTCCACGGACATTTTACTGTGATACCGTCAATGACGACATTGGTGCAGCGGGTGGGGATGATGTGAAACTTAGGGGAGTTGAGTAGTGTGACACCCTTTACAAGCACGTTTTCGCAGTCAGTGAAGCGCACGAGGTGAGGGCGATATCTTTCTTGGGTCTCATACGTGTCAGCCACATTGCTGAAATGGGTCAGGTTAAACGGATACCAAAGGTCACCTTTAGGAGTCACTGTACCGCCCATGGCTTTGAGCCGGTTCCACTCGGTGTCGCTCACCTTGCCGCGTTTCACGGGTCGCCACCATTCACCGTTGCCGTCAATGATACCCTCACCGGTGATAGAGATGTTCTTGCGTTTGCTGGCATTGATGCCGGGCGTGGCTTTGTCATCTTTCATCCCGTTTTCAATTTTGATAAAATCATTCTTGTCGGGGGAGAGCACAATAATTGCATTTTTGTCTAAGTGCAGGTCAATATTATCCTTGAAAGAAATCATGCCTGTAAGGTACACACCTGCCGGCACGTCCAAATGCCCGCCACCTTTCTTGCTTAGCTCACTCATGGCTTTGCCAAAGGCCTCGGTATTCATCGTAACGCCGTCTCCCTTGCCTCCGAAATCCGGTAGTGAAATCCGGTTGTCGGGGATGGTGGGAAGCGTGGGGGCACTCATTGGGATGGGCAGATTCTGATAATATTTGTCGTATTCGTTGGAGACGGCCATGGCCCATGATAGCATGAAAAACAGTGTGATGGAAATAATTCTTTTTTTGTTCATTTTGATATGTTTGGTTTGTTTGTTTTTATAAGTGGGTGAAAAGGTAGTGCATATAAAAAAGGATGAGGACTGCCTCTTGCGAGAACAGTCCTCTAAATGAAAGGAGGAGTGGTACCTCTTGGAGTTGAACCAAGGACACATGGATTTTCAGTCCATTGCTCTACCACCTGAGCTAAGGTACCCTTTTCTTTTGCGGTTGCAAAGATATAAATTTTATTTGGAAAGAAAGAGTTGGAATTTGAAAATTTCATGCAGGTTAATATTTATTAACAGAGAACCGTTTGAGATGCTTCCTCCATTGTCTTTAGGCATCAGTAAGGAGAGAAAGAGGGGGATATGTCCTTTTTGAAAAGTGAATTCCTGCCATGCTGCCATTCCATGATAGCTGATGAGATGCAAGAAAACAGCTTGTTGTAAAGGTGAGGCAGCATGGCAGGAAGATCGGAGAAAGCTGTTCGCGCACAATCGCTCCTTATCTAAAATGTGGTGGCGGAAGTTATTTAAGTGGGTTCCAACCTTGTGCTTGTAGGGCAAATTCTTGTCCGTCACGTGTGATGAGCATGGCTCCCAAGTCTTCTTTAGTGATATAACCGATCTGCTTGATATTCTCCATGCCTTCTATTTTCTCGTGATCTCCGATAGGCACGGTAAAAAGCAATTCGTAATCTTCGCCGCCATTCAGGGCACAAGTGATGACATTCATGTTGAATTCTTCTGCCATGACAGCCGCTTGATAATCTATTGGAATATTTTTCTCATAGATGCGGCAGCCACATCCACTTTGTTTGCAGATATGCAACAGTTCGCTGCTCAATCCATCGGAAATGTCCATCATTGATGTCGGGTGGATGTTGGCATCGCGTAGTTGGGCAATGACGTCACCCCGTGCCTCCGGCTTGAGCTGTCGGTCAAGCAAATACTCCTTTCCGGCAAAGTCGGGCTGGAAATCTTTCATTCTACTGAGTTCGTCGTTTAGGGCGGCAATGTGTTGTGCATTGCCATCGGCCTGTGCCTTCCGCAGCCGTTTTTGTATGTCTTCCACCTGTTGATAATAGACCGTTTTCTCCCTTTCGAGCAGTTGCAGTCCCAAATAAGCTGCCCCGAGATCACCACTCACACAGATGAGGTCGGTCTCCTTGGCGCCGTTGCGGCAGACGATCTCCTCCTTTCGGGCATCGCCAATGCAAGTGATGCTGATAGCCAGACCGGTATAAGAAGCTGAGGTGTCGCCACCGACAATGTCCACATTCCATTTGTCACAAGCCTGTTGCAGACCGCGATAAAACTCCTCAAGGTCTTCTACGGTGAAACGCTTGCTCAAAGCGATGTTTACGATGAGTTGACGAGGCGTACCATTCATGGCGAAGATATCGCTCATATTTACCATGGCAGCCTTATACCCCAAGTGGTACATGTCCATGTAGGTGAGGTCGAAGTGTATGCCTTCCATGAGCATATCGCTGGTGACAAGCACTTCCGTGTCAGGATAGTGCAGAATAGCACTGTCGTCTCCGACACCCTTTATCGTAGTTTTGTTGGTGAGTTTAATGTTTTTGGTGAGTCGGTCAATAAGACCGAACTCACCGAGTTTGGATATTTCCACAATAATATATAATATGAAAATGTCAGATTTTTAACTTCTGCGGATCATCTCGCGCATGATTTCCGTCATCTTGGGTTGGGCAGAGTTGGCAGCAACCTGCACTTCCTCATGACTCACTTCAACCGGCACGTCGAAGCCTCCGAGGTCGGTGATGATGCTTACTCCAAACACCCTGATGCCGCAGTGGCGGGCAACAATGACTTCAGGAACGGTGCTCATGCCCACAGCATCACCGCCTAAAATGCGATACATGCGATATTCGGCCGGGGTTTCAAATGTCGGTCCCTGCACCCCTACATAAGCACCGTGCTGCAATTTGATTCCCTTGCTGTCGGCTATTTCATTTGCCAGTGCTATCAGTTTGGCATCGTAAGGTTCGTGCATATCCGGGAAGCGCGGGCCTGTGGGGAAGTTCTTGCCGCGAAGCGGATGCTCCGGGAAGCAGTTGATGTGGTCGGTGATGACCATGATGTCGCCAATGTTGAATTTAGGGTTCATACCGCCCGATGCGTTGCTTACAAAAAGCATTTCTATGCCCAATTCATACATCACGCGTACGGGGAATGTCACATCCTTCATGGAGTATCCTTCATAGAAATGGAAGCGTCCCTGCATGGCGACGATGTCCTTGTCGCCGAGTTTACCGAAAATCAGTTTTCCGCTATGTCCTTCGACTGTCGAGACCGGGAAATTGGGGATGTCGGAATAGTTGAATTCGTAGCTGTCAGTTATCTCTGAAGCTAATTGTCCCAGTCCTGTGCCCAGAATGATGGCTGTCTTTGGACTTGTTGTCATCCTTTCCTTTAACCAGGATGCTGTTTCTTGAATTTTTTCGTACATAACTAATAATTTTATCATTAAAGTTTTCTGCTCCTTCGAGCATGAATTTTATCTGTATGGGCAGAGCGTAGATATTTTTCCTGACTTCTTCGCTTAGTCCTTTGAGGTCTTGTAGTCTTGCGGCATCTTTCTCTGTTGTGATGATAGCCTTGGGTGAGGGCAGGGCATCGAATGCGCTGTTGATATTGTCTGCATCATGTGTCTTGAATTGGTGATGATCGGGAAAGGTGAGCGTCGTGAGATGATGCATCACACCATTCAGGTCGTTGACCATCTGGCGAGGTGAGGCAATGCCTGTGATGAGGAGTACATTGTGAGTGCCCAACTCTTTCATTGAGGCCGGACAGCTGTCATTTCCCTCCGGGAATACAGGTTGGGGAGCGGCATAGTCGATGGTGGTGAAAAAGAGTTTCTGGTAGGGGTAGAGGTCAAGAGCTTTAGTGAGCACTCTGAACTCCATCGGCTTCAGGTCTTTCGGACATTTGGTGATGATGACCATGTCAGCCCTGTTCTTTCCCGAGAGGGGTTCGCGAAGCCGGCCTGCCGGAAGCAGTGTGTCGTAGATGATGAGCCGGTGATAGTCTACAAGTAGGATGTTGATGCCCGGTTTCACATAGCGGTGCTGGAAAGCGTCGTCAAGCAAAATTACATCCGTATCCTTGGTAGCCTCGTCGTGTTGTAGTCGGTCGATGCCATGTGTGCGTTTCCTGTCTACGGCTACGAACACACCGGGAAATTTCCGGTGCATTTGGTAAGGCTCGTCGCCTATCTGTTGCACCTGCGTGTCATCATCGGCGAGCACATATCCACGGCTTTTGCGCTTGTAGCCCCGTGAGAGGACGGCCACCTGTGCCACTTTCTCCAACAGCCGTATGAGATATTCCACGTGAGGAGTCTTGCCCGAACCGCCCACTGTGATGTTGCCCACAGCTATTACAGGAATGTCGAACGCTCGGCTTTTCAACACACCAATGTCGAAAAGCCAGTTGCGAAGTCTCACTCCTGCACCGTAAATCCAACTGAGCGGGCGCAGAAATTCATTGATTTTGATAAGATCTCCTTCTGTTCTCACATTGCTTTTTATCTTATATGGGTGTTTGAAAAGAGCCGTCTCTTTTGCCGTTTATGGTTTCTTGTGTTGACGTTTACATATCCCCATGGGTCTAAATCCGCCAAGCTGTGGCCGACCGACTCCTCATTTCACATCAAGCGTGAAGGGAATCCGGGCCTGCAGCAGTTCACGGTTGCGGGCATTGCGCAGCTCCACAAACGGTTGGTAGAACTCTCCCAGAACCATTCTCATGTGGCTGTCAAGATAGTTATTGTGGTTTTCTGCCTGATTGAGCAACTGTTCCAAGAAGCTGCCAACCAGCGGATATTCTTCCGCATGGTACTTCTTTAGTTTGGCCAGTTGGGCTGCTTTGGTCATTGCTTCTTCCAAACCGCCAAGCTGGTCTACCAGTTTCAGGCGCAGGGCATCCGTTCCCAGCCACACGCGGCCTTGTGCCACATCTTCCACCTGTGCTGTTTTCATTTTTCGTCCTTCAGCCACACGCTGGCGGAACAGCACATAGCCACGGTTCACATAATTCTGAATGGCTGTAGCTTCGGTCGCATTGAAATGCCGTGCCATGGGCACCATACCTATCGGATAGCTGAAAGTGGCCATCTCGTTGGTCTTTTCTTCATCAAATCTGATACCCAATTTCTGGTTATACAGTTCGCTGAAATCAGGCAGACAGGCAAAGATGCCGATGCTGCCGGTGAGCGTTGTGGGTTGTGCTACCAGCCAACGGGCACCCATGCTCATGTAGTAGGCCCCCGAAGCAGCCATTCCGCTCATCGATACCACTACGGGCTTTTTGGCGTTGAGCAGTTTCACCTGCCGCCAAAGCTGTTCCGAGGCGTAAGCGTCACCGCCCCCCGAGTTGATGCGCAGCACCACCGCTTTCACATCGTCATCGTCAGCTAAATCGGCCAAGTCGCTGCACACCACGTCGGACACGATTTCTTTCTCGCCACCGAAAAGGCTTTCCGACGGCATCCGCACGATAGTCCCCTCACAGTAATAGACGGCTATGGCATCGCCTTGAGAGTTCTCCTCGCTTGCATCTATCACGTCGCCAACCGTCACTTGGTTGATGTCTTCGTCCTCGTCGATACCCAGTTGCTTTTTCATGGCAGCCTTCAGTTGATCGTAATAGAGCAGTCCGTCCACGATTTTATTGCTCACGAGCATCTTGTTGTCGTTCAGGAAGAGGGTGCTGTCAGCCAACTGCCGGAGCTTGGTCGGAGCGATGTTGCGGCTTTTCGACACATCCGCCACCATGATGTCCCATAACCCGTTGATGTAGCGTTTCACTTGTTCGTGGTTGGGTTCGCTCATCTGCTCCTCGGTGTACCGTTCGGTGTAGCTCTTGAACTTGCCCACTTTAAACACCTGATATTTCAGTCCCACCTTGTCGTAGAGTCCTTTGTTGAATTGTATCCGGGCTGCAATGCCGTGCCAGTCGAGCATTCCCTCGGGGTTGAGGTAGAGTTTGTTGGCTACCGAAGTCAGATAATAGGCTCCCTGCGTGTAGGAATCGCCGTATGCGATAATCCACTTGCCGCTTTTTTTGAAGTCGGCCAGCGTGTTGCGCAGTTCCTGTAGCGTGGCGTAGTCGCTCTGCAACATGCCCGCCTGCAAGTAGATACCCTTTATCTTGTCATTGTCTTGTGCTTTCTTGATGGCGTCTTTCAGCTCGTTCAGTCCCAGTTGATTGATTCGATTGCCTGTGAGCCGGCCGATGAAATCTTCTTCCGCCTTTTCGCTGATATCCCCTTGCAGGTTTATCACCAACACCGAATTATCGTCAATCTTGGTCGTTCCGTTGCCAGAAACCATAATGCCGATGAGGCTGATAAAACCCAAGATGAGCATTACGATGCCGAAACCGAAAAGTCCGACAATCGTGGCAAGAACGTGTTTCAGAAAATCTTTCATGTGTCTTCGTTTATGATTGAAACAATAGTATCAGATGCAAAGATAATAAAAAAGGAGAGAAAAGCAAAAAAATATAGAAAAACTACACCATTATTTATTAACTTTGCATAAAATAGGCTGCATTCGGCAATTAGAAAGCGAGCTTTCATGAAGCCCTTCGATACACTCAACATACAAAATAAATCGCAAAAACAATGAACAAAAAGATTCTTTCAAGCATGATGGGACGGATGTTGCTGTCCTTTTTGCTGCTTTTCCCGATGGCATTGTCTGTTTCGGCACAAGAAACCGCCCGCAAGTTTCGGCTCTCCTTGTCGGCCGACGGTGAAGCCCAACTCTTTGCCTATCTGCCCTCCTCGCCCACAGGGCGGGCCGTGGTAGATTGTCCCGGTGGAGGTTATGCCCATTTGGCCATGGAACATGAGGGGCATCAATGGGCCGACTATTTCAATCGTCAGGGCATTGCTTTCTTCGTGTTGAAATATCGTATGCCACACGGTGACCGTTCGCTGCCGATAGGAGATGCCGAGGCTGCCATGCGTCTGGTGCGCGACAGTGCAGCCGTGTGGGGCGTCAATCCGCACGATGTGGGCATCATGGGCTTCTCGGCCGGTGGGCATTTGGCTTCCACATTGTCCACTCATGCTCCGTTGGCGGCCCGGCCGGATTTCTCCATTCTCTTCTATCCGGTCATAACGATGAATGGGGGCGCACACTCCGGCTCGCGCGAGAATCTTTTGGGCAAGCACCCCGACAAGCAGTTGCTCGACCTTTATTCCAACGAGACACAAGTGTGTGTCCACCGCACACCCCCTGCCATTCTCATCATGGCCAACGACGACAAGGCTGTGCCTCCCGTGGAAAACGGTGTGGCCTATTACAGTGCCATGCGTCGGGCGGGCAATGCCTGCACTATGCTCATCTATCCTTCGGGCGGTCACGGCTTTGGGTTCCGTTCTTCATG
>OGGI01001877.1_pt1 | contig 13596 bp, 4 predicted proteins | sample 1571051 | NCBI WGS metagenome assembly OGGI01 (sample SAMEA2582075, study PRJEB24529) | metagenome | biome: Human gut stool | place: China | collected 2011 | reverse complement strand
GCTGTACTTCCACATCTGTCTTATTATAATGACTGCAAAAACAGGAATGAAGGATCTCACTGAACATCACACCATTCGGTGCATAGAACTTAACCAGTGTCATTCCACGATCAGAAAATAGCACAACTCAACAGTGAGCTGAGCACACAGAAAGTCATTCAAAAGCACTGTGATTCTTACCGGCTCTGCCGTAAAGTAATTGAAGATTGCAAATCTGCTAAAAATCCAAAAGCATACCGCAGCAAACATCAGGCAGAATACAAACTCCACGATTCACTAAAAAAAGAGCTTCAGGCTCTCGGTGTTACCAAAATCCCAAGCTCTAATAAAATCCTGAAGAGGATTGAAAATCTTGAATCTGAACAAGCTACTACCGTCCGAAAAAAACAGGAATTGCAAAAAAAGCAGAAGACACTGGATATCATTAGACAGAATTTTACTGCACTGCTCGATGCTCCTGAGATCAGTTCAGACTTACTTCCAGCAAAACGAGAACCTATTTCTGTCACAAGAGATAAATAAGATTGCACTGACAACTCAATTATTCTTTTCCAAATCCTCCCAAGGTTTCAGATCTATTTCCTCCCAGGTGACACCATACGGTGCACCTCCGGAGGTATCTGTTTTTGGGTTATGCCAGTTATATAACGAAACGAAAAGACCGGGATTTCTCGATCTTCTCATATTATTTATGGACTTTTCTTTTACAAATACTAAATATGACTAAGGATATTCCCATTAAAGAAAGCCACATAATTACATTCGTATCATCTCCCGTTTTTACATTTGAAATATGACTGCTATTATCACCTGATGGTTCTTCTGAAACTGGTGGCGTATTCGTGGTAATTGGTGGTATCGATTCATTTTTAAATTTAGGTTCTGCCGTTACATTCCAGATGATCTGACCGTCATAATTACCCGGAACTGTTATGATAAAAGGTTCACTTCGATATACTTGATTGCCAATTTGTGTTTTTTGTGTCTGGACAAAAAGATACACTCCTTTTTCCAGATCTCTGTACATAACTTCTCCATCTGAATTGGTCTTTCCAGATATTCCTCTGATGCTGTTATCCTGTACATATTTTCCCAGTTTTTTTGCAGCTTCTGCCTGAGCGGAAGAATCCTCAAAGTCAAATACGACTCCGGACTTTGCAAACTCAGTCTCTAAAACCCATGAATTCTTTTTATATATGCCAACCTGATACATCGTAAATTCAGTATTGCTTAGATTATATACTGCAGCTTCATCTTCAACAGTAGCTTTTAATAATATGCTTCCCTGATCATTCGCAGACACAGGTAACGGAATGAGGAGTAAAAGCATACACATCACACTGGCCATACACATATATATTCGCTTACGTTTACTTATTCTGCTCATATTTTTTCTCCTTCCTGCGTTTATGTAACTTAATGCTCACCCATATGATGATGAAAGCAATAATTCCACCAATCAATAGAATCAAATTGAATGGAATTGTACGCTGAAGACCAACTTCCTCATCTATCTTCTGTGCCTCTTCATACGGAATTCTAGTGCCACGTACAAGCAGTCTGTGCGTGTTAACTGCATAAGGAGTGCATGTGACCAGTGTTACATAATCCTTGCCCTTTTCAATCTGTAAAGAATCTGTATCTGATGGCAATACTGTCAGAATCTGATCCACCTGATAGGCAAAGGTATGATGAAGAACTTTAATATAAAATACATCTCCAACCTCCATCTTGTTCAGGTCGGTGAATATCTTGGCATTTGCAAGTCCACGGTGTCCGGATAATACCGCATGACAGCTCTCACCGCCTACCGGAAGCGAGGTGTTTTTCAGATGTCCTACACCTGACTGCAGTACTTTTTCGGATGTTCCATGATAAACCGGAAGGACAACATCAAGTTTTGGAATATCAATATATCCCATCATTCCGGTATCATCAATTTTCAAAAGATTGTTATACACATCATTTTCTGTCTGGTTTTCATTGCTTTCTGAAAATGGATCTGCTATGGAACCAATTCCAATCAGGCTTTCATTGTATTCCTGTGCCTGCTCGATCATGGCATTTTCCTGTTCTTCCGACAAATGCGAAACTTCCTGTTCATAATCTGTAGCAATCGTTGTGCTGTTCATCTGATTGATGTAATTGCTCACTACCGGATACAGGATTAAAGAAAATGCCGCCAGATATCCAATTCCTCTTAGTATTTTCACTATTTTTTTCATAATACCTTTCACCTTTTTGTCTGTTTCTTCTGAAATACCCAGTCCACACTGGACATTTCAGAAAAAGCAGACACCCTCCCGGTTCAATACCGGGAAGATGAACTGTCTTTTTGTCCATTCTTAAACTTCAGAATGTCTTAGTTGTTTGCTTTCTTTTTGCCAAAAGCTTTGCTTGCTGTTAATGCACCGAAAAGAACGATACCAGCCAGTGTTACCATGAGGGCACCCTTGCTACCAGTAGATGGAAGCTGTGCACCTGTCTTGTTTTCTACAGCTACTTCTGGGGAATCAGTTTTATTTGTGATTGCAGCACCATTTGTAGTCTTTCCATTGTATGTGTAATCAACTGAATAGCTTGTCAGTTTGCCAGTTGTTTTATCATATACTGGTTTGATCTCAACCTTGATGTCGCTGAGAAGTTTATTGTATCCTTCTGGAGCTTTTGTCTCTCTTAAGTAGTAAGTTCCAGCTTCAAGACCTTTTACAAGAACTTTACCATCATCATCGGATACAATTTTTGCAGAAGTAAAGCCTGTTACTTTAGCTTCATCAGCTGTTGCCTGACGGTATACACCTTTTCCTTCGTCTACAATATTAATCTTTGCATCTGTATCTGCTGCATTACCTGCTGTATTTGCCTTATAAAGCTCAAATTCTGCATTTGCAAGTGCAGTCTGAGTCTCATCTTTTAAATAATATTTGAAAATTGTGAAATCAAAAGTATGTACATCTACGATGCTTGGTTCGGATTCACCTTTTTCATTTGTTCCCGGCTTATTGCTGTATTCAACAGTAGCCTTGTTGGTGTTAGGATCAAAACCAGTTACTGCATCTTTATTTAAGGTTGCTGTATAAGTTACTTTAATTTCCTGTCCTGCTTTGTTTGCATTAGAAGCAAGGAATTTGTTCATCTCAATCTTAATTTCTGTTGTTCCATCTTCATTATTTTTTGTAGTTAATGTATATGTATTCTCTGCCTTAGTTCCATCTGTATCAGCATTAATAGTAACGTCACCAATTTTCACAGATGTGATGCTTCCAAATGTAAGACCTTTCGCTAATGTATCCTTGAAGTTAAATACATAAGAAGTATAGCCTGTCATATCCGGTACTTTAGATGTCAGTGTGTAAGTCACGGTATCACCAATGTTGACATCATCTGCATTTTTGTCATTTACTTTTTTTACTACTGTCGGGTAATTGCTCTTCATGTTAATTGTAACTGTAGTGTCTGTAACATTGACTAAAGATGTTACGGATTTTACTGTCTCATTTCCAGGTGCTGTAGATGTATCTGTTGCACCTAATGGATACACTACATAGTATCCATATACCAGATTGTCAATTACTGTCTTTGTGTCTGCTGTATCTGCAGTACTATGAGTAGATTCTACAGCTGTTTTGGTTTCACCTGATGCACTAAGAATCCATCCCAGGATATCTTTTGCAAACGTTGCACCTTTACTTCCATCATCGCCAACCTGCTCTTTAACATATGCATATGCTTTTTCACTTAATGCTTCCCCTGTTAATTTAGAAGCCCCCGTAATTTTGTTCTGGAAGAATCCCTCATATGCACTGTTCAGTGTATATGCTACATTATCGCCGTTTTTTGTTGCTGTAAAAATCTGATACAGATCCAGAGTTTTTCCTGCTACTGTATTGTTGACTGTCAGAGTGCCTTTTGGAGCTTCTGCTGCAAATGCAGTCATGCTCATGGACAGTATCATGGTCATTGCCATCAGAACTGCCATAAATCTTGATACTAATTTCTTCATGTTCCTCTTCTCACTTTCTTTTGATTTTTTATTGGTTCGCTTGAGATTCTTTCAGCCTTTACGGTGGAAGTTCCCCACGCAGCCATACCTCTCTCATGACCCTGCTCCTCCTTTCCTACATCGTCTGTTTCCTTTTCCTTCTACGTCCGGTATAAAGCAGGAACGCTAACAACAGGCCACCTGCTATGATAAACATCATAATGCCCTCGCCGCCGGTATCCGGAAGCAATGCAAAATGCCGGTTGATAATCGTGAAGGTAAATCCATCTTTAGAAGTTTCGATTGTAGTTGTATATCCTTTTATTTTCGTTTCCGTAACGGAATATGTGTAATAATGTAAAGTTCCGTCAGTATCTTTTTTATAGGCCGAGAGCAGCTTATCCGGTTTTTCTGACTTAATAATCTCCTGCCATGTGGATTTTGATCTATCGCCTTTTATCACATGGTTTTCATATCCCGGCACAACTTCTGTATGTTCCGTTCCATCTGCATCCGTCCAGCTTCTGGAAATCGTGACTGTAATAGAATCAGGTCTGCTACCATCCATATTCCGGAAATCTTTCCATACCTTATTAATGGTCAGATTTACAAATTTATCACATGGATCCTGTGTATCAGATGGTTCCGGTGACGTGCTATCCCCTGTATTTACTGTTGTTTTGGTATCTGACATCAGAACCGCTTTGGCATCTGATACATACGCATTCAGATCTGCTGTTTCAGAAGAGCCCTTTGCTGCCATGACTGCATTCTGCAAGGTGTTATATTCATCTACCTGTACCACATGTTTTATGGAAAAGATACTCCATCCATTTTCCTGACTGAACGTATCTGTCAGAAGTTTCGAATTCTTTTTGATCTCATCAAAACTAATCGCCGGTTTTCGGTAAATACGATAATTGTTATTCTCACCTTCTACGCCTGCTTTCGTATTAAATTCATATACAGATTCCAGATCACTTTTTCCGCTGAATGGTCCCACCAGTTTAGATGTTCCACGGACCACATCGCAGTAATACATGTTGTTATTTTTCAGTAGTCCTTCGTCGTTGTATCCTACAAAGCCTCCGCTTCGTCCATCTGTTGCAGTACCGTCTGCATCATTTCCGGCACCGCCGGCATAAACATCGTATCCCGTACTGATTCCATATACATTGCTGTCTGTAATTTTTGTCCTGTTTGCCTTAATCAGGTTGACACTGATGTTGGACTTTACATCATTATCTTTCGTTATGATTCCGTTTTTGTCACATGGAAGCTTAATAGAGGAATCTCCGATCTTAATGATTGCAAAATCTGTCTGCTGATTGTTATCATCAGACTTTTTAGACAGCCCAACGGAAATATCCAGTCCAAGCAGATTCACATGGATGAGATTTCCATCGTACAGTGCATCAACCTTCACAATTCCAAGATTAATATGCAAAAGATTGGAATCCTGAATCTTATCCAGATACAACGCCTTTACAAGGTTATTCAGGACTACGAGCAAAGCGTCGACTACTGTGGAATCCAGTTTTACATCTGCAAGATAGGCAAAGCTTGTTCTTCCTGCGAAGCCTCCTGCTGTTCCGTCTGATGCTACCTGTTTCAGGCTATTTTCCTGATTTTTAGCACCTCCGGCATTGCATCCTGACATTCTGGTAAGATTTGCATAGCCGATAAATCCTCCTGCAATCTGTTCCTCTCCACCTTTACTCTGAACCGTATAACCACCAGGCACTCCTGTCACACTGCTGTCATCTATGTGGGAACCAAAAATATCCAGGACACCGAGGGCACCGCCCAGAAGCTGTCCAAATTTATCTCCCAGCACATCCAGCTTCTCCAGTTTCACAACGCCGCTTTTTCCGGAGTAACCAATAAAACCGCCGACGCTGTTCAGACCTGTTACATAATTTAATCCTGTTACGCTGCTGTTTTTGACAGATCCATTTAACAGGGAACCACCAAATCCGCCAGCTGTTCCGCTGTATGTAACCTGATTATTCTGTCCTGCATCTGTTGCTGTGTTAGCACTGACGCCAAGCCCTGCATCGAGACTGCCTGTGACATTTCCGTAATATATATAGCTTCTAAACGCATCCAGCACATCGGTTCTTCCAAGCTTTAAAAGATACTGTAATACCGAGGTTTCATTGCCTGCACTGATATTTGCGGCACCGGAAACATCCGCAATACCGAAGCATCCACCGGCATATTCACCGGCCACTACGGAGCGGATCTTATCCGCATGGATTCCGCTTCCCGGCTTATCCTTCTCGCCAAGGACCGCTCCACAGAGACTTCCTGCGAATCCTCCAGCTGCTTTTGCGTACCCGGTATTGCTGCCGCTTTGACAGGTTCCGTTTACAATCACGCCCCAGTCATCCCAGGCTAAAACAGATGCACAACGGATGCTGGAAACGGTGGCATTCAGAACCTTGATCAGCTCTGCCGGAGCATTTACCATAAGAACATCCAGAAGCTTATTCAAAAGTCCCTGCTTTGTAGCTGTATCAATAGCTGCCACACTACCTGGATCTACTTTTCCAGCAAAACCGCCTACATAGGAAGTTCCATCTACACGCCTTAAATTTGTGATACTGCAAGAGGTAGTTTCATCTCCCCAGATCTGGCCACCGATCATCCTTCCCACATAGCCTCCGGCAAATCCTACCGGGTCTTTGTCTGCAATACCGGTTGCTCTGATCCTTGCACCGGAACGATAACCTTCCACATGGGACTGTTTTACAACCGGAACAAAGGTTTTTAATGCCGCCAGACTGTCTGCACCGATAATCTTAAGACCTGCCAATGAAACGTCACCTGTGTTTGCCACAGAACCGGTAAGCATCTCACCTGCAAATCCACCGCTGCTTCTGAAGGCTTCAACTGACTGAAGATCTGTTGCAGTTCCATTTGTCACGGTACCGCCTTCCATACGGCCTACATAGCCTCCGGCAGAACCGCCTTGTGTTGCTTTACTTGCCAGAATGCTCCTTCCTGCTGTGACTGCGTATCCATATGCATACTGAGAAATGATCTCATTTAACTGATTCTGATCATTAACTTCACCAAGTGCCTGTAATTTATTACCGTAACTTCCATAAGAGCCGACAGCACCAACCCACTTATTCCAGGTATCCGTATCCAGTCCACGAAGCGGTCCATAAACAGCTGTATTCTTTTCTGTCGGATACACTGCCTGAAGAAGCGTCAGCGGATTATCTAGTTTGATAAGACCAAATAAAACCTTCAGACTTCCTGTATCTGCAACATTCGCACACCGCATCAGTCCTGTATAACCTCCGGCATATTCCGTTCCATATACGGAACGGATACGATAGGCCGCACATTCTCTTACGTTTCCTGTATATGCAGCACCTTTCCACTTATCCGTATTCTTTCCCCAGATCTGACCGCCGTAGTTGTAACCTGCATAGCCTCCGGCAAGCCCACGGTAAATGCCGTCATCACTCTCAGCCTGAGCCCTCACAGCACCTCCACAAGGTACACAGGTTGTTTCGCTGTTTTTGATTACAGGAACAAATGCCTGTAAAACGCCAAGAAGATTATCTGCCTTGATCAGTCCTCCAAGAGCACTTAATCCCTCTACCACATCTGCCGCACTCCCAGGCTCCATGGTTCCAACATATCCACCGGCACTTTCACGCCCTATGATATGTGCAAAATTATAAGAATTACTATTCTGAATCTGAACTCCAAGAAGTTCTCCTGCATATCCACCGGCTTTTCCGGTATCACCGTCTCCGTCTGTTGCAAGAACATTAAATCCACCTGTTGCTCCGTAAACATCTGAACTGTCTATGATAGATGCAACTACAGTCAACGCTGATAACAGTCCTGTCGTAGAAAGTACATGATCCAGAACGCTTGCACCTCCGATAGCCGCCGTACTTCCCATAGCAGCTTTCCCAATATAGCCGCCGGCATAACGATAACCACTTACCGCATATGCACTGTCGCTTCCGTAATAACTGCTGCCATCTTCCTGCTGCAGATTCTTTGGCTCACTGACACGGGTATGCCTCAGTTTATCTACATCAGAATTACTGATCTGCACACCGGTTCCGCATCCGATAAAGCCTCCTGCACTTCCGGCATCCGCATCGTTGGTGCTGTCTTTTTCAAGAGTACCTGTAACGGTAACGGTAAATCCTTTTTCTACAGAATTAACACTGGCATTACTGATCACCGGAACAAAAGCATTAACCAGGGAAAGTAATCCTGTCAGATCAACTACTTTTGTAAGAATTGATGACTCAGCTCCAATCTCTGCAACCGCTCCGGCTTTTACCAGACCTCCGAAGCCTCCGGCATAACGAAGACCTTCTACTTTCAGAAGATTTTCTACTGCCGTTCCTTTTCCAGCGTCAACAGCATTTGATGAATTATCTACATGACCGCTCTGCATCTCTCCAACGAAGCCACCTGCATAGCCTTCTGCGTTTTCAAATCCGCTGTCAGCCGTAACAGTCAAACCATCTGCGGTACCAGCAACTTTGCAGTTTGTAATTTTGCTGGAAGCAGCCTGCAGGACACTTGCCAGTTCTTTCAAACTCAGGATTTTACCAAGGACACTGGTCAAAAGATCTCCTGTGGCATCTCCTGCCTCCGCTGCACTTCCGGACCGCATGATTCCTATATAGCCACCGGCATGATACGGCGCTGTGACTTCTTTTACATTAGTCACATCAGAGTTTTTAACCATAACTGCTTTTCCATTACCGATGTATCCTCCGGCATCTCCAAGCGCCACATCATCATTTTTTCCGGATGCTGTTACGACTAAGTTGTTTCCTTCAATAGAAGAATCGGAAATTCTCGGATAAGCCACATCCATGACACTGAGAAGTTGATTTACATCCAAGAGGCCCAGTAACTTAATAGAACCTGTCTGTGCCACATCACCAGGCATCAGCCTTCCTGCAAAACCACCGGCATAGCTGGTTCCCTTTATATAAGAGAGTCCGGTAATATTGGTGTCTGTGTCTGCTTTGAATCCGGAATTGTTGTTTCCATAGTTGATATCTACTGCCTGTCCGTCACCCACAAAACCGCCCGCCATATCCGCGGATACCTGAGGATCAGAACCATTCGAAACATAGGCAATAGACGTATTATTGAACTCCGGTCTCAGGGCACTGACAACTCCAAGCAGATTCTCTAATTCAATTCCTGTCAGTTTTGATGTAGTGGAATCTCCGGCACTTAATGCATCTCCGGCTTTGGCAAAACCTGCAAAGCCTCCGGCTTTTCCTGATGTTGCAGCTGCAGTAACCGTTTTCAGGTTGCTGATCTTTGTGTCCCTTGCTCGTCCACTAATACATTTTCCAATAAAACCACCGCTGTAACCGTTCTCATTTTCGGTAGACACACTGTATCCTGACGAAACACCTGAAACAGTACTGTCAACTGTAAACGTCTCAATCATTTGACCTACAGAAAGAAGGCTGTCAATTTTCAAAAGCGGTAATCCAAGAAGTTTAATACCACCAACATTAGCAAGAGTTCCACTTCCGAAATATCCGGCAAATCCTCCTGCACACTTTCCAGCCTTTACAGAATTCAGATTTGTGACGGATGTTCTCCTTACTTCTCCACCTGTTCCATAACCGATAGTACCTCCGGCACGACCATTCTCCTGATCTGACGCAGTAACTGTAAGTCCCAAAGAGCCTCCGTTTACGGAACAATCTTTACATTCAAAACGCATGTAGTCTGCTGCTGTAACTGTTCCGCCAAGGACATCACCGACACTGGTCATTTTAGCGTAACCTAAGATTCCTCCGGCATTCTCTGTTGCTGAAACAGACATGCTTTCTGATGCAGTAATACTATTAGAATGCTCATTAAAACTGTAAGAAATACTGTTTTTTGCAAGCATACGATTCAAAGCTTTTGTAGTTGATTTTGAACCATCTGCAAGTTCTGAAGTATTAGAAACCTGAACAGCTCCGGCATATCCTACAAGTCCGCCGGCATATTTGCCACTGGCATCTAAGGATATCGTACTTCCGCCAATGGTACATCCGCTTATAACAGAAGGGCGAAGTCCCACCAAGTTCAAAATATCCATATCCGTAATATTACCGTTCAACAAACCTGTAAGAAGTTTTTTCACAAGATCAAGAAGACCTTTATTTTCATCAATAGATGTAACAGCACCAAGGGTTGCTAAGCCGGCAAATCCTCCGGTATAATCTTTTCCGGACACTGTACCAAGAGAAGAAATACTGCAGTCCACAGCATAACTGTTACGCATTTCTCCTATAAATCCACCTGCATAACCACTTTCCTTACCAGAGCTTCCTGTCGCAGATACATTTGCACTGCCATTAATGCTACATCCAAGCATTACTGTATTGACCGGGAAATCAGCTATTTGGATTCCCAGATGATCCAGTGCACCTGCAACAACTGCATTGGAAGCACGGCCAATAAATCCTCCTGAGTAATCAGTACCATTAACACTCTCAGTATCATTAACTGAACATCCAGTCATTACAGCACCTATTGTTTCACCAGCAAATCCACCTGTATAATTCTGCCCAGATATCGTATTGCTACCGGATACTGAGCAATTACTGAACACCGGATTCACATAACCAATCGGAATCAGGTTTCCAACACTTAGAACGCCTCCATTCAAAAGCGTTGTAATCAGATCCCCAAGACCTAATACTGGAATCAAGTTTAATAGAGTACTAAGTGCGTCAGTTACTCCTTTAAGCACTCCTGAAAGGGCTTCATATTTTGTAATACCCGAAATGTACCCGACAAAACCACCTGTCCAGCTGTTTGCATTAGATACTCCTGATAATCCTTCTACATGACAGTCTAATATCTGTACATTTCCTTTTACAACGCCGGCAAAAGCTCCTGTTGAAAAAGATTTTGGATCCTTTTCCAACCCACTTGATAATCCCAGGACTTTTAAAACTCCGGTCAACACTACACCAAGCAAACTAAAATCTTTTTTAATAGAATTCGTTGTCGTTGATACAGAAACTCCTGATAAGGTAAGATTTTTTACGACAACCTGTTTTGATGAAATCTGTAATGAACTGTCATATGGGGTCGATAAACTTCTGAAAAATCCAACACCATATTCCGTGTCCGAGCTACTTCCATTTGAATAAGCACTCTGATTAATTGCTGTGTCCTGTACAATCTTTACGTTACTGATTTTGACATTAGCACCTTCTGTCATTCCCTTGCGGCCTTCCATATTTCCCTGGAAGTTCTTTATAGGAGTCCAGTTATCATCTTTCCCATTAGAATTTGTCCCTTCTTTGGAAAGATCAATATCACGAAAGATAATGTAATTCGCATCCTTGCTGTATTTATATCCGGAGCCTGCAATATTGGTATTGCTATGTTTTGACGTATCATAAGTAAGTACATAAGTTTTATTCTCATCAACTGTTATACTTTCCGAATCTATATCATCAGTAAAACCACTTTCATCCCCACTGCTTGTAAAAGCTTCTGCATCATCACTTCCTGTCTCAGCTGCTTCCTCGCTATCTGACGGAATCATATCAATCAAATCACTGTCATTTACAGTTTCATCTGCTTCAACGGATGCCGCTTCGGAATCACTGGCAGTACTTTCTGTTGCAGTTACTGTCATATCGGCTGACTCCTGAATCGTACTACTTACATACACATAACACTGTGTAGCTTTTGTACCAGCTATATCCCAAGATGGATTATCCAAATATTCTGTATCATTCAGCTTATGAGCACCGTTTTTATTAGCATACAATTCCTTTCCGGACCAATTATATGTATCATTAAACTTTACAATATCCGCATCACCCGGATAATACAGTTCCGTTTTGTATTCTGATGTATCCGCTGCCGGTTTCCAGTCTGTATATCCGCTCAGTGCTCCCCCCAGTATTCCCTCATTTTTCTTTCTTGTTTCATATACTCGCCAGATTGGTTCTGTTACTTCCACATCTGTTCCAATTGCCCGAAGCTGTGTTTCATTTCCAATCAAAATGTAATTTTTATCACCGATCTTTTTTACTACCTGACCGAAATAATTTCTTCCTTCATAATCAGATGGATATGCATTTGAGATATTCTGAGTTGTCTCCTCTGTTCCAGCCTTGTTGGCAAGAAGCTCCGGTGTTTCTGTTGTAAATGAAGAAGCAAGCACATAATTATGTGTTTTGCTGTAAGTAAGATACGAACCATCTTCCAAAGTGAACACCTGTCCCATTCCAACCTTTTCAGCAATATAATCCTCACTCATTACGGGTTCGTTGTCTGAGTCTTCTTCCTGCATCAGTGCCAGCTGGTAGCGGTTATACACATAAATCGTATCTGTCGCTGAATCATATACCATATTGTCAGTGTGCTCCGATGATGAAGTGATGCTGCCTGTAAAATCAGATGGGAAGTTCCAGACATTTTCATTATCTATTGGAATATCATTCATCAAACAATAGGAAGCATCTGATGCATAGGTAAGTTCTGCACCATCTGCAAGAACCTTATCCCCTTCACCAACATTTCCATCTTTGTCTCCGGAAAACATCTGTGTTCCTGTACCGATTTGCAGAAGTTGCTGGTAATTGTAGATACATATTTTTCCATCTTCATAATCTGGATTTACTTCTTCCAATGTGTCCGATGTGTTTTCGTCATCCATAATTGTTTCTTCTTCATCTGTAAATCCCTGATCTTCAGAATTGTCGAATTTTTCTGTTACCTCAGAACTAATATCTGTATTTGGCTCTGATTCGCCTTCAAAAGAATCAGGAATATCACTTTCTGTGATATCAGATGTTTCAGATGTATCACTGCTGAAACCATCCTGCTCCGATATATCTGTAATTTCACTATTGGTCTGCACATCCATTCTTTCTGAATCTTCATCATTCGCAACTACGACTTGCGAAGATAATAATGTAACACACAGAACGATTGCTGTAATTCGCCTTAAAACACTCAATTTCTTATTCATAAAAATCGCCTCAAATCTTTTGTCATGGTTAACTTTTTGTCACTTTTAACCACTCTGGCTGGATAACTGCCGCCGTCAAGCACTGGGTCATTTTTGTGGAAAACGCCCCACATTCGCCATTTGAAATCATCCGTATTGCTTCTTCCGGTTCATATTTTCTGCGACAATTCTGATGTAGATACCATCCGTTCCTGTGCTGCTAAGTAACATACAATTCTAATTGAGTAATCTGTCGAATTTTTTAGTTGCATCGTTATCTTTCTAATCTGAACCCTGCGAAGTCTTAGTTTATATCAAAAAAAATATCAAAAATTGATATCTTCATTGTTTTTCGCTGATAATCTTTCTTATCAAGTATCTTATCAGGTACGATATTATACACTATTAAACTCATAAATATAATGTTCAATGAAGGAAAAATTTTTCACGTTTTTTTGTTCAAAGTGTTCCATTTAAGACTAATATGCAAAAAAACGAACCACACTAACCATGTGATTCGTTATCTTTTATAACAATTTCAATATTTTTAATATTATGAATCTCATCTTTGCCTCTGTGAACTACTCGGTAACTGAGTTACCAGAGCATCTGAAATCTGGCGGGATACCGT
>OGGI01001876.1_pt1 | contig 13604 bp, 10 predicted proteins | sample 1571051 | NCBI WGS metagenome assembly OGGI01 (sample SAMEA2582075, study PRJEB24529) | metagenome | biome: Human gut stool | place: China | collected 2011 | reverse complement strand
GGCGACAGCGTGGCCAACATTCTGGAAGAGATGGGCCTTGAGACCTGCGGCTGCTGCGGCACCACGGCCTGCCTGGCCCTGCTGAACGATGCTGTGAAGAAGGGCGGCGTGATGGCCTCCAACCATGTGGGCGGCCTCTCCGGTGCCTTTATCCCCGTCAGCGAGGACGACGGCATGATCCACGCCGCCGAGTGCGGCTGCCTGACCATCGAAAAGCTGGAAGCCATGACGGCTGTCTGCTCGGTGGGCATCGATATGGTCATCATCCCCGGCGACACCACCCCCGCTGTCATCAGCGCCCTGATCGCCGATGAAGCCGCCATTGGCATGGTGAACAGCAAGACCACCGCTGTCCGCGTCATTCCCGCCATCGGCCGCAAGGCAGGCGAGATCCTGGATTTCGGCGGTCTGCTGGGCTATGGCCCCATCATGCCGGTGAATCAGCGTGACCCCTCGGTGTTCATCAACCGCGGCGGCCGCCTGCCGGCTCCCATGCAGTCTCTGAAGAACTAAAAGGAGCAACCCTCTCAGTCAATGCTTCGCATTGCCAGCTCCCCCGAAGGGGGAGCTTTTGGCATTACAGTCAGGCTTCACTGCAAAAATCAAGTATCAGAATAAAATGCGTCAAACAGGCCCATTCTCTGGTTATCATTTCCAGAAAAGGGGCCTGTTTTTTATGCTGCCATTCTTTTCCCGCACGCTCACCCGCCGTGAGATGGCACTGGGGTGCGCCGTGCTTTCCCTTGCGCTGCTTCTGAGCGCCCTGCCTGCTGCCCTGCGCTGGGGGCAGACACAGCTGGACACCGGGGCCCTCCTCTGTGCCGACACCCTGCGCTTCCACATCCGGGCCGACAGCGATTCCCCTGCCGACCAGACCGTCAAGCTCGCCGTGCGGGATGCCGTTCTGGCCTACGCCGATGCCCGCTGCACCGCACAGGACAAGCCTGCCGCCCTGCGCTGGGCGGCAGAGAACCTGCCCGCGCTGGAGCTGACGGCCCGGGCCGTGCTGGCAAGGCGGGGGATCTTTTCCACCGTTACGGTACAGCTGGTGGAAATGTACTTCGATACCACCCGCTATTCCACCGGCATCCTGCCCGCCGGGCGGTATCTGGCCCTGCGCATCGACCTGGGCGGCAACGCCCGCCACGGCAAAAACTGGTGGTGCGTGCTCTACCCGGGGCTGTGCCGCTCTGCCTGCGGCACCTATGCTCTGCCGGAGGAAAACGATCTGGTGTGTGGGGGGTATGTGGCGCGGTTCAAGTGTGTGGAGTGGTGGCAGCGGGTGACGGCGAGCCGGGAGGATAAAGTGCTGGTCGAAACGGCCTCGCCCTCTCAGGCGCGAAGCAAAGACGGAGAGGGCAAAAAACGCTATGGCACACCTCCCCACTGCGCTGCATACGCTGTCGTGGAAGGAGTGTGACCACAATGGCGATCCCCGCTTATTATTCGTTGATCCAAAAGGGCTCCTACGGCCCGGACGAAGCTCTGGTGCAAACCTGGCTGAACGGCGTGCGTGACCAGTGCAGCTATTACCCCGCACTGACCATAGACGGCCACTTTGGCACCAGGAGCGAAAACGCCGTGAAAGAATTCCAGCTCCGGAACAGTATGAACATGGACGGCAAAGTCGGGGCCAACACCTGGAATGCCCTTTACGCAAAGTACACCGCAAAGCACGGGCTGGCGGTGCCCTATCCCGGCATCGTGATGCGCACCGGTATGTCCGGCGGCACCATCCGGCTCATCCAGCAGAAGCTCAACACGCTGGGGGAGAAGATCGGCACGGACGGAAAGTTCGGCTCCCGAACTGCCGCCGCTGTTCAGCGGTTCCAGCGCCGCAATGGCCTGAACGCTGACGGTGCTGTGGGTAAAGCCACCTGGGAGAAGCTGTTCCCCGCTAGTTAAAAATTTCAATCGGCTCCGGGCAAAAATGCGGTTAAGAGATCTTCACGCCGACAGGCGGGAATCTCCAGCATTTTTGTCCGGAGCCCTCTGCTTTGGGGTTACTAGGGGCGAGCAGCCCCTAGTTCGTGCCTCCCGCGCTTCGAAAGTAGCGGGTGCTTTTCTGGTTCTCTTTTGGCACGCAAAAGAGAACATTCCGTGGTATAATAGAGCCATCCTTTTAGAAAGGGGGCTTCCCCATGCGTTTTCTCCACCTCTCTGACCTGCACCTGGGCAAACGGGTCTGCGAGTTCTCCATGCTGGACGACCAGCGCTATATTTTAGAGCAGATCTTATCCCTGCTCGATTCCCGCCCCGTGGATGCCGTGCTGCTGGCCGGCGACCTGTACGACAAACCCGTGCCGCCTGCCGAGGCGGTCCGCCTGCTGGACTGGTTCCTCACCGAGCTTTCCCGCCGGGAGCTGCCGGTGTTCGCCATCTCGGGCAACCACGATTCCGCTGACCGGGTGGCCTTTGGCTCTGCCCTGCTGGCCGAAAGCAGGGTCTACGTCTCGCCAGTGTTTTCCGGCCCGCCGGAACCCATCACCCTCACCGACGCACACGGCCCGGTCGATCTGTACTTACTGCCCTTTTTGAAGCCCGCTATGGTGCGGCACGTCTGGCCGGACGCACCCATTGAGAGCTACAACGATGCCCTTGCCTGCGTGCTGGATCACTGTTCACCTGACCCGGCCCGCCGCAGTGTGCTGGTGGCACACCAGTTCGTGGCAGGAGCTGCTTCCTGCGAGAGCGAGGAGCCCAGCGTGGGCGGCATAGACTGGGTGGATGCCGCCCTGTTCGACAAGTTTGACTATGTGGCGCTGGGGCATCTGCACAGCCCCCAGAAGGTAGGCCGGAACACCCTGCGCTACTGCGGAACGCCGCTGAAATATTCCTTCTCGGAGGCCAGCCAGCACAAGAGCGTGACCTTTGTGGAGCTGGGCGAAAAGGGCAGCGTGACCATTGCCGCCGAACCGCTGGTGCCCCGGCACGATCTGCGGGAGCTGCGCGGCAGCTACATGGAGCTGACCGACCGCCGCAATTACGAGGGCACCGCCGTGGACGATTACCTGCACATCACTCTGACCGACGAGCAGGACATTCCCGAGGCACTGGCCCGCCTGCGGGTCATCTACCCCAACCTGATGCGGCTGGATTACGACAACCGCCGCACCCAGACCCGGCAGGAGCTGGATGCCCCTGCAAAGGCCGAACAGAAAACACCGCTGGAGCACTTTGCGGATTTTTACCAGCTGCAGAACAACCAGCCCCTGACCCATGAGCAGGCGGCATTCTGCCAGCAGCTCATTGAAAGCATCTGGAAGGAGGAGGACGCATGAGGCCGCTCAAGCTGACCCTCTCGGCCTTTGGCCCCTATGCAGGTACCACCACCCTGCCGCTGGAGCAATTGGGCAGAGGCGGGCTCTACCTTGTCACCGGCGACACCGGCGCAGGCAAGACCACCCTGTTCGATGCCATCACCTACGCCCTGTACGATCATTCCAGCGGCGGCGTGCGGGATGGGGCCATGCTCCGCAGCAAATACGCAGACCCCGGCACCCCCACCTTTGTGGAGCTGGAATTTGAGGTGCGGGGGCAGCGGTACACCGTCCGGCGCAACCCGGAGTATCTGCGCCCCAAGGCACGGGGCGAGGGGTTTACCACTGAAAAAGCTGATGCCGCCCTGACCTATGCCGACGGCCGCCCGCCTGTGACCAAAGCCAAGGAGGTAACTGCCGCTGTCATTGATATCATCGGGCTGGACTACAACCAGTTTTCCCAGATCGCCATGATCGCGCAGGGGCAGTTCACCCGGCTGCTCAACGCCACCACTGAGGAGCGGAGCAAGATCTTCCGGAAGCTGTTCCGCACCCAGCGCTACCAGAAACTGCAGGAGGCGCTGGCCGAGGAAAACTCCGCCCTCACGGCCCGGCGCGCCGCCCTGAACGCAAAGCTGGACGCAGTGCTCGCGGGCATCTCGTATGATGCCGCCGACCCGGAGGCCGAAGTACTGGGGACACTTTCGGCGCAGATGCCGCCGGATGCAGTGACCACCCTGCTGGAGGGGCTGACCTCCCGGCAGGAAGCCGCCGCCGCACAGGCCGCAGACGCGCTGGCTGCGCTGGACAGGCAATTGAGCAAGTTACAGACCACGCTGGGCGCAGCAGAGCAGGCAGAGCGCCAGCGGCAGGAGGTTGCCGGAGAGCTGACCAAGGCCCGTAGCACCGCCCAGCTGGAATCCGCCAAGGCCAGCACCCGGCGCAAAACGCTGGAAGCGCTGGATGCGGCACTCACGGCCTCTGAAGCAGAGCTTGCCGCTCTGGCCGATGCCGACACCCGCCGGGTGGAGCTGGAGACCGAAGCGGCCCGCCTTGCCCAGCGGGAAACCGCGCTGAACGAGCTGGCCCGGAGCCTGACAGAGTGCCAGCACCGGAACACAACCGCACGCATCGCACAGGAGGCCTACCGGCAGGCGGCGGGCAGGCAGACCGAAGCCCATTCCACCCGGGACACGCTGGAGCGTGCCTTTCTGGATGCGCAGGCGGGCCTGCTGGCTCAGACGCTGGAAGAGGGTGTCGCCTGCCCTGTCTGCGGCAGCACCCACCACCCGGCCAAAGCCCACCTGCCCCGCACCGCTCCCACCGAAGTGCAGGTGAACAAAGCCAAGCAGGCCGCCGCCCAGGCCGACAGCGCCGCACAGGAGGCCAGTGCCGCCGCGCGGGAAGCACTGACGCGGGAACAGGAGGGCCGCGCCCAGCTGCGGAAGGATGCCGAAGCGCTTCTGCCCGAACGATTCACTTCGCCCGAGGGGCCGGTGCCTCTGACCATGAGCCTGCTCAAAACTGCGCTGACCGAGGAGAAGGATGCTCTGCACACCGCACAGGCCGACCTGAACCAGCGCCAGACAAAAAACCATGCCGACTGCCGCCGCAAAAAAGAGCTGGAAGCTCAGCGCAAAGCGCAGGCAGAGCAGCGCACCGCTCTGGAAGCGCAGGTGACGGCAGCCCAGCAGGCTTCTGCCGCCGCCCAGGCTGCGGTGCAGACGCTGGAAGCCCGGCAGACTGCGGAGCAGACCGCGCAGCCCCAGAAGATCGAGGCGCTCAAGGCAGAGCAGAACGAGCTGCTGGCCCGGCGCAAAGCCCTTGCCGCACAGGAGAAAGACCTGAACGCCCGGCTGCTGCCCAACCGGAGGGCGCTGGCCGATCACCGGAAGCTTGCCGACCAGCGGGACGCGCTGGATGCCCACTGGCAGTGGGTAAACGCGCTGGCCTCCACGGCAGGCGGCACCCTGAGCAGCAAGCAGAAGATCCGGCTGGAGGCCTACATCCAGATGAATTACCTCGACCGCATCCTTGTCCACGCCAACACCCGCCTGATGCAGATGACGGCGGGCCAGTACGAGCTGGAGCGCATCGGTGCCGAAAACCAGCGCAGCCAGTCGGGCCTTGACCTGGGGGTCATCGACCATTACAACGGCACCCGCCGCAGCGTCAAGACCCTGTCCGGCGGCGAGAGCTTCAAGGCCTCGCTGGCACTGGCCTTGGGTCTTTCCGATGAAGTCCAGAGCACCGCAGGCGGCATCCGGCTGGACACCCTCTTCCTCGATGAGGGCTTCGGCTCGCTGGATGAGGAATCGCTGGAGCAGGCCATCCGGGTGCTCTCCGGCCTGACCGAGGGCGACCGACTGGTGGGCATCATCTCCCATGTCGCCGCCCTGAAGGACCGCATCGACCGGCAGGTGGTCGTGCATAAGGAGCGGAGCGGGGGCAGCTGGGTGGAGATTGTGACGTAACCAGAAGACTCCGGATTCAATGGGCAGCCCATCCTTCCATACAACCTCTCCGTCATCTTCGCTTCGCTTGATGCCACCTCCCCTAGTAGGGGAGGCCTTGGCATTCCGTCGCGTTTTCGAGTGTAAGCGCTTCGCTACTATTTGCCCTGCTAACGTTAACATTTTCACCTTGCGGCAGATACTGTTTTTGGAGCGCCAGCGAAAATAGCGAAAAATAAGCCTTTTGCCAAAGGCTCCCCTACTAGGGGAGCTGTCGCAGCGAAGCCTGCGACTGAGAGGTTGTACAGAGCAGAGCCTTCCCGCATAAACGACCACACCTCCGCACACATTAAGTGCGGAGGTGTTTCTTATGTCCCACAAGCAAAATCATGTCGGCCCCACATCCAGCCGGGTGAGCCCGCCGCTGGGGGCACTGCCCAGCCAGCCGGACAGCCCGGAGGTGCAGCTGCCGCCGCCGGAACCGGATCTGCCGCCGATTCAGGCAGTCCCCATGACGGACGGCACACCGGCAGCCTGTATGCAGAAAAACGCCAGGGAATTTCTGGCAGGAAATACACCAGGCGTAATGGCGCAGTATGCCCCCGGGCTGTTCACGGAGCAGAAGCAAAACAGCCGCCAGCCCGCACCGGATGACCCGGAGGCGGTAAAAGAACTGGTTCGTCTGCGGGAAGAGGAGCCTTATGGTTGACCCCCTCCGTCACGCTCCGCGCGTCAGCTCCCCTCGCAGGGGAGCCCTTGGCAGAACGTGCCGTTCTGTGAAGATCGCTTGCGGCTCCTGCAAGTAAAATCAAAATTTTCAAATTATTTTCCAATTACCTGTTGAAATCTTCGCCGCGTTCTTATATTATGATAACAAACAAAGCAAAGGCAGGTAAGGAAACATGGCAGAAATCAAATACGAAGTGGTCCAGCGCATTGCAGTGCTGTCTCAGCGGCCCCGCGGCTGGGAGCGCCAGCTCAATCTCATCAGCTGGAACGACGGCGAACCCAAGTACGACATCCGTGATTGGTCCCCGGACGGCACCCGCATGGGCAAGGGCATTTCCCTGAGCGGCGAAGAGCTGGCCATCCTCAAGGGCATTCTGGAAGATCTGGAGCTGTAAGATGGACTACCGTGAGGAGTTTTTGCAGATCTGGCACCAGCATGTCTCCCGCCCGGGCAGCGAAAAGCTGCTGGACTGGCTGGACAACAAGACGGATTTCTTCTCGGCTCCGGCCTCCACCCGGTTCCACGGGGCCTGTGACGGCGGCCTGTGTATGCACAGCCTGAACGTCTACCATGCCCTCCACGACGGTTTTTTCACCGAGGGTGAGAGTGAGGAGAGCTATGCCATCTGTGCTCTGCTGCACGATCTGTGCAAGGCCAACTACTACAAAAAGGGCACCCGCAATGTGAAGAACGATGCCACCGGCCAGTGGGAAAAGGTGCCCAGCTACAGCGTGGAGGATCTGTTCCCCTATGGCCACGGCGAGAAGAGCGTGTTCCTGATCGAGCGGTTTATGAAGCTAAAGGTCGAGGAAGCGGTGGCCATCCGCTGGCACATGGGCGGCTTTGACGATGCGGCCAAGGGCGGCTGCTTCGCCATCTCGGAGGCTTACGACAAATACCCGCTTGCCGTTAAGCTCCACATTGCCGACCTGAAGGCCACCTACCTCATGGAACACCGCACCAGCGCCGTGCGGTAACATCCCCAAGACGCAAAAAAGACGATGCACAGCGTTTGTGCATCGTCTTTTTGTTATACAGTCATTAAGCTTTCCAGCTGATGTACCAGATCCACCGCCTGATGGTCGAGTGCCGTGGTGGGCTTCCAGTCCGGCTGCGCAAAGGGACAGCGTTCCTCCTCCGGTTCCGGCGGTGCGGCCTGCGGGGCAGGCTCCTGCTCCGCTGCGCTCTGCTCCGGCGCAGCATCCGCCCGGGGCTGCTCTGCCTTGGGGGCATCCGCCGCAGGGTGGAACACGATCACCGGCAGGCCGGGCTGTTCCAGCACCCTGGGCTGCGGGGGCACGGGCGGCAGCAAACTGTTTGCCCGCGCCTGCTCACACAGAGCTTCCAGCTCGGCGTTCTCCTGCCGCAGTGCCACCATCTCCCGCTCACAGGCGTAAAGCCGGGTCTGGTAACGGCGGATCTCCGCATTGGCAGCGGCAAGACGGCGGTTCAACAGCTCCGCCTGAGCGGGCTGGCTCGGGAGCCGTCTCCCGGTTTCCGGTTCGACCTGCGCCATCGTTTCCTCCACTTCCTGCACCCTGCGCAGAGCGCGGCGGTATTCACGGGCAGCGGCGGCACAATAACGCTCCACACAGCGCAGCACACTGGTCCTGCGGCAGCTCAGCCATTCGGTGCGCAGCCAGATGTCGTTTGGTACCATCTCTGCTCCTCCCGCTCACGCGCGCAAGAGACCACGCCCCCTCCCGGGCGGTTCACACTGTAACTTACAAACTTACTTGCGCTTATTCAGGATCGCCAGCAGCTCATCGTAGTAACGGTTGTCGCTGCTTTCTTCCTCCACCGGCTTTGCAGCGCTGTTTGCGGCGGCAGCAGGCTGCTGCTTTGCGGCACCCGCGCCGGACACATCAGAGCTGAACACTGCGCTGGGGGTGGAAGCACCGGCACCGGCGGCGTTGTTCAGGCTGCTGCGCAGGCCATCGGCGGCCTTGTTGTCAAAGCCGGTGGCCACAACGGTAACGCGCATCTCATCGGACAGGTTCTCATCGAACGCAGTACCCCAGATGATGTTTGCATCGGGGTGAGCACTCTGGGTGATGAGGCCGGCAGCGGTCTCGACATCCTCCAGGCCGATATCGGGGCTGGAGGTGATGTTGATGATCACGCCGTGCGCACCGGCAATGCTGGTCTCCAGCAGCGGAGAGGAAATCGCAGCCTTGGCAGCGTTCTCTGCCTTGCCTGCACCCTTGGCGCTGCCCACGCCCATGTGGGCGTAACCGGCATCCTTCATAATGGAGCGCACATCGGCGAAGTCCAGGTTGATGAAGGCGGGCACATTGATCAGGGCAGAGATGGACTCCACGCCCTGACGCAGCACATTATCGGCGGCCTGGAAGGCGTTCATCAGGGTGATCTTTTCCTGGCTGATCATCTTCAGGCGCTCATTCGGGATAACGATCAGGCTGTCAACGTGCATGAGCAGGTTTGCAATGCCCTGCTCTGCCAGGCCCATCTTGCGCTTGCCCTCAAAGGAGAAGGGCTTGGTGACGATGCCCACGGTCAGGATGCCCAGATCGTGTGCCACCTCGGCCACCACAGGAGCAGCACCGGTGCCGGTGCCGCCGCCCATACCGGCGGTGATAAAGACCATCTGGGAGCCCTTCAGGGCATTTGCGATCTCGTCCTTGCTTTCCTCGGCAGCACGCTGGCCGATCTCGGGATCAGCGCCCGCGCCGCGGCCCTTGGTGAGCTTGGAGCCCAGCTGCACCTTGGTGGCAGCATGGTTCTTGGCCAGCGCCTGCTGGTCGGTGTTCATTGCAATAAATTCTACGCCCTGCAGACCGTCGCTGACCATGCGGTTGACTGCGTTGCCGCCGCCGCCGCCCACGCCAATGACCTTGATCGTCGTAACATTTTCATCCATTTCTTCGTCGAGCATGAGTGCCATAACTTTTGTCCTCCATCGGATATGTTATCGTAAACCTGCGCTTTTCGCACAAGAAGAGTTCGATACTATACTTATATAACTGTATCGTATCATCTTTTTGCCCCGATTGCAAGACAAATTTGTTTTTTTGCAGAGGTTTTTTTCACCGTCCCGTTTCCCGGGGCCGATTCCCGTCGAATTTGCGCCCCCAAACCGGCCAAAATCTCTGTAAATCCGGCATATCCCCGGTCGATATGCGCCGGGTGGGTGATGACCGTGGTTCCCCGGGCCGCAAGCCCCGCCAGCACCAGTGCCGCCCCGCCCCGCAGGTCGGGGGCCTCCACCTCTGTACCGCGCAAAAGGCCGCCCGGCGCAATGGTCAGCACCCTGCCTGCCGTTTCGGCCTGTGCGCCCAGGCGGCAAAAACCCTCGGCACAACCGAACCGGCGCTCAAAGATCACGTCCTCGATGCTGCTCTCGCTGTCGGCACAGAGCATTGCCGCCGCCAGCAGCGGGGCAGCATCGGTGGCAAGGGCCGGATAGGCCCCGGTGAACACCCGGCCTGCCCCGTGCAGCCGCCCAAAGCGGGAAATTCGCACCGTATCCCCTGCCGGTTCCACCCGGCACCCCATTTGTCCCAGAATTTCCAGCACCGGTGCATAGAGCGCAGGGGCGCAGCCGGTCAGTTCCACCCGGCCGCCCGCCGCCGCACAGCCGCAGGCCAGCGTGGAAGCAAAAATGCGGTCGGGCAGGGGCGAAAAACAGCACCCGGAAAGCCCCCGCCGCCCTTCGATGCGGATCGTGGAGCTGCCTGCCCCCTCGATGCAGCCGCCGCACCGGTTCAGAAAAGCGGCCAGGTCGGCGATCTCCGGTTCCCGGGCCGCTCCCCGCAGGATGGTCCTGCCTCTGGCACAGGCAGCGGCCAGCAGAAGCGTCTCGGTGGCCCCTACGCTGGGAAAACGCAGGGTGATCTCAGCCCCGTGCAGGCCGGAGGGAGCCGTCAGCACCAGCCGCCCTTCCCCCGCTTCCAGCTCCACCGCCCCCATTTTTGCCAGCCCCGCCAGATGCAGGTCGATGGGCCGGGCCCCGATGCGGCACCCGCCGGGCAGGCTGGTCTCGGCGCGGCCCAGCCTTGCCAGCAGCGGCGCGCAGAACAGGATGGAGGCCCGCATTTGTCCCGCCGTTTGCCCCGGCAAGGTGCTGTTGGCAGGCGGACCGGAGAGCACTGCATCACTGCCCTCCCACCGGGCGGCACAGCCCACGCCCCGCAAAAGCGCCATGCAGTGTTCCACATCCGCAAGGCGGGGCACAGCCTGGAGCCGCACCTCTCCCGTGCAGAGCAGCGATGCCGCAAAAAGCGGCAGAACGCTGTTTTTCGCCGCCGGAATTTTTACACTTCCGTTCAGCGGGCGGCCCCCTGTCACCACGATCCGTTCCTCCATGTCCGTGCCCCCATTCCGCAAAAGATACCCCACCGTATGCAAAACAGGGCCGGAGTGTGAGGCGGACAAGTTTGTTTTGTAATTTATAGCATCCTCGCCCTCTCAGGCGCTTCGCGCCAGCTCTCCCAAAGGGAGAGCCTTTGGCAATTCAACTTTATGTTTTCTATTCCGTCAGGTCTCACCTCTTGATACGGATAGGACAATACCCATCTCTCCCAACAACATCATCAGGCTCGTTCCTCCGGAGGAGAAAAAGGGCAGGCTGATGCCGGTGTTGGGGATGGTATTGGTGACCACAGCCACATTGAGGACAGCCTGCAGGGCCACCTGCACGGTAAAGCCTACCACCAGCAGCGCCCCAAAACGGTCGGGGGCATGGGCGGCAATGGTAATGCCCCGCCAGAGCAGCAGCACGAACAGCAGCACCACGGCGCAGGCCCCCACAAAGCCCAGCTCTTCGCAGACGATGGAGAAGATGAAGTCGTTCTGGGGTTCAGGCACAAACAGATGCTTCTGGCGGCTGTTCCCCAGCCCCAGCCCGGTGGCCCCGCCGGAGCCGATGGCGTACAGGCTCTGGATGGTCTGGTGGCCGTCCCCCAGCGGGTCGGCAAAGGGGTCCTGCCAGGAGCGCAGGCGGTCGGCGGCGTAGGGCACAAGGTCCGGCATAACGACCACCGCCGCCCCGATGGCGGCCGCCCCGCCCACGCCCGCCAGCACGAACCACCGCAGACCTGTGCCGCCCACGAACATCAGCACTGCCCCGATGCCCAGGATCAGCAATGTGCCCGAAAGATGGGGTTCCAGCAGCATCAGCGCCGCCACCACCCCCAGTACCAGCGCAAAGGGCAGCACCCCCACCGCAAAGCTGCGCATCCTGTCATGGTTCAGCGAGATGATGTGCGAAAACACCAGCACCACCGCAAATTTTGCGATCTCGCTTGGCTGCAGGGTGCCCACCCCCGGCAGCACCAGCCACCGTTTGCAGCCGTTGTATTCCGGCATAAAAAGCACCACCACAAGCAGCACCAGCGAGATCCCCAGCAGCGGCCAGGCCAATTTGTGGAAAATGTGATAGTCCACCCGGCTGGCCAGCCACAGCCCCGCAATGCCCATGGCGGCGTAGAGCAGCTGGGGGCGCAGATAGGCAAAGGCATCGCCCCGCCGGTAAAGGGCCACCGCCCCCGACGCACTGCCCAGCATCACCAGCCCGAACCCCACCAGCGTGAGTACCAGCACCAGAAACGGCAGGTCCATGGCCGGCAGCGGCTGCAGCGGTGCCTTGTGCCGCCCGCCTGCCAAGGCAGTCAGTTTCATCTCGTCACCCCCAGTTTTACTATTGTACGCCATGCTGCTGTTGGCTATACGGATATTATCGTGACGTTGTGCATATCTTGTACACTAGCTCACCCTCTCAGGCGCTTTGCGCCAGCTCCCCCAAAGGGGGAGCTTTTGACAAAATCATAAACTTTGTATCGAATGCCAAGGCCTCTCCCTTCGGGAGAGGTGGCATCGCGTCAGCGATGACGGAGAGGGTGAGCCCGTTAAAGGGGGTGACATCATGCCCAGATTTCTCCGCACCCTGCCTGAGCGGGGATTCCGCCGCCGGGCACGGGCCGTGGCGGTGCTGTTCTGTGCCGTCTGCCTGGGGCTGGCTGTGCGGCTCTTTTTCCTGCAGGTGCGCACCGACGACTTCTATGCCGACCGTGCACAGGGCCAGCAGCTGCGGGACACCGTGGTCCCCGCAGACCGGGGACGCATTTACAGCGCCGACGGCCTTTTGCTGGCCGCCAACAGCAGCTGCTGGACCCTGCGGGCCTCGCCCCGGGAGATGCCGGAAGAGAAAATCACCCTTGCCGCCCACGGCCTTGCGGAGATCCTAGCACTGGACGAAGCGGCCCTGCTGGAAAAATTCAGCGACCGCCGCTCCAACGACTGCCTGCTCCGCTACCGGGTGGACCGTGCCGCAGCCGATGCCGTGCGGGACTTTTGCGAGGAAAACAGCATCACCGGCATCCGCATCAATCAGGACAGCAAGCGCTGGTATCCGCAGGGAGCGTTTCTGGCTTCGGTGCTGGGGTTCACCAATGTGGACAACGCAGGGGTGGCCGGGCTGGAACTGAAATATGATGATCTGCTCACCGGGGAAAACGGCGTGGTGCTCACGGCTGTCAACGCCTGGGGCTACACACTGGAGCAGAGCTACGAGACCGAGCGTTTTCCCACCGAGGGGGACGGCCTGCGGCTCACCATCGACAGCTGTATCCAGCACTACCTTGAAAATGCGCTGTCCTACGCTGTGCAGGAGCACCATGTGGCGGCGCGGGCTGTGGGGATCGTCATGGACGTGAACACCGGGGCCGTGCTGGCCATGTCCACCACGCCCTCCTATGACCCAAACGAGCCCCGCGTCATTGCCGACACCGCCGCCCGGAACACCGTGGAGACCCTGACCGGTGATGCGCGCAAGGCCGCTTTACAGCTGGCCCAGCAGACCCAGTGGCGGAACAAGGCTGTCAGCGACCTGTACGAGCCGGGCAGCGTGTTCAAGCTCATCACCTGCGCGGCGGCGCTGGATGCCGGAGCCATCACAAAGCATTCCAGCTTTTACTGCGGGGAATCCATCTCGGTGGCAGGCACCCGCTTCCACTGTGCCAACCACAAGCGCCACGGGGCCCAGAGCGTGACCCAGGCGCTGGAAAATTCCTGCAACCAGAGCTTCATCCAGATCGGGGCCCGGCTGGGCAGAGAGGCCTTCTGCGATTATTTTTCCGCCTTCGGCCTGCGGGAGCCCACCGGCATCGACCTGCCCGCCGAGCCGAAAAAGAGCCTGTACTA
>OGGI01001874.1_pt1 | contig 13616 bp, 10 predicted proteins | sample 1571051 | NCBI WGS metagenome assembly OGGI01 (sample SAMEA2582075, study PRJEB24529) | metagenome | biome: Human gut stool | place: China | collected 2011 | reverse complement strand
GCAGCTCCCCCAGTACCGGAGCCGGGGTGGGCAGCACTTCGAATTCAAGCACACGGCGGTTCACGATGCGGCTGATGCCGACCTGATCCTCCCAACGTGGCACGTCCGTGGCGACTAGTGGGTTCTTGCCCTCGTCCATCGCCTGCCGGATGGCGCGAAGTTCCTCCGGCGTATTCAGCTGCTGCTGCATGTGTCTCTCCTTGGTCACTGTCTTCCCCAAGAATAGCAATCACGGCGCAAAACAGGATGCTCAATCTACCGACGCTGGGCCCCGCCTCAGCGTCGGTGGTTTGGATGTTTCCTCAATCTGCCGACGCTGGGCGGCTGTCACCGTCGGTGGTTTGGGTGCCTTCTCAAACTGCCGACGGTAAGGCGGGGCCCAGCGTCGGTAGATTGAGGAAGGGTTATGCGGTGAGATTGCGGCGGGCGGTAACGGCGTCGGCGAGAGTGTGCAGCAGCTGATCGGTACGCTCCCACGGCACACAGGCGTCGGTGATGGACTTGCCATATTCGAGCTGGCTGAGCGGGGCCGGCTTCTGGTTGCCGGCCTTCAGGAAACTTTCCATCATGATGCCGAGAATGCCTTGTTCGCCGGACGCGATACGCGCGGCAACGTCTTCAACCACCTCGGCCTCGCGCACCTCATTCTTGCCGCAGTTGCCATGGGCCGCATCGATGATCAGACCATGTTCGCTCGGACCGGACGCCTTGGAGCCCTTCAGATCGACCAGCGCCTGCGCCACGGATGCGGCATCGCAGTTCGGTCCATGTGAAGAGCCGCGTAGCACCAGATGACAGTCGGGATTGCCTTTGGTTTCGGCGGAGATCACACGGCCGTCAAGGTTGATGGATAGGAAGTGATGCTCGAACGCGGCGGCGAAACAGGAGTCGGCCGCCGGTTTGATGGAGCCGTCGGTGGCGTTCTTGAAACCGATCGGCATGGACATGCCGGAAGCGAGTTCGCGGTGCACCTGGCTTTCGGTGTTGCGCGCGCCAATCGCACCCCAGCTGATCAGATCGCAGATGTACTGCGGGGTGATCGGGTCAAGCCACTCGGTCGCGGCAGGCAGACCGAGGCTCAGCACATCGGTGAGTACCTTGCGTGCGAGCCACATGCCCTTGCGAATATTGAACTGGCCGTCAAGATCAGGATCGTTGATCAGGCCCTTCCAACCGATGGTGGTGCGCGGCTTCTCGAAATACACGCGCATCACGATGACCAGGCGATCCTCAAGCTCTCGCTTGACGGCGGCCAGCTTTTCGGCATACTCGTGCGCGGCCTTCGGATCATGAATCGAACAGGGACCGACGATGGCGAGCAATCGATCGTCACGACCATGCAGCACGTCGCGAATCTCCTGACGGGAGGTGAGCACGAGATCGCTCATCTCGTCGGTGAGGGGCAGTTCCTTGAGAAAATATCGAGGGGCGGGAATCGGGTCAAGCTGTCGAATGTTGACATCCACGGTCTCCGTAAACCCGACGTGGTCATCGAACAGCCGTGCATCCTGTGAACTATCCGGACCGCGAAGACCTGACATCGCTTCCACTCCTCCTTGACGAATCTGCGTATGCATGAACTCATATGAGTTACCGAAGTCAGATTAATGGATGGGAACGGAATATGAAAAACGCCGACTGCATGGTGGGACAGTCGGCGTTTCCTCGTTGCGCGCCTTGCATCTTGCTTATCAGGCCAACGCGCCCATCGGATCCCATGCGGGGAGCATCTGGGCTGGCTCTTCAAGCGCCTTGAGGTATTCGTCGGGCAGGAGAGCCTTCGGCACGGCGACTTCGTAGACGTACTCGGTGAACCAGTCGTCGCTCATGGTGAAGTAGCCCTTGTCGGCGATCTTGTCGCCCCAAGAGTTCTCCACACGCCAACGGCGGGTCGTCAGCCACGTCCACGCCAACGAACGCCATGGCATGATTCATCGCAGAGTCGGCGTAGCGCACGCGAGCTTCCTTGTCGAGGTCGAAATCGACGTCGTACCCCCTGCCGTATTCGAACAGGTCGGTAGCCCATGCACCGTTCTCGCGGTCCATCATCGGATGGCAGTCGGCACCGAACCACACCGGAATGCCCTGTTCTTCGAGAATGCGGCGCACGCAATCCTTCATGAACTGGTTCGGCACGTTGAGATATTCGGTCGGGTCTCCCCCGGCCACATTGCCCAAATGCTCGATGCCGATCTTCCTGCCCTTGGCATGCTCCTGACGCGGATCGTCCACCAGGCACACATAGCTCTCCAGATCGGCGGAACCCACATACTTGTTCCAGAATTCGACCGGCGTGATCTCGCCGTCACGATGGAATTCGCCGTCCTGGTCGGTCCACTCCCAGTCGAAGCTCTTCGGCGGCTCGCCCAGATGAATCGTCAGAATGCGGTGCCCGGCGGCGGTGGCCGAATCGATGACCGACTCGATCGAAGCGGGGTCGGCGTACATGTGCGCCACGGCGGTGTGCAGCATGCGGCGCAGCTGCGTGTTCATCTCACCGGTGTTCTTGGAGGATTCGGTTTCCGGGAACAGGTCTTTCGGTACGGCGCCATACTTCTTGTACACGTTCATGGCCATGGTCCACTGGCCGCCGTCGCCCATCACGTCATGCAGCAGATGCTGCACAAGGCGGGAATCAGCCGGTTCGCCGGCTTCGATCAGCGCGGCCATGTCGTTCAGGAAGTAGTTGACGCGCTCGAGCTTGTCGAAATACATGGCATAGTTCTGCGAAAACTCGAACTCCTTCAGGCCCATGTTCTTCTTGGCCACGAAGCGGGCCACGTTGAGCGAGCTGAATAGCCAGCATCGGCCCGAACGGTCCTGATGCGTGGCGGTGCCGTTATCCACGATGGTGGAGAAACGGCGCTGCAGCAGGCGTGCACGATCATAGTTGCGCGCCACCTTGTCGATGCCCGCCGCGGTGACGGCGTTCATGGCCATACGATTATGTTCGCTTGCCTCAAAGGAGGCGTCGAGCGACGCCAATGCATCATTATTCAACGGCGTGATTTCAGCCATCATGCTCCTTAGTCATATCGTTATCGGCTCCGTGCCGATTCCCATTTCCATGACGATGCCACGAATAAACGGCACCTGCCGTCATGAACAGGTGCCGTACCTTCATCGCCATCGAGTCTAGTCGATGATTCGATGCCGTCGAGCGATTACCGCTCGTCATGCTCCTCGTCGGTCTCACCATCCGCGTGCTCAGCGGATTCCACGGATTCGGCAGATTCCACGGATTCGGCAGATGCCTCAGTTTCGGCAGATTCCACGGATTCGGCGGATTGCGCGACTTCGTCGCCCTGCTGCGCCTCATCGGCGACGTCCTCATCGAACGTCGCGGCCGGTTTCTCCGGATTGTCGTCAGCGCCCTCACCGTCCACGGCGTTGACCACGGACAGGTTGGATGCGCCGAATCCGGAGAAGGCGTTGGCGAACATGGCACGCAGTTCGCTCACACGCTGCGTAATCTGCGCTTCGCGGGTCTGCAGGTCGGCGATGCGCTTCTGCACGCCGTCGAGCTCGGCCTTGGCCGCTTCACGGCGTTCGTTGATCTGTTCGTCGGCGTCCTCGGTAGCCTGCTTGACGATGCTTGCGGCCTGGGCATCGGCCGTGTTCCGCCTGTCGGAAGCGTACGTATCGGCCTCTTCGCGGGTATTCTTCGCCTCAGCAATCAGCTCATTGGCCTGCTGCTTGGCGGCTTCACGACGTTCGGCCAGATCGGCCAGCAGCTCATTGACCTTCTTGGTGGCCTCATCCTGCTGGGCGGAGATGTCGGCGCGAATCTGCTCGACCTCGGCGTTCACCTGGCTCATGGTCTTGGTGCGGTGCACTTCGGCCTCATCGGTGATCTCCTGCGCCTTGGCCTTGGCGGTGTCCGTGATTTCCGCCGCACGACGCTGCGCATCGGTCATCATCTTGGAAACCTGCTCGCGCACATCGGCGAGCTTCTTGTTGGCATCGGCCAGCGCGGCCTCGATCTGATCGTTGGTCTCGCTTTTGAGTCGGGCGATCTCCTCATTGGCGCTTTTGCGCTGTGCGGCGATCTGCTCGGTGGCTTCCGCGCGCATATCGGAAATCTCACGCTGCTGGGAGGCACGTTCGGAGGCCAGACGCTTATCATGCTCCTCGCGGGAATTCGTCAGCTCCAGATCAACGGTCTGACGCTGTGCCGTTACGGTCTTCTGCGCTTCGCTGCGTAGACGGTCGGCGTTACGCTGCGCGTTGGCGGTGATGGATTCGGCGTCGGCCTTGGCCTTGGCGAGTGCGGCGGTCGCCTTCGCATTGGCATCGTCCATGATGCGCTTGGAATCGATCTTGGCGTTGTTCAACAGGGTTTCGGCCTGCAACTGCACGGTGGCACGGGCCGCTGCGGCGTCTTTCTTGGCGCGTTCAAGCAGTTCGGCGCTCGTCTGCTCGGCGGAGCTCAGCATCTGCTGCGCGTTGGCACCCAGCGATGCGAACGAATTCGGATTGGCCTTGCGATTCTTCTCCTCCTGCAGCTGCGCCTGAAGCTGCAGAATGGTCTGGTCATCGGCCTGCACCTGCTCGCGAAGACGGTTCACCGTCTCCTGAGCGGCGGCGAACGCCTCGTCGACCCTATCTTTATCGTACCCCCTCAACACGATTGGGAACTGGTCCACCATGGTGCTTTCCTTTCGCGAATTCCCTCTTTGACGCTCACCTTCCGAGCCCTGTCCGTTTGCACTTTAGCGCACCCGGAACACGAAACTCACGGCAGTCGCATAATTCTCACACAGAGAACAGGAATCTCCCAGAAATCGTCCACGTCATCCCAACAGAATGTCGCCGGATGAGGGTTGCAGATGGTACCGTACGGTTTCGCGAATCACGTCGCGACCGGCGGCGATCTGCTGGGCGAGCGGCAGCCCATGCTGCGGATGCGGCTGCTCGTTGACGATCGGCAGGCTGACGAAGCCCGACAGAATGCGCCTGTCCTGCCGTGCCGACCAATCCAGCAGATGATAGAACAGCGAGTTGCATACGAAGGTGCCGGCATCAGAGCTCAGGGTCGCGGGAATCTCATGTTTGGCGAAATCCTTGAGGATCGACCGCAGCGGCAGACGCGTCCAGTCGGCTGCCGGACCTTCCGGACTGATCGGCCTGCGGCTCGGGATCACATTGTCGACGTCGGGCTTGGCCGCATCCATAAGATTCGTGGCGCAACGTTCCAGCAGAATGCCCCGGGACGAACGTTTCAGGCCGGTTGCGATGATGATGTCCGGTTGCGCCTTCTCGATGGTGTCCAGCAATGCGGGCCATGCATTGGCGAAACTGACCGGCAGCATGACGGTCGAAATGGCCACGTCGACGTCCTGCAGGAGATCGTCGCAGCCCGCCTCGTCCGCGGACGGATCCCGCCACCGTTCCGCAAGCGCCTGCGGCACCAGCATGGCGGGGTTCACGTCGACGCCTTCATACGGGTCGAAACCGGAGATGACGATATTGATCTGCTGCATGGTATTCAAGTGTACGTGTTCCGGATGTGCGGTGTTGTTCGCCTACGGCCGGAGCCCTCAGCGGCGGTGCATTTCGGCCGCGGCTTCGGCGAACACGGCACGCATGCGTGCCTTGGCCTCCTGTTTGGCCGTATCGTCGCCCGCAATGGCTGCGGGGCGTCCGGTCAGCTTGGCCGCAATGCCTTCGGCAATCGGCATATCGGCCTGCGTGGTGATCTTGAGGTTCGTTTCGGACCCTTCCACGATGGCGACCGGCGTATCGGGCAGATAGTCCACGACCACTCGGGTGTCGTCGGTCGGATGGAAGCCGGGGTCGGCCGCGGCCAGTTCGTACGCCTTGTTGATGGTGTCGAAGCGGAATGCCTGCGGGGTCTGCGCACGGAAGGTGTCCGGCCGGTCGGGCACGGCACGCACCACCTTGCGGTCGCCGAGATCTTCGGTCAGCAGCACGGTGTCAGTGGAGGCGAAGGCCACGGTGGCCGCCTCGAATCGGTCAAGCGCGTCGATGCAGCCGTCGATGGATGGCTGGGCCACGAACGGACGTACGGAATCATGGATCAGAATCTTCGCATCTGCCGGAATTCCGGCCTGCTTCAGCAGATCCAACGCCGCCAGCGTACTGTCCACACGTTCCTCGCCACCGGGGACGATGGCCCTCACCTTGCCGTAGCCGTTCTCGTCGATCAGCGCGTTGACCATGTCGTTCACCCGCGCATTCACCACGACGATGATGTCGGAAACCCGTGGATTGTTCTCGAAGGCCTCGATGCTCCAGCATACGATCGGCTTGCCACCCACCGATACGAGCTGCTTGGGGTTGCTTTCATCGAAACGGGTGCCGAATCCGGCGGCCAATACCACGGCCACTACGGGCGCGGACTGCGCCTGCCTCTGTTCTCTCTCTGTCATAGATTCCACCGTAAAACCAAGGGGCGTTGCCGCAACGCCCTCCATTCATCTTCTGCACGCAATCCGCAACAGCGGCGACGACTATTCGCGTACGATCAGCGCCAGCATGCGCCCTTCGTGCCGTTTGCCGGCGAGCGCGGCACGGCGATGCGAGAACCATAGCGGATTCTCGAGCGTGCACAGGCTGCGGCGGATGTTCCTGAAGCGTTCCGACAGTTGCGGTTCTCCTTCGCCGTCGCTCTGGCAGAGCATGGCGAGTTCCTCGTCTTCGCTCAGATATTGGGTGGCCGCATTGACGCGCGGGCGGGAGGAGACGATGTTATCGGCCGGCACGCCTGCCTTGGCGAGCTCCTGGAGGGCGGCTGCGGCGATGTCGATGCCCGGCTGCCCGAAACGGCTCAGCGTGAACGTTCCCGGGAACTGTGCGTCGAATTCGTCGGCGATGTCGCCGCCCACCTCGTAGCAGTCGCCGCAGATGCAGGGGCCGAGCGTGGCGACGATGCGTTCCGGCTTTGCGCCTTTGGCGGCCATTGCGCCGATGGTGGCACCGATCACGCCTTGCTGCAGGCCGCGGCGGCCGCAGTGCGCGGCGCCGATCACGCCGGCCTCGGGGTCGGCCATGAGTACCGGCAGGCAGTCGGCGGCGAACATGCCGAGTGCCACGTTCTTTTGGGAGGTCACTTGGCCGTCGGCTTCGATTACGGCCGGTTCCCCTGCGGTGTCGTCAACGGTTCGCGCGGTGTCGGCCTTGGTACCGGACACGTCGAATCCGAACGGACGGTTCAGCACGAACGCCTCGTCCACGTCCACCGCGTTGCCGGAATGCACCTGGCTGACGAGGCTGATCTTCGCGCCGAGCGTGGCAGCGAGCGCCATGCGGTTGGCGAGTACGTGTTCCGGGTCGTCTCCGGTTTTGCCGCCGAGGTTGAAGTGCGCGAAGTCACCTTCGCTGGCACCGCCGAGTCGCGTGGTATAGACCACCGTGATGCCGGGGGCCAGCATGATCGGGATGGTCACCGGAATCGGGTTGCCGTCTTTGTCGGTGGGGTCGATGGCGTTGGAATTGAGGATCGCGTCATCGTACTGTTCGTTGCTCATGTCACATTCCTTGATTACTTGCGATTGCTGGGCTTACTACCGTTTTTTCGGCCGATTATTCGGCTTTGAGCGTCGGCTGTTTCGTACGCGAGCGGATGGCGGCGTTGACGGGCACTTCCTGCGGGCATGGCATGGAGAAGACGTGCGCCGGATTGTTGATGGCCTCCACCCAGTGGCCGTCGGAGTCGCGGAATCCTCCCGCGGGCACGGTATAGGCGAGGGGCGCGGCCCCGGGCAGCACGAATTCGACGTTCTGGCCTGCCTCGATCTTGTTGCGGCTCATGATGGTCACGCGTCCGCCGTCTTCCGGACTCCAGGAGAGCACTTCGCCGACGACGAGCCATGCGCGGAAGTAGGCGGAACGGTCGGTGCTCTGCCGCACCTTGTGTTCCGGATAGTAGAAGCCGGTGGAATAGTCGCGGTGGGCCACCTTGTCAGGTTCGTCGAGCAGCCAGTCCGGCAACGTGATGTGCCCCGCCGGGCGCACGCCGGCGTGATGCCAGCCGTCCGGCAGCACTTCGGCCGCCGTATTCGACTTGCGGCGCGTGCTACGCGCGTGATAGCTCAGGTCTTCCGGCTCGGTCGTGATGGTGCCGACGACCGGAACGGTATCGATATCCGGTTTACCCGCGAACGCGCCGTCGGCATTGCGCATGATCGCATCGTTGATTTCCGGCTTGCCGTACTCCGGATCCGAGGGGCGGATCACGCGGTCGCGGAAGGGTTCCAGCACATTGCCGTCCGTATCCTCGAAGCCGCGTTGCACCATGTATTCGTTGACTGCCGTCTTGTAGGCGTTCGTCATTGCGGCGATGTAATACGCGCTCTTGGAGCGGCCTTCGATTTTGAGGCTCGTCGCGCCGGAGTCGATGAGATCGTCGATATGGGCGAGCATGTTCATGTCCTGCGAGTTGAACAGGTACGCGCCCTCTTCGGTCTGTTCGATCGGGAAGTACTGGCCGGGGCGTTTCTCCTCCACGATCGAATACTTCCAGCGGCATGGCTGCGCGCATTCGCCATGATTGCCGTCGCGGCCGGTCAGATAGTTGGAGAACAGGCAGCGGCCGGAAAACGCCATGCACATGGCACCGTGCACGAAGCATTCGATGTCGAGGTCGTCGGGGATGCGTGCACGGATGTCGCGCACGGCCTGCAAGTCCATTTCGCGGGCCAGTACCACTCGGCGCGCACCCAGCTCGTAAAAGGCGTTCGCGGCCTGATAGTTGGTCACGCCGGCCTGCGTGCTCACATGCAGTTCGAGGTTCGGCGCGATGTGTTTGGCCATGAGCATCACGCCGATGTCGGAGACGATCAGCGCGTCCACGCCGGTGTCTTTCAGCTGGCCGAGATATTCGCGCATCGCCTCGACCTCGTTGTTGCGCGGCAGCACGTTGAAGGTCACGTAGACGCGGGCGCCACGTTCATGTGCATAGCGCGCGCCTTCTTCGAAATCCTCAAGGCTCAGATTCTTCGGTGCGCTTCGCATGCCGAACGCCTTGCCGCCGCAGTAGACGGCGTCCGCACCGTAGTCGACGGCCGTTTTGAGTCCTCGCAGGTTGCCCGCCGGAGCCAATACCTCAGGCTTGTTTCTTCTTTGCACGAATGTTCCTCTTACTCGCCGCCTATGCGGTTTTCTTTCGATTCAGACCATCTGTCATTCTCGTAGATTCACGGGACAGGCGGCGAACGCCATGCGGATCGCAGAAATGACGGGTCGAAGCGTGGACTCGATTCCGGTCGGAGATTTTACATACCCGAAAAGGGAACGGCACCAACGCCGTACCCCGGAACCGTAACGTTCGTTCCATGAATGTGGGAATTCTTATGTGGCGACGCACCAGGCCTTTCGACATGGCCTCCGCCCTTGAAGTGTTTTCCTTGGCACTGAACGAGAACGGCAAGGTCTTCATCGTGCCCATGGAATCCGGTTGCATAACCGGATCCCAACCCACATGCGCATTCGATGAGGCCTGCCGTTGTTGCTCGGTTCTGGTGATTCCGGGGTTTTCCTCATTCGAAATCGGCACGGTCCCCCAAGCGAGAGAGCAGGAAATCACGTTCCTTCAGCATGCGCACAGCCAGGGAACCACATTGGTCTCGCTATGCACCGGAGCCTTCTGGCTGGCGTCCTGTGGCATGCTTGACGGTAGGATCGCCACCACCCACTGGCAGTACTGCGAACAACTCGGCGAGCAGTACCCCGCAATCAATGTGAGGCACAATGTCCTGTACGTACAGCAAGACAACATCTGGACCTCCGCAGGCGCCAGTGCGGGAACGGATGCATGTCTCAGCATCACCCGTCAACTACTCGGCGACGCGATCGCCGAATCGGTGTCCAAACAGATGGCGGTGACGCTGGAACGCAGCGGAAGCCATATCCAGATCGCCGATGCCACCTCTTCGTCACAACACCGGTTCGACAGCGATCTGGACCACCTACGCATGCTGTTCCTCGCGCATCCGGAGCATCCATGGAAAGCAGGCGACCTCGCCGCGGCATTGGGAATGTCCGTAAGGACCTTGGAACGAAAATTCAAGGAATGGGGAACCACTCCCCATCAATGGATATTGCGCGAACGACTTCTTATGGCGCAGTCCCTTCTCATATCCACGACCATGCGCATCGATTCGATTGCCCATGCCGTCGGTTTTTCGGATACCGACCTTATGAGACGTCATTTTCTCCGGCTTTTCGGCATGACGCCCCGCCAATTCCAACTCCGAAACGAACGGAGCCGTTTGGCGGATTCCTCAGGAAACCCACCAAACGGCACACTCCGTCAATAGCCCCGAAAACGCCTTGTTCTTAAGCCTTCCGACGGCCCATCGTCATTTTCCCCGTCGCATGCGGCGACGATGAACCGCGGCACCCACCGCCACCAGCATCGTCGGATACAGGATCCACCATGTGAAGCCGGTCAGGATAATGCCGCATAGGACCAGCGACAGCAATGCGATCAACCAGGAGGCACCTGACACCCCGCCTTCGTTCCGCTCGCTGATGATGAATGCGATGATGGACACGACGTACAGCACGATGAAATCCTGGCTGACGATGCCCACCAGGTTATCGGCCTTGAGATGCAGAAGCCCGGCGATGACGATAACGCCCGTATAGATGGCCTGCATGGCGATCAGCGCATTGACGGGCACGCCATTGCGGTTGGTCTTCGTAAAGATGCCGGGAAGCAGTCCGTTGCGCCCGGCCGAGAAGGTGAGCCGGCTTGCTCCCAGAACCCATGAGTTCGCGTTGGCGAGAATGGCGATGACGATGAGCACCGTGATCACGGCTTTCCAATCATCGGGCAGCAGCGAGGTCAGACCGGAAGCGCCTGTGATGTGCGTACCGGCGATTTCAGCACCGTTGACCACGAACGCCAGCGCCAAATACAGCGCGGATACCACTGCGAAACTGATCCAATAGGTCATTGGAATGTTGCGTTTGGGGTTGCGAAACTCCTCCGCGCTGAAGGACATGTTCTCCCAGCCGAGAAACGCCCAGACGATCAGACCCGCTCCGGAAATCAGGCCGGACAGGTCGAATCCGGTCGTGATCGACGGCAGCTCGCGGATGCCGAGGACCAGCAAATCAAGATGCGTGCCGACCAATATGCAGATCAGTGCCGCAATCATCCACAGCGAGATGGTGTTGATCAATGCCGTCAGGCGTGTACCCAGCAGATTGACGATGGTGGACGCCAGCAGAATCATCAACGCGCATACGAGTCCCCATGGATATTGCGCAATATCGAACAGGCTGCACACGTAGGCGCCGCCGACCCATGCCAATGCCGGAATGCCAATCGCATACGTTCCCCACAAAAGAACGGAGGTCGCATCCTCGGCCCAAGGGCCGAAAGCGATGCGAGCGTACTCGGTAAGCCCGGCGGCCGTAGTGTAGCGGCTGCCGAGTCTGCTGAAAATAGCGACCATCGGAACCATGGCCAGGATGACGGCAAGCCAGCTGGCGATCGCCATCCGGGATCCGACCGCGGCAACCACGATACCGGGCAGGCCCAGCATGCCCGAGCCAAGCACCATACCGACCGCCAGCGCGACGCCGCGCGGCAAATTGATTTCCTTGTTAAGACCAGCCATGACGTTCTCCTCTCTTGTATGGCTACAAGGCCTATTACGCCATGGATTCCCTTGCGGCAACACCCGCAAATGCGTCAATCAACCGGAAAATTGCGTCATATCGGCTCATCCCAACTCGTGGGCGACCGCCGCCAGTACGTCCACGGCGGCGGCGAATTCCTCCGGTGTGGTGTAGGAGTAGCTCAGACGCAGGGAATTGTCGGCTGCGAAATCGTAGATGTCGCCCGGATTAAGCAGTACGCCGCGTTCCGCGGTCTCCTGGAACAGGCGATTCATGCGCATCGAACGGTCGAAGGTGAGCCAGATGTAGAAGCCACCATGCGGCGCGGTCCAATGCGCAAGTCCCGACATCGTCTTGCGCAACGTCTCCAATGCGCGGTCACGCCGCCGACGAAGCTCGATCTTCAATCCCGCAACGTATTCGTCGTACAGACCGGAACTCAGGAAGCGGGTGAACGTCCACTGGCTCAGGACGCTCGCGCCGTAATCCATCTGCATCTTCACGTCGGCGAGGCGTTGCACGATCGGCTCGTTCGCCACGATCCAACCGATGCGCAGTCCCGGAGACAGCGCCTTCGACGCACTGCCGAGCGTAATCACCATGCCGGTCTCGTCAAGCGCCTTCAACGGCAGTGGCGCTTCACCGTCGAATACCAGGTCGCGGTAGGCACCGTCCTCGATGATCGGCAGACGGTTGGCCACGCAACATGCGATCAGTTCATGCCGCCGCCGCTCGCTCATGGTGATGCTTGTCGGATTATGATTGGTCGGAATCGTGTACAGAATGGCGTTCTCCGCATGCTTCCTCGTTGTGGCCGACGGCAGATGGTCGGATGGCAGGCCGGATGATGACGTTACGGCCTCCTGCCCCAGCAACAGCCGTTGCAACGCGGCCACATCCAAGCCGTCGGCATCCATCGGCACGCCTTTCAGACGCATGCCGGCCGATTGGAAGATCTGCAACGACTTGACGTAGCTCGGCGATTCCGCATAGACGATGGAGTTCGCCGGCAGCAGGCTCATGGAGATCATCTGCAACGCCTGCAATGCGCCGCTCGTCACCAGCACCTGCGCCGGCGTGCATTCGATGCCCGTGGCGCACATGTGTGCGGTGATCGCCTCACGCAATGCGGGCAGTCCTTCCGGCGGCGGGTAGCCGAGCGAATCGATCTCGTTCGCCGCCTCGCCGAGCACCTGCTTCCACATGGCTTTGGGAAAAAGCCGTGGGTCGAGTTCGCCGGTGCCGATGCGGGTCATGTTCGGCACGAATTCGTAGCGGTTGATGGCTTGGATGGTGGCGTTGTTCGCCCTGAAAAAGCCGGAGCCCACATAATCGGCCCAGTCCGGCGCGCCTGGCAGCATCAGCGACCACGTATTGCTGACGATTCTCGTGCCCGCGCCATGCTGCCCTTCGACGATGCCGTAATCCGACAGTTCGTTGATGGCCGCGATGATGGTGGAACGGTTCACGCCGAACCATTCGGCCAGGGCACGCTGCGACGGAAGCCTCGAACCGATGGCCCAGTTGCCGCTCGACACCTGTTCGCACATGTAGTCGACGATCTGCTCGGTGATGGGCCTGCCGGATTCACGACTCGGCTTCCAGTCGATGTTCAGTGGGGCGACACGTGCCATGACCCTCCTTGCGGTCGATTCGGCCAAGTTGGTCGCTTGGTTGGACCAACTTCAAGACTTTGGCTGGTTGTCTACCGTAATTATGCCTCTAAGATAATCACTAGTTTAAGCGCATCTCTTTGCGATATAAGGATGAAACACCCTTTTTATGCGATGACGATTTGGCTGAGATTGGTTGGATGAAGGAAAACCAGCCAAACGTTTTTGGGTGAGAATGCTGAGGTTGTTATGGGATTGTTTTTGCAGGGTCTCACGCTGGGATTGGCGTATACCGCACCGATCGGCATGCAGAATCTGTTCGTCATCAATTCGGCGCTGACCAAGCCGCGCCGACGTGCGTTGCTGACCGCCCTGATCGTATTGGTCTTTGATGTTTCGCTGTCGTTGTCA
>OGGI01001863.1_pt1 | contig 13713 bp, 7 predicted proteins | sample 1571051 | NCBI WGS metagenome assembly OGGI01 (sample SAMEA2582075, study PRJEB24529) | metagenome | biome: Human gut stool | place: China | collected 2011 | reverse complement strand
ATAAGCTTCAATGCCGAGCAATAACGCTACGATTGCTGATGCAAGTGGGGTCATTCTCAACATAGGCAGCTCCTGCAATTAAATTTTGTCACTAATATAGATACCATGGTCATCGATAATGGTCAGATGCCAGTTATTTGCATTATTACTTTTGACATTAACACTCTGACTTTCTAAGGGGGCAATCATAATAGTTTCATAATTGACTTTGACATTATTAGCTTTGACATCCGAAATCGTCACCCAATTAGCTGAGTCATTTTTTATCACCAAACCATTGCCACTGCGATTTACCAGCAATTTTTTAAATGTCGCTTTATTTACCGGAGCAATACCCGCTGGCCGGTAAAACAACTTAATTCTGTTTTGCATCGCAAACTTCAGTGCATTCTTACCTTCTTGCTCTGGACTATTTGGTGGAATATCCAGAACATTCAGATAAAAAATGCTTTCTTTATTAGTGGGCAGTTTATTCGGCATAATTTTGATTTTTACTTGCTGCCCGGAATTTGCTCCTATTTTTGCCACTGGTGGCGTTAACATGAAAGGAACCTGAATTTTTTCTGGTGGTAATGACGTATCGCCATCATCAATCCACGCCTGCAGCAGCGAAGAACGGTTTCCCTGGTTCATCAACTGCACCATCACTTCTTTATTTTCTGCCGGGTAAATAATGCGCGTCCCGTAGATAACAATTCCGGCATGTGCAGGAAGGACCATAGAAAAAATGAGTAAAGATAATAATCCTTTCATTTTAATGCCTCTTAAATTAAAAGGCCGCCATGGGATAGCGGCCATGTTTATTACCTGGAGAAACTTACAATTTTATTTATTAATCCTGCGCCACACGCATAACCAGAGAAGATAACACATCACCTGATTGCACTGAGTTATCTGTCAGTTTCAGGTATTTTGCTTTAAACGGAATAGCATATTGACCTTCCGCTGTTTTATAACTCTCAATGTTAAAAGGTGCAGAAACATCCAGGACATCGCTGTTATCACCTAAATAGAGATAGTAACCCACGGTATCGTTGCTACTGGCTATCGCCTTATCGTTACCGGTTATTTTATCGTTGGTAATCAACGAGAGTTTTACACCAGCAACTTCTTTCGGGCAGCTAATTTTTAACATGCTGCTGGTTACACCGACTGCATCATCATAGGTAGAATATTTAGCTTTACCTTCAAAGACAGTGGTTGGTACAGTCGGCATATTAATACTTACTGAATCACCACCCGCTTCGAATTTACACGGAGATTCTGCAATATTTCCTTTAATGGTTAATGTTCCGGTATCAACGTCTGCAGCAAATACTCCAGCGCTCATAAAAAAAGAAGAAAAGACAGCGGCAGCAATAATTGAACGTTTCATAATATGTTCCTTAATAAAATTTATTTTTGGTTGTTAAGAGTCTGTATCTCTTGGAAACAAATTTCTCACATCAAAAAAGTTGCCGCAATGTAAACACATTGTTTTATTGATTTAAAACAAATTAACCATTGCAATATAAATACAACAAATATTTAAGAGTATTAACTATTTATCGCATCTATCAATTAATGTAGATTTATGTAAATGGTATTGTTGATATCAATAAAAAAGCCGAAATCATTTATATAAATGATTTCGGCTTTCTAAATGCAATTAAAATCAGGTTGCCAAATTAATCGTAGCGATTTAACACGATTCGACGTTTGCTATCGCTACCTGCAACAACCACTTCTGTCGTTACACCTTTGACGGGCGAAGAAAACAGATGACGGGTGTCAACATTATACGTTAACTGACCACAATGCTGTTGAGGTTGACCATTAACCATAGCCATACTGCATGTTGGGGGACTGATCCTGCCATTAATCGCTAATGTGGCAGTCTCTGAAGAGAATGCGGGAGAAGCCAATCCATAGGCAAGAAAAATAATTCCTGACAGCCAATACTTATTCATTGAACGTTATCCCTGTAGTAAAGGTTATGCCTGGATAGAATGAGTGCATAACAAACTATAGCTGTACATCCACTACACAGCCACGAAGGATGATAATGAAGCATTGCCTGTACGATCAATCGACTTTGTAGAGTTTCGGACGAAGGTCCGCAGAATATTCGCAGTATTAAATAAGTGTTCATTAATGCGGCAAAAACAAATACACCGCATCAATATAACATCTCTGCGGTGTATGAAGAATAACCAGAATGGTTAATAGGCGTTAGACCGCGCGGAAGGAAATCTCGCCTGGAATGACTTCACCCTGCCAGTAGAGCTGAGCTGCAACGCGGTCAGCCAGCTGGCGGTAGATAGCGGTAAATTCGCTCTCCGGACGGCTGATAACCGTTGGCGTGCCTTTATCGAGATCCTCACGTAAGGAGATGTGTAACGGCATCTGCCCCAGCAGCTGTGTGTGGTATTTTTCAGCCAGTTTCTCAGCACCACCGGTACCGAAAATCGGTTCATGGTGACCACAGTTACTGCAAATATGCACACTCATGTTCTCGACAATACCAAGCACCGGAACCTCGACTTTCTCGAACATCACAATGCCTTTTTTCGCATCGATCAACGCGATGTCCTGCGGGGTGGTGACCACGACTGCACCAGTTACTGGAATGTTTTGCGCCAGCGTCAATTGAATGTCACCGGTGCCTGGCGGCATATCAAGCACCAGATAGTCGAGATCCGGCCACAAGGTTTCCTGCAACATCTGCATTAACGCCTTGCTCGCCATCGGTCCACGCCACACCATCGCATTGTCGTCAGTGACCAGATAACCAATTGAATTGGTTGCCAGGCCATGAGACATAATCGGTGCCATATGGGTACCGTCCGGCGAAGTTGGACGCTGATTTTCTGCGCCCAACATTGTTGGGATTGATGGGCCGTAGATATCGGCGTCCAGAATGCCGACTTTCGCCCCTTCTGCCGCCAGCGCCAGTGCCAGGTTTACCGCCGTGGACGATTTACCCACGCCGCCTTTACCGGAACTCACCGCGATAATGTTCTTCACACCGTTAATTCCCGGCTGATTCTTCACGCGTTTTAAGGTGGCGATATTGTGCGACAGTTTCCAGTCGATAGCTTTCGCCCCGGTGATACGCAGCAGTTCGGCGCTACATTGCTCTTTTAACTCTTCAAACGCGCTATGCCAGACGAATGGCATAACCAGTTCCACATGCAACGTGTCGTCCATCCAGGCGACATGGTGCAACGCTTTCAGCGTGGTGAGGTTATGCTTCAGGGTTGGGTGCTGAAAATTGGCCAGTGTCCCGGCGACCATTGCGCGCAAGGCTTCTGGTGATTTGGCCTGGGATTGTTCGTTCATCCCGACTCCTTTTTTGTATAAATAAACCATCAGCTGATAGTTTACCTGAAGAATATAGAGAAGTACTTACTTAACATTTTCCCATTTGGTACTATCTAACCCCTTTTCACTATTAAGAAGTAATGCCTACTATGACTCAAGTCGCGAAGAAAATTCTGGTGACGTGCGCACTGCCGTACGCTAACGGCTCAATCCACCTCGGCCATATGCTGGAGCACATCCAGGCTGATGTCTGGGTCCGTTACCAGCGAATGCGCGGCCACGAGGTCAACTTCATCTGCGCCGACGATGCCCACGGTACACCGATCATGCTGAAAGCTCAGCAGCTTGGTATCACCCCGGAGCAGATGATTGGCGAAATGAGTCAGGAGCATCAGACTGATTTCGCAGGCTTTAACATCAGCTATGACAACTATCACTCGACGCACAGCGAAGAGAACCGCCAGTTGTCAGAACTTATCTACTCTCGCCTGAAAGAGAACGGTTTTATTAAAAACCGCACCATCTCTCAGCTGTACGATCCGGAAAAAGGCATGTTCCTGCCGGACCGTTTTGTGAAAGGCACCTGCCCGAAATGTAAATCCCCGGATCAATACGGCGATAACTGCGAAGTCTGCGGCGCGACCTACAGCCCGACTGAACTGATCGAGCCGAAATCGGTGGTTTCTGGCGCTACGCCGGTAATGCGTGATTCTGAACACTTCTTCTTTGATCTGCCCTCTTTCAGCGAAATGTTGCAGGCATGGACCCGCAGCGGTGCGTTGCAGGAGCAGGTGGCAAATAAAATGCAGGAGTGGTTTGAATCTGGCCTGCAACAGTGGGATATCTCCCGCGACGCCCCTTACTTCGGTTTTGAAATTCCGAACGCGCCGGGCAAATATTTCTACGTCTGGCTGGACGCACCGATTGGCTACATGGGTTCTTTCAAGAATCTGTGCGACAAGCGCGGCGACAGCGTAAGCTTCGATGAATACTGGAAGAAAGACTCCACCGCCGAGCTGTACCACTTCATCGGTAAAGATATCGTTTACTTCCACAGCCTGTTCTGGCCTGCCATGCTGGAAGGCAGCAACTTCCGCAAGCCGACCAACCTGTTTGTTCATGGCTATGTGACGGTGAACGGCGCGAAGATGTCCAAGTCTCGCGGCACCTTTATTAAAGCCAGCACCTGGCTGAATCATTTTGACGCTGACAGCCTGCGTTACTACTACACTGCGAAACTCTCTTCGCGCATTGATGATATCGATCTCAACCTGGAGGATTTCGTTCAGCGTGTGAATGCCGATATCGTGAATAAAGTGGTTAACCTGGCCTCCCGTAATGCGGGCTTTATCAACAAGCGTTTTGACGGCGTGCTGGCAAGCGAACTGGCTGACCCGCAGTTGTACAAAACCTTCACTGATGCCGCTGAAGTGATTGGTGAAGCGTGGGAAAGCCGCGAATTTGGTAAAGCAGTGCGCGAAATCATGGCGCTGGCTGATCTGGCTAACCGCTATGTCGACGAGCAGGCTCCGTGGGTAGTCGCAAAACAGGAAGGTCGCGATGCTGACCTGCAGGCGCTTTGCTCAATGGGCATCAACCTGTTCCGCGTGCTGATGACTTACCTGAAGCCGGTACTGCCGAAACTGACCGAGCGTGCAGAAGCCTTCCTCAATACGGAACTGACCTGGGATGGTATCCAGCAACCGCTGCTGGACCACAAAGTGAATCCGTTCAAGGCACTGTATAACCGCATCGATATGAAGCAGGTTGAAGCACTGGTGGAAGCGTCTAAAGAAGAAGTGAAAGCAGCTGCCGCGCCAGTTACTGGCCCACTGGCAGATGATCCGATTCAGGAAACCATCACCTTTGACGACTTCGCCAAAGTTGACCTGCGCGTAGCGCTGATCGAAAACGCAGAGTTTGTTGAAGGTTCTGACAAACTGCTGCGCCTGACACTGGATCTCGGCGGTGAAAAACGCAATGTCTTCTCCGGTATTCGTTCTGCCTACCCGGATCCGCAGGCACTGATTGGTCGTCACACCATTATGGTGGCTAACCTGGCACCACGTAAAATGCGCTTTGGAATCTCCGAAGGCATGGTGATGGCTGCCGGTCCAGGCGGGAAAGATATCTTCCTGCTAAGCCCGGATGCTGGTGCTAAACCGGGTCATCAGGTGAAATAATCCCCCTTCAAGGCGCTGCATCGACAGCGCCTTTTCTTTATAAATTCCTAAAGTTGTTTTCTTGCGATTTTGTCTCTCTCTAACCCGCATAAATACTGGTAGCATCTGCATTCAACTGGATAAAATTACAGGGATGCAGAATGAGACACTTTATCTATCAGGACGAAAAATCACATAAATTCTGGGCGGTGGAGCAACAGGGAAACGAGTTGCATATCAGTTGGGGAAAAGTTGGCACCAAAGGGCAAAGTCAGATAAAAAGTTTTTCAGATGCTGCGGCAGCGGAAAAAGCGGAACTTAAGCTGATTGCGGAGAAGGTGAAGAAGGGGTATGTGGAGCAAGCGAAGGATAATTCTTTGCAACCTTCCCAAACGGTAACGGGCTCTCTCAAGGTAGCGGACTTATCCACCATTATTCAGGAACAACCCTCTTTCGTAGCAGAAACCCGTGCGCCTGACAAAAATACAGATGCTGTTTTACCGTGGCTGGCGAAAGATATTGCTGTCGTTTTTCCGCCAGAAGTTGTACACACCACGTTAAGTCATCGCCGCTTTCCCGGAGTTCCTGTTCAGCAAGCAGACAAATTGACCCAATTACGTCGCTTAGCCTGTAGTGTGTCGCAACGGGATAATAAAACAGCCACATTTGACTTCAGCGCCTGTTCTTTAGAATGGCAAAACACCGTCGCCCAGGCGATCAGTCAGATCGACGGCCTGAAAACAACACAGTTACCATCACCAGTAATGGCTGTACTCACGGCACTTGAAATGAAATGCACAAGATATAAAGTGCGTGAGGATGTTATGGATCAGATCGTCCAGGAAGGCGGTCTGGAATATGCTACTGATGTAATAATACACCTTCAACAGATTGATATTGAATGGGATTATGCGAATAATGTCATTATTATTCTGCCGTCTGGCATTGCACCTAGCTACTTGGAGCAATATTCCAGATTTGAATTACGCCTACGTAAACATTTATCACTGACGGAAGAGTCTCTCTGGCAAAAATGTGCACAAAAACTTATTGCCGCAATTCCACATATTCCAGAATGGCGGCAACCATTAATTGCTTTGTTATTACCCGAAAAACCAGAAATTGCACATGAAATTGCCCAGCGTCTACTGGGGCAAAAAAAATTACCCTCGCTTGAGTGGTTAAAAATAGTGGCGACTGATGAGCACATTCTTGCCTCATTAGAAAAATATCACGAACCATATGCCATTTTTGATGATTACTATTGTGGTGCGATATGGTCAGCCACCGTATTACAGGAGCAAGGTGTTGCAGCCCTGCCCCGATTTGCTCCCTATGCCGCAAGTGACTACTGCGCCGATGTGTTGCGTCATATCAATCATCCGTTCGCATTGACACTGCTTATACGTGTAGCCGGGCAAACTAAACGCTGTCACGATCGGATGACGAAAGCCATTGCTGCGTTCCCACATGCAGCAATGGCGGCACTGACGGAACTTCTTGGGCAAAAAGAAGAGAACAGTTGGCGCATTATGCTAATGACAATGCTTATCTCACAACCAGCACTGGCAGAACAGGTCATTCCCTGGCTCTCGACACCCGCAGTTGCCGTACTGAAATCATGCCAGCAACAACTGACACAGCCCTCAAACCATGCCAGCGCCGATCTACTGCCAGCCGTAGTAGTCTCCCCTCCCTGGCTTTCGAAAAAGAAAAAATCGCCGATTCCGGTGCTGGATTTAGCGCCATTAGGCATTGAGCCAATCTGTTATCTGACAGAAGAAATCAGTAATCAACTTTTGGCGAAATATATCTGGTATTCAAAACACATCACGGTTAGCCATGAAGAAAGTACTACCAACCTGTTGGCAAGGATGGGTTTTCAACGACGGATCGCTGGTACATATATTAAAGCTCCCGAAGCGGTAGTTGAGGCATGGCTAAATGAAGATTATTCAACCTTACTAAGTGAATTTAAGGTGTTTCATTCACCTACCGGGCATTATTGGCAGTTGGGGATTTTGACAACATTGCCGCTGGAGAAAGCAGTAAAAGCATGGAATGCCCTTACCCTATCTCCACATACCGATACCGAATACTCCATGTTACATTTTGGACTCAAAGGGTTACCTGGGTTAGTAAACTCACTTGCACGCTATCCACAAGAAGCCTTGCCCATCACGAATTACTTCGCAGCGAGTGAGCTGGCTCCTGCCGTCGCCCGTGCCTTCAACAAACTCAAAACCCTACGACAAGACGCCCGTAGCTGGCTGCTAAAATACCCGGAACATGCCATAACCGGCCTGCTACCTGCGGCGCTCGGCAAAGCCGGTGAAGCCCAGGATAACGCCCGCGCTGCCTTGCGTATGCTTACCGAAAACGGTCATCAGCCATTACTGCAAGAAATCGCCCGACGTTATAACCAGCCGGAAGTAACCGATGCGGTGAACGCTCTGCTTGCGCTCGATCCCTTAGATAATCACCCGACAAAAATCCCCACTCTTCCGGCCTTTTATCAGCCATCGCTCTGGACGCGCCCGGTATTAAAAGCAAATGCCCAATCACTGCCAGATAGCGCCCTCCTCCACCTCGGTGAAATGCTCCGCTTCCCTCAGGAAGAGGCTCTGTATCCGGGATTATTGCAGGTGAAAGACGTCTGTTCCGCCGACTCACTGGCGGGATTTGCCTGGGATCTGTTTACCGCCTGGCAGACCGCTGGCGCGCCGTCGAAAGAGAGTTGGGCGTTCACTGCGTTAGGCGTTCTCGGTAACGATGACACCGCCCGCAAACTGACGCCATTAATACGCGCCTGGCCTGGTGAATCCCAGCATAAACGCGCCACCGTTGGGTTGGATATTCTCGCTGCTATCGGTAGTGATATCGCCCTGATGCAGCTTAACGGCATTGCCCAGAAACTGAAATTCAAAGCATTACAGGAGCGGGCAAAAGAAAAAATTGCCGACATTGCCGAGAGCCGCGAACTCACGGTGGCGGAGCTTGAAGATCGGTTAGCACCGGATCTCGGTCTGGATGATAACGGTTCGCTGCTGCTGGATTTTGGCCCACGGCAGTTCACCGTCAGCTTTGATGAAACCTTAAAACCGTTTGTGCGTGATGTTTCCGGCAGCCGCCTGAAAGACCTGCCCAAACCGAACAAAAGCGATGATGAAACGCGGGCGAACGATGCGGTTAACCGCTACAAATTGCTGAAAAAAGATGCGCGTACCGTCGCCGCCCAGCAGGTAGCAAGGCTGGAATCCGCCATGTGCCTGCGCCGCCGCTGGTCACCGGAAAACTTTCAGCTGTTCCTGGTTGAGCATCCGTTGGTTCGCCACTTAACCCGCCGTCTGATTTGGGGCGTTTATAGCGCCGAAAACCAGCTGCTGGCGTGCTTTCGCGTGGCGGAAGATAACAGTTACAGCACCGCTGACGATGATCTTTTCACCCTGCCGGAAGGCGATATCTCTATCGGCACTCCTCACGTTCTGGAAATATCACCAACGGATGCTGCCGCCTTTGGTCAGCTTTTTGCCGACTACGAACTGCTACCACCGTTCCGCCAGCTCGACCGTAACAGCTACGCCCTGACAGAAGCCGAGCGCAATGCCAGTGAACTGACCCGCTGGGCAGGCAGAAAATGCCCGAGTGGTCGGGTCATGGGGCTGGCGAATAAAGGCTGGATAAAGGGCACCCCGCAGGATGGAGGCTGGATCGGCTGGATGATCAAACCTCTCGGTCGCTGGTCGTTAATCATGGAAATCGATGAAGGCTTTGCGGTAGGCATGTCGCCAGCCGAACTCAGCGCTGAGCAGCTCTTAAGCAAGCTGTGGCTATGGGAAGGCAAAGCAGAAAGATATGGCTGGGGGAGTAATTCAACACAGGAAGCGCAGTTCTCCGTAATCGATGCCATCACCGCCAGCGAGCTAATTAACGATATTGAAGCCCTGTTTGAATAAGGAAAGAGCATGGACAAGGAATTACCGTGGCTGGCGGATAACGCCCAACTGGAACTGAAATATAAAAAAGGCAAAACGCCGCTCAGTCATCGTCGCTGGCCGGGCGAACCAGTGTCCGTTATCACTGGAAGTCTCATCCAGACATTGGGTGATGAATTGCTACAAAAAGCTGAGAAGAAAAAAAACATTGTCTGGCGTTATGAAAATTTTTCACTGGAGTGGCAGTCCGCCATCACGCAGGCCATCAACTTGATCGGCGAACACAAACCCTCAATCCCGGCCCGGACAATGGCGGCGCTAGCCTGTATCGCGCAAAATGACAGCCAACAGTTGCTCGACGAAATCGTCCAACAAGAGGGGCTGGAATATGCGACTGAGGTGGTGATTGCACGCCAGTTTATTGCGCGGTGTTATGAGAGTGATCCTCTGGTAGTGACATTGCAGTATCAGGACGAGGATTATGGCTATGGTTATCGCTCAGAAACCTATAACGAATTCGATCTCCGACTGCGTAAGCATCTCTCTCTGGCAGAGGAAAGCTGCTGGCAGCGTTGCGCCGACAAACTCATTGCCGCACTACCAGGAATAACCAAAGTTCGCCGCCCTTTTATTGCGCTGATCCTCCCGGAAAAACCAGAAATAGCCAATGAGTTGGTAGGCCTTGAATGCCCGCGAACTCATTTTCACTCTAAGGAGTGGTTAAAAGTTGTTGCTAATGACCCCACAGCGGTGAGAAAACTCGAACACTACTGGAGCCAGGATATATTTAGCGATCGAGAAGCCAGCTACATGTCGCATGAAAACCACTTCGGCTACGCGGCCTGCGCCGCCCTTTTGCGCGAACAAGGACTGGCAGCCATTCCGCGCCTCGCGATGTATGCCCATAAAGAAGATTGCGGCAGTCTGCTGGTACAAATTAACCATCCGCAAGTCATCCGCACCTTGCTACTGGTGGCTGATAAAAACAAACCCAGCCTGCAACGTGTAGCTAAATACCATAAAAACTTCCCCCATGCGACGCTCGCCGCACTGGCAGAACTGCTGGCGTTAACAGAACCACCAGCCCGCCCTGGTTATCCAATCATCGAAGACAAAAAGCTGCCTGCACAGCAAAAAGCACGCGATGAATACTGGCGTACGCTGTTACAAACGCTGATGGCATCGCAGCCACAACTGGCAGCAGAAGTGATGCCGTGGTTAAGTACTCAACCCCAGTCAGTGCTGAAGAGTTATTTATCGGCACCGCCCAAACCGGTTATTGATGGCACCGATAACAGCAATCTGCCAGAAATCCTCGTTTCACCACCGTGGCGTAGTAAGAAAAAAATGACAGCTCCACGTCTTGATTTGGCACCGCTCGAATTAACTCCGCAAGTTTACTGGCAACCAGGCGAACAAGAGAGGCTTGCCGCCACTGAGCCTGCCCGTTATTTCAGCACGGAATCTCTTGCGCAACGCATGGAACAAAAAAGTGGACGAGTTGTATTACAGGAACTGGGTTTTGGGGATGATGTATGGCTGTTTCTGAATTATATACTCCCCGGAAAACTGGATGCTGCACGCAATTCACTCATTGTTCAGTGGCATTACTACCAGGGGCGGGTTGAAGAGATCCTGAATGGCTGGAACTCCCCGGAAGCACAATTAGCAGAACAGGCGCTCCGCAGCGGTCACATAGAAGCGTTAATTAACATATGGGAAAATGACAACTACTCACGTTATCGTCCGGAAAAGAGTGTCTGGAACCTGTATTTATTGGCACAGTTGCCGCGTGAGATGGCTTTGACCTTCTGGCTGCGTATCAATGAGAAAAAGCATCTGTTCGCGGGTGAGGACTATTTTCTCAGTATCCTCGGATTGGATGCGCTACCAGGTCTGCTGTTGGCTTTTTCACATCGTCCAAAAGAAACATTTCCGTTAATTTTAAATTTTGGCGCAACAGAACTGGCGCTGCCTGTTGCCCACGTCTGGCGACGTTTCGCGGCGCAGCGTGATCTGGCTCGCCAGTGGATTTTACAATGGCCGGAACATACGGCTAGTGCACTTATCCCTCTTGTCTTTACCAAACCCAGCGATAATAGCGAAGCCGCATTACTTGCCCTGCGTTTACTGTACGAACAGGGACATGGCGAATTGCTACAAACCGTGGCAAACCGCTGGCAGCGTACAGATGTATGGTCTGCCCTGGAGCAGTTGCTTAAACAGGGTCCAATGGACATTTACCCGGCACGCATTCCAAAAGCCCCTGATTTCTGGCATCCGGCAATGTGGTCCAGGCCTCGACTTATCACTAATAATCAGCCTGTTACCGGTGACGCTCTGGAAATTATCGGCGAAATGCTGCGCTTTACCCAGGGGGGACGTTTTTATAGCGGGCTGGAACAACTGAAAACGTTCTGCCAGCCACAAACGCTGGCAGCTTTTGCCTGGGATCTCTTCACTGCGTGGCAACAAGCTGGTGCCCCCGCAAAAGACAACTGGGCATTTCTGGCGTTAAGTCTCTTTGGTGACGAAAGCACGGCACGGGATCTGACGACACAGATCCTCGCCTGGCCACAAGAAGGCAAATCTGCCCGTGCTGTCAGCGGCCTGAACATCCTTACCCTGATGAATAATGATATGGCGCTGATACAGCTGCATCATATATCGCAACGGGCTAAATCCCGCCCCTTACGTGATAACGCGGCGGAATTTCTTCAGGTGGTCGCAGAAAATCGCGGGCTAAGCCAGGAAGAGCTAGCGGACAGATTAGTCCCAACCCTGGGCCTTGATGATCCGCAGGCGTTGAGTTTTGATTTTGGTCCCCGGCAGTTTACCGTTCGCTTCGATGAAAATCTCAACCCGGTTATCTTTGATCAGCAAAACGTTCGCCAGAAAAGCGTTCCCCGTTTGCGCGCCGATGACGATCAACTGAAAGCGCCCGAGGCACTGGCCCGACTAAAAGGGCTAAAAAAAGATGCTACTCAGGTGAGCAAAAACCTGCTCCCGCGTCTTGAAACGGCCCTACGTACCACCCGACGCTGGTCGCTGGCAGATTTTCATTCTCTGTTTGTTAATCATCCCTTTACCCGTCTGGTTACCCAGCGATTAATATGGGGGGTTTATCCGGCAAATGAACCGCGTTGTTTACTCAAAGCCTTTCGTGTGGCCGCAGAGGGGGAGTTCTGCAATGCGCAAGATGAGCCAATTGACCTGCCTGCGGACGCTCTGATTGGCATTGCCCACCCGTTAGAAATGACAGCAGAAATGCGCAGTGAATTTGCACAGCTTTTTGCCGATTACGAAATTATGCCGCCTTTTCGCCAGTTGTCGCGCCGCACGGTGCTGCTCACACCTGACGAGTCAACCAGTAACAGCCTGACTCGCTGGGAAGGTAAATCCGCTACCGTTGGGCAACTTATGGGAATGCGATACAAAGGCTGGGAGTCAGGCTATGAGGACGCATTTGTCTATAACCTGGGTGAGTACCGGCTGGTCCTTAAGTTTTCACCCGGTTTTAACCACTACAATGTTGATAGCAAAGCGCTAATGAGCTTCCGTTCTCTTCGAGTGTACCGTGACAATAAATCCGTCACTTTTGCCGAACTTGATGTGTTTGATTTGAGTGAGGCGTTAAGCGCACCTGACGTCATTTTCCATTAAAACACAGCGGGCAGTGATGCAACTGCCCGTTATCAACACGACTTACCAGCGGGGAAAGCGATGATCGTGCAAAAAGAGCTGGTTGCTATTTACGATTATGAGGTCCCTGTACCTGAAGATCCGTTTTCCTTCAGACTTGAGATCCATAAATGCTCTGAATTATTTACAGGTTCCGTCTATCGACTGGAGCGATTCCGGCTACGTCCAACATTTCATCAACGTGATCGAGAAGATGCTGACCCGCTAATAAATGATGCGTTGATTTATATAAGAGATGAGTGTATTGATGAGCGGAAATTACGAGGTGAATCACCTGAAACTGTAATAGCAATTTTTAATCGTAAACTACAGAATATATTCAACCAACTAATAGAATATTACTTTATTAAAGGGGGAAGCGGTTTTCCCCCTTAGTTGCGTTTCAATTTGCCCATTACTTCAACAAATCAATCAACCGTAACAGAGCCACTAATAGCTCCAGTACAGCAATGAGCACGGTTAACTTTTGTGTCAGCGTGTCCATCCGCTCTCCTTATTAAGGAGCGCAACACCAGCACCTTACCCTTACACTGCCTGTCGATACTGGTTTACGTTTGTTGAGTCGCCATGTTGCACTCCGGATCAGAGCACTACCTGCGGCACCACCCGTC
>OGGI01001858.1_pt1 | contig 13727 bp, 13 predicted proteins | sample 1571051 | NCBI WGS metagenome assembly OGGI01 (sample SAMEA2582075, study PRJEB24529) | metagenome | biome: Human gut stool | place: China | collected 2011 | reverse complement strand
GGGCGTTCTGTATCTTGTATTTTTGTACAGAAGCTCGGAGGCGCTTGCGTAAAAGTAGAAAGTAGATTAAAGTTGAGGCGCTGTCGCGAAAGCGGCAGCGTTTTCGATAGGGAAGGAATGGAAATGATGCGTTACAGACCGGATTATTATAAAGAATTTACATGTATTGCGGGCAAGTGCCCGATCACCTGCTGTCAGGAGTGGAAGATTGCGGTGGACGAGGAGACTTCACGCAAGTGGAAGACGATGACGCCGCCGGAAACTTTGCGGAGACATCGCACGCATCTGAGTGATTACACGATGAAAAAAGAGGGAGGGCGTGTAATCCGGCTGGAGGAGGATCATCGCTGTCCGTTTCTTGCCGATGATAAATTGTGCTGCCTTGTTTCGGCATATGGGGATTCGGTGTTGTCGGAGACCTGTGCGGTTTTTCCAAGAGAAGTGCATATTTTTGCAGGGCATGAGGAAGAGACTTTGATGCCTTGCTGCCCGGCGGTTGTAGACTTGTGGAATGAGCGAAAAGCGATTGCATTTCCGGAGATTTCATGGGAGACAGAAGGCAGGCAAAAAGAATTATTTTTGATAAGAAGTAAGCTTCTTGAACTGCTTGATGATACGTCGGTATCACTCGCAGAACTTTTAAAAGAAGCATTTTATATTTTACTGGAACTTGAGAAACAGGATGCGCTTACGGAAAGTCTCATTGAAGATTATTTTTCGAAGGGGAGCATCGCAAAGCTTCGGGATGCGATCGAGGATGTGCCGGTCGATGCGCTTGACACGATGGATGAATGCAATGAATTATTGCAGGATCTGGCGGTCAACTATCGCAAGGAAGGTTTGTATCGCAGGTATCTAGATCCGGTGATCAAACAGGCGGAAACGTTGTCGGAAACTTACGAGGAAGAGACGATGCGGGATTCATTGCAGCAGTTTGCAGATACGTTTGCCACGTATGAGCCACTGATGAGAAAATTCCTGCAGAATGAAATCTATTCGGATCTGCTTGTGCCGGACGGATCGCTTGACAGCATGATCGTGGCATTGCAGTGGATCGCGATGGAGTATGCGGTGATCCGGCATGCAATCTTTTTATCTTGTGATCATTCGTCAATCCGGTATGAGACCGTTCGTGATTATCTTGTAGTCATCACTCGTATGACCGGTTACGATGAGGAAGATATATACGAGTATCTGGAGAACAGCTTTGAGTCGTTGTTGTGGGAGTGGGGATACTTTGCGTTGATTGTCGGAAATGCGAGGTAATGCAAATCGTCAAGATGGCTTCTTAAAGAAAACTTAAGTTGTATTCCGCAGCGGATATGTTACAATGTGGCAAAGAAAAATGTGTCAGCTTTATTGTTAAAAGGGCTGATAGGCAAAGGAGATATTTATACATGAAAAAGATAACTTATGCTTTAATATTCGCTTTATTGGTGCCATATTTGTTTGTGGCGCAACCAACCGTGACAAGTGCGAAGACCACATACCGCGGTGCTTACTCCAATCTCGTTGATGCGCAGTCCCAGAAAGAGGTTCGTAAGGCATTGTTAGACGCGGGTCTTTCCAAGAAAAATGTGGATGCATGGCTTTCTGATGTCAAGACCTATAACAAGACGATCAAGAACACCGGTCTTGTAAAAAAAGGATTTAAGAAGCTGGGAACAAAGAATCCGCAGTACGATGAAACAAAGATCATGGAGCTTTGGAACAAAAAGAATCCAATGTTTATCGGGTACAACTGCAGAATTACTGCTTTTGACCTTATGAGTGACAAGATCAGTGTAAAAAAAGATGCGAAAGTGAATGCAGCAAATCTGTTTATGGATAAGGATGCATTAAAGAACGCTCCGGTCAAAAAATTTACGAAAGCGCAGCAGAAGAAATTCGATACATTATATTCTACTGTCAATACAGCCTATACCACAGAAGTCAGCACACATGTCAAAAAGCAGCAGAAGGTATGGAAGTTAAACGAAGTCAGAGTTTCCAAAAAAACAAAGGCATCGCTGATCACCGTTGTCCTGCATTCCAGCTTCGGCAAAAAAGAGAACGAGCTGTTTGTCGGACATGCGGGAGTGCTTGTGCCGACAAAGGACAAAAAGCTTTTGTTCATTGAAAAGCTATCATTTTCTCTGCCATATCAGGTAATCAAGTTTGACAACCGCAAGCAGCTTAATCATTATCTGATGGGAATGTATGATACTTCGTGGGGACAGGAGGAGGCAAAGCCTTTTATCATGGAAAACACAAATCTGATGAAAGATTATCGCGTGATCCGCAAAGATAAGTAGTCTCAAGAAGTTCTTAAGAATTTAAGTTAGAATCTTAAAGATATCTTACTTTTTCAAACACAACCTGTTCACAACTGATTGATAATCTATTTGTATCAAAACGAAAGGAAAAAAGGGAATGAACTTAAAAAACAAGGCGGCAGCGCAGGGCGCTTTACTATTGGCCGCGATACTGATGATCGGCTACGGAGCCGTGCGGGGAGAGGCCGCGGCAGTCCTCTCCAAAGCGATAAAATTATGTCTGGAGTGTGTCGGAATTGGATAAGAAAAAACATAAAATATCAGCTGTTCTAGCTCGCTGGAGAGGCTTCATTCAGGCGGTCGCAACCCTCGCCACAAATATACATCTGCCGAACTTCTTGAAAGGAGAGATTTACAGAGGGGATGCAAAGACGGTCTGTGTGCCGGGACTGAACTGTTATTCCTGTCCGGCTGCATCCGGGGCGTGCCCGATCGGTGCCTTGCAGGCGGTCATCGGCTCATCCAAGTTTAAATTTTCGTATTACATTACAGGATTTTTAATTCTGCTAGGTGTACTGCTCGGACGATTTATCTGCGGATTTCTGTGTCCGTTCGGTTGGTTCCAGGAGCTGTTGCACAAGATTCCATTTAAGAAATTCTCAACGAAAAAGCTTAAGCCGCTTCGCTATATAAAATATGGTGTGTTATTGATTTTTGTTATTTTACTACCCCTTCTGGTGACAAATTCACTGGGAATGGGAAATCCGTTTTTCTGTAAATATCTTTGCCCGCAGGGAGTGCTGGAAGGCGCGATTCCGCTTTCGATTGCCAATGCAAGTATCAGAGCGGCTCTTGGCAAACTGTTTACATGGAAATTCGGTATACTTATTACTTTTGTAATCCTAAGCCTTATGTTTTACCGCCCATTCTGTAAATGGATCTGTCCGCTTGGTGCAATCTATGCGCTTTGCAATAAGGTATCTTTTCTGCAGATGAAGGTGGATGAGGATAAATGTGTATCTTGCGGCAAATGTGAGAGAGCCTGCAAGATGGACGTGGATGTCACAAAGCATCCGAACCATACGGAATGTATCCGCTGTGGCATGTGTATAAAGGAATGTCCGACGGAAGCAATTCACTATCAATATGGATTTGGAACAGGTAAAACAAATTTGAAAGAAAATAAAGGAGAATAAAATGAAGAAATTAACAGTGATGCTGCTTATTGCAGCGATGGTACTCGGAGTAAGTGCGTGCGGAAATTCTGCAAACAAGGAAAACACAGCTACAGAGTCACAGATGTCAACACAGGAAACTGAAGATCTGGATGCAAAGATTAATGAATTGACACAGAAAGAGAACAGTATCCTTGAAAACCATAAGGCTTTATGGGAGAAGGTATTTAACAGCATTGACAAATCAACTGTCGAGGATGCGACAACTACCAATTACGGAGATTTTCTGGCAAACGCTTTAGACAAAATTAAGGATCAGTTTACAGATGATGAACTTAAGTCTTTGAAGGAAGATGTTGAAGAGATCAAAAAGCTTGAGGATGAGCTTCAGCCACTTCTCGAGAAGCAGAGTGCGAATGCATCAAATGAGGATTCCGGCAATGAGGGAGCAAGCGTATTTCCGGAGTTTCAGGCAAAGGATCTGGATGGAAATGACGTGGACAGCAGCATTATTTCAAAGAATGCGGTCACGGTTTTGAATTTCTGGTTTAATGGATGTTCTCCATGCGTACAGGAGCTTCCGGAACTGAATAAATTAAATGAGGAGCTGAAGGAAAAAGGCGGACAACTTATTGGTATCAATATAGATTCCCTTGACGGAAATGAGGATGGAATTGCTGAAGCTAAGAGTATTTTAGAGAAGCAGGGTGCAAAATATACGAATCTTTCCCTTGATTCCAACAGTGAAGCCGGAAAATATGCAACAAGCATTATGGCCTTCCCGACTACAATCGTGCTTGACCGTAACGGAAATATTATTGGAGATCCGATTATGGGCGGTATTGATAACGATGATGCATATAAGCAGCTGATGAAAACGATCGATCAGATACTGGCGGCTGATAAGAACTAAATAATACCGTTGCATAACCTAAAATGCCTCTGCATAAACTGTACAAACACAGTAATGCAGAGGTATTTTTTTGAAAACATATATCGAGGAGCGGGCTATCGAGATCGCTAATTATATGATTGAAAACAACGCTACGGTGCGACAGGCAGCAAAGAATTTTGGAATCAGTAAAAGTACGGTACATAAGGATGTCACGGAGCGTTTAGAGCAGGTGAATCCATCTCTTGCGGCGGAGGCACGTAAAGTAATTGATGTCAACAAATCGGAACGTCATATCCGCGGCGGAATGGCAACGAAGGAGAAATATGCGCATCAACACGAGCAGGGGGCGGTGTAGCGGGCTATGCCTTTTGTCATGTGAGTTCGTGTCTAAGAAGGTGACGCAACAATGGAATGGCATCATAAAGCACCGTATCGAAAGAAAAACAAGGCGAAAATGCCGGAAAAGCTTGCATTATCGGATGGAGAGGTTATAATACTAGGTGGTTCTAAGAAACCACGAATTGAATGGGGTGCTCGCGCAGGCGGGCTGAGAGTAAGCAGATGCTTTAACCCACAACCTGATTTGGATAATGCCAACGTAGGGAAATAACGCATAGTAGAAGGTGCAGGATTCCGGTTGGAGTCCTGCGTTTTTTGTTGTATAGGAAATTTCTTTGGAATTCCCGGTATAACAAAAGCAAGCATGACGAGGAGCAATTTTATGAAGAACTTTAACAAAGAATGGCTTCGGTTATATGCGGTAACGGACCGTACATGGCTCGGAGACGAAACATTATACGAACAGGTCGAAAAGGCGTTAAGAGGCGGAGCAACGATGGTTCAGATCCGTGAGAAGGAGCTGGACGAGGCGCATTTTGAGGAGGAAGCAAGGCAGATCCAGATGCTTTGTAGATCTTATCAGGTTCCGCTCATCATTAACGACAATGTTGCACTTGCAAAACGCATTGATGCAGACGGTGTCCACATTGGACAGTCGGATATGGAGATGCAGAATGCAAGGGAGATCCTTGGAGAGGACAAAATCATCGGCGTGACAGCAAAAACTGTGGAGCAGGCGCGCGCAGCGGAAGCGGCAGGCGCGGATTACTTAGGCAGCGGAGCCGTCTTCGGCAGCAGTACGAAGACAGACGCGAAGCCGATGGATCACGCTTTGCTTGCGGAGATTTGTGCGAGCGTAACGATTCCGGTTGTGGCAATCGGCGGAATTACGGCGGACAATGTCACGCAGCTGAATGGACGCGGGATGGCAGGTGTTGCCGTGGTCAGTGGCATTTTTGCATGTCCTGACATTGAGGCGGGAACGAAGCATCTTCGTGCACTCGTGGATACGATCCTCTAAGAAACAAACAATTTAAAAAGCGGCAGACTGGGGGCACCACTTTCTGTCGCTTAAGTGAAATGATTCATGAGCCCCCGCAGAATTCGCATTTCCGAACACTTCGTGTTCTTTCCCGCCTTTTCAAGGCTAAAAATGCTCATTGCGGGGAGGTGACTCTATTCGAGTCACCTGAGTCAAGAAAATGAACTTTCTCAACTGGCTCCTGAATAGTAACGCTTGTAAACAAAAATAATGCTAAATGTTAAAAAGGAGAACGATTATGAACACAGCATTAACAATCGCCGGAAGTGATTCCAGCGGAGGCGCCGGCATCCAGGCAGATATCAAGACAATGATGGCACATGGCGTATACGCGATGAGTGCGATCACGGCTTTGACTGCCCAGAATACAACCGGCGTAACAGATATCATGGAGGTAACTCCGAAGTTTTTGGCAGAGCAGCTGGATTGTATTTTTACCGACATCTATCCGGATGCAGTCAAGACAGGAATGGTCGCATCCAGCGAACTCATCGAGGTGATCGCAGACAAGCTGACCGAGTATCGCGTAAAGAATATCGTGGTCGATCCTGTTATGGTGGCAACGAGCGGAGCGCGTCTCATCAGCGAGGAAGCCATCGGCACATTGAAAAGTAAATTATTACCGCTTGCAACTGTGATCACACCGAATATTCCGGAAGCCGAAGTGCTTTCCGGTATGGAGATCAAGTCCGAAGCGGATATGGAGAAAGCCGCAGAATCCATCTGCAACTCCTTAGGATGCGCGGTCCTGTTAAAAGGCGGTCATCAGTTAAACGATGCCAACGATCTTCTCTACCAGAAGGGACAGGAGCCGGTCTGGTTCAGGGGCAGACGCATCGACAACCCGAATACGCACGGAACCGGATGTACGTTATCTTCCGCAATTGCATCGAATCTTGCGAAGGGACATGACCTTACAACTTCGGTGGAAAATGCGAAGACTTACATCTCAGGCGCGCTTGCCGCAATGCTTGATTTAGGTAAGGGAAGCGGACCGATGAATCATGCTTTTGCAATAGAAGGTGAATATTAATAACAAGGAGAATATTCGAACTCCTTAGAATAAGTCAAGGAGGTTCGCATGCTTGCATGGACGAAGCGGATTGACTTATTTGTCAAAGGCGCTCGAATAGAGCGCCACACCCAAAATGAGTAAAATTAGTTACGAAGTAACGGGAAAGCATGTGAAACATGCGGTTTTGCGAATTGTGGGTGAAGGAGTTCTTTTATTTATAAGGAGAACACACATGGAGAAAAAAGGAACATCCGTATTCAGTAACGGACTTATTTGGTTTGGTGCAGGTGTATCGATTGCAGAAATTCTGACCGGTACGTATTTCGCACCACTTGGATTTGGTAAAGCAATGGCTGCCATCTTACTCGGACACTTGATCGGTGGTCTGATGATGTTTGCAGCAGGAATGATTGGCGCACGCGAGAAGCGCAGTGCCATGGAAACGGTAAAAATGAGTTTCGGTAACAAGGGAAGTCTGCTTTTTGCAATCTTAAATGTATTGCAGCTTGTCGGATGGACCGCGATTATGATCTATGATGGAGCACTCGCTGCCAATGGTATTTTTTCAACCGGAGAATGGGTTTGGGCGATCGTGATCGGCGTACTGATCATCGTTTGGATTCTGGTCGGACTGACGAATCTTGGAAAGTTAAACACGATCGCGATGGCAGCGCTTTTTATCCTGACACTGGTATTGTTCAAGGTTATCTTCCTTGGCGGCAACGGCGCGCAGGCAATCGTGGATGACAGCTTAAGCTTCGGTGCAGCAGTGGAGCTTGCAGTCGCAATGCCTCTGTCCTGGCTGCCACTGATCAGTGACTACACAAGAGAAGCCGAAAAGCCGCTTGCAGCAACATCGGTCAGCGTTATTGTGTACAGCATCGTCAGCATTTTCATGTACATGATCGGAATGGGCGCAGCCATCTACACCGGCGAGTCAGACATCGCACAGATCATGCTGAAGGCAGGATTCGGAATCGTTGGTCTGCTGATCATCGTATTTTCAACGGTTACAACCACATTCCTCGATGCGTATTCCGCAGGTGTATCCTGCGTATCGATCTCTGAGAAGATTTCGGAGAAGTGGGCAGCAATCATCGTGACCATCATCGGAACGATCGCAGCGATTGTGTATCCGATGGACAATATCACCAACTTCCTGTACCTGATCGGTTCGGTTTTCGCGCCGATGATCGCTGTACAGATCGCTGATTATTTCATCCTGAAAAAGGCCGACTCGTTCAAGAGCTCGTTTAATATCACGAATCTGATCATCTGGCTGATCGGCTTCATTCTCTATCGTATTCTGATGCAGGTAGACACACCGGTCGGAAATACACTGCCGGATATGGTGATCACGATCATTATCTGCCTGATCGTGAATGCAGTAAGTAAAGCGGTAAGCAAGCAGAAGCAGTAAATGATTCCCTCTTTTTGGATGGAAAATTTGCTGAGATTTCTGTGAAGAGTTGACATGCACACCGACCAAAATGGGGTAAAGATGATTAATTGTTGTCCAGTGGTCAGTGTTCCAACAGAAAGAGAGGACATTACTTATGAAAAAATTTAATATTAAAAAACTGACACTGACAGCGCTTTTTGCAGCAGTAGCTGTCGTAGGAAGCCTGTTTTCCTTCCCGGTATTCGGTGCAAAATGCGCGCCGGTGCAGCACCTTGTAAACATTCTCTGCGCGGTATTGGTTGGACCATGGTGGGGACTTGCAGCAGCATTTATCGCAGCCTTGATCCGTAACCTTCTTGCGCTTGGATCGCCGCTCGCTTTCCCAGGAAGTATGTGTGGCGCTTTGCTCGCAGGACTTCTGTACCAGTATGGCAAGAAGCTTCCGTGGGCATACTTTGGTGAAGTGTTTGGAACCGGAATCATCGGAGGACTGCTTTCTTATCCAGTCGCTCTTCTTGTGATGGGAAATACGGCAGCAGCCTTATTTACGTTTGTTGTTCCGTTTTTGATCAGCACCTGCGGAGGAACGATTATCGCAACCATTGTGACGGTTCCACTCAAGAAGTCAGGAATGCTTGCAAAGATGCGGGAAGCTTTGAATTAATATTAGTAAGTATGCAGAATGATCATCTTTACATGCGCATTAAGAAGACAATATAAGCTTTGGAGCATGGAAAGGCGATAAATTGGAACATATATCGTATAAATTGTACCAATTATATGTGAAATTCGTGAAAATTAAACTATTATATATGTAGTACTAATATGGTATAGTATTCACACGACGTGCAGCCGAACAGCGATCGCAAGATAGTTGTTCGGTTGTTTTTTTGTGCGAAAGGAGAATACATTATGCCAAAGACAAAGTTTCAAGAAGTTATTTTTACAATTTTAATGGTGTTCGTTATGGTTTACGCCATGATCTGCTACAACATTTCCCTCAACATCGGTGGAATGGCTAACCATGTTTTCTTAGATGCATTTCATGAGCTTGTGATCATGGGACCGGTTGCGTTCATCCTGGATTTCTTCCTCTACGGAAGCCTCTCCAAGAAGCTTGCATTCCGCATCGTAAATCCGGCAGAGGATAAGCCGATCATGATCATTCTTGCCATCTCATCCATCACGGTATGCTTGATGTGCCCAAGCATGAGCCTTGTAGCAACACTGCTTTTTAAGAATCCGGGTAAAGAAGTGATTGCAATCTGGTTACAGACAACCGCACTCAACTTTCCGATGGCCTTCTTCTGGCAGATCTTTTTTGCAGGTCCGCTTGTGCGTAAGATCTTCGGTGCGATCTTCAAATAATTGGGGAATCCCATTCATAACATTGAAAAAGCCGTGGCTTCTTGTTAAAATGAAGCAACGGCTTTTATTTTAGCTTGATTTTACTTTGAATTTCTGAAATGAAGTTACCTGGTCTGCATCTCGATACGAATAGGAACAACAAAACTCGTTTCGAATTGCAAATTTGTCGGTGCTTCTTTTGCCTCTTTTGATGATTTATGTTCATTCGACATCTGTACATTTGTTTTGTGATGTTCGCCTGTGACCTACACGAAAGATGTATGTCACAGACGCACATCCCTTCACAATTGTTCAGCTGGCGAATGGACATAAACGTTGAGTCAAAATTCAGCATCTGACAAATTGATGCAATTCTTACGAAATGTTTTGTTATTGCCTATTCGCACTGAGATGTATGGAAGTGGCTTCATTCAAATTTGAAAAAAGTAAAATCGCAAAAATGTATATAATATAAGAAGGACGAATTTGTGGTAGAAAATTCAGTAAATACAGAAATTAAAATAGATGATTTGAGTAAGAAAATCCGAGAGCAGCGCCCCATCATCCACTGCATTACGAATGCGGTGACAGTCAATGATTGTGCGAATATTCTGCTTGCAGCAGGTGCGTCCCCGACGATGGCGCATCATCCGCTTGAGGTGGCAGAGATTACGGAGGGCGCAGCGGCTCTCGTCTGCAACTTTGGAGCGATTGCCGATTACGAGGCGATGCTGGCTGCTGGAATGCGTGCGCACGAATTGCATCATGCGATTATCGTAGATCCGGTCGGTGTGTCTGGCTCGACTTACCGCAGAAACCAGTGTCTGGATTATATTGCTGCGGTTCGTCCGACCTGTATCCGCGGAAATTATTCGGAAATTAAGGCTTTGCTGGAAAATTGTAAGACTGTTACCGGCGTCGATGCTGCAAGCGAAGATCAGCAGGCGGACGGACGGGATGCATTGATCCTTGAGATGGAGCAATATGCGGCACGCGAGCAGATCATTCTGACCGCATCCGGCGAGACGGATATCATTACAGATGGTCACAAAACATATCTTTGCAAGAATGGTGATCCACTTATGGCGCGCATTACCGGTGCCGGATGTATGTCATCCGTGATGCTTGGCGCATTTCTTGGCGTGGACGCATCGGTAGAGAGCGCGGCAGCATGTTGCGCCTTTATGGGAATCGCCGGGGAACTTGCTGCGGAGCGCACGCATGCGTGCGGAGGCGGAACGATGACTTTCCGTGACCGATTGATTGATGCGGTATCACTTATGGATTCGGAAAATGTAGAAACGCGCACTCGCATTTTTGAAAAATGATGTCCTGAGAGAGGAAAACGAAGCAAGGAACATCAGAAAAAGCAATGTACCCACGAGAAAGTCGAGAAAAAATGATGTTCGATAAGCAAAAAGGCAGCTTGGAACAATAATAAGAATGAAAAGAGGGGGAACTATGGAGCAGAAAACATTACGAGCAGAAGATGGATACAAATTAGACCTGCATATTTTCGAGACGGAAAATGCGCGCGGCTGTGTGCAGATCATTCATGGCATGGAGGAACACAAGGAGCGCTACGATGCGTTTGCGCAGGAACTGCAGAAGGCAGGATTTACCGTGGTTAGTTCCGACATGCGTGGGCACGGCGTGGGTGCGCCGGAACTGGGCTTTTTTAAGGAGAAAGATGGATATAAGCTGCTTCTGTCTGATCAGAAGCGCATCACGGATTACATCAGAGAGCGTTTCGGAGTAAAGAAAGTCAACATTTTTGCGCATTCCATGGGAACAATTATCGCCCGCAATCTGTTGCAGACGGAGAGTGCAAAGTATGAGCGCGTCGTGCTTTCCGGTTATCCGTATCATCCGGGCAAGGCTGCCGTGGCAGCAGGCTTTTTGCTGACGGATGTGATCGGGCTGGTGAAAGGACCCAAGTATCATTCAAAGCTTGTACAGATGGCATCGACCGGTTCGTTCAACAAGGCAATCCAGAATCCGAAGACCAAGCTGGACTGGCTGAGCGTCAATGAGGAGAATGTGGCAAATTATATGGATGATCCGTATTGCGGACATGGTTTCAGTGTGTCTGCCTACCATGATCTGTTTGCGCTTATCTCCAATATGGAGAAGGTGGCTTTGTACAAGCATGTGGATAAGAATCTTCCGATTCTGATGCTGCGTGGAAAAGAGGATCCATCGACGGGCTTTGACAAAGGTGCGAAGCAAAGCGTCGCAACGCTTCGGACGGCAGGTTTTGTCAGAATTAAAACGATCGAGTATGACAACATGCGTCACGAGATCTTAAACGAGAAAGAAAAGCAGAAAGTGATCGATGATGTGATCGCTTTCTATAGGGCTTAGATGTGAGAAAAAGCAGCGCCTTTTTGCCGGCTGGATTTGTTGTCGGTTATACAGTGAATGGAGTGGAAAACAATTCATGGATGGACATTACATTTAGCCTTGTAAAATTGGACGCGCTTCTATATAATGGTGTTTGATTAAGTTATGCACTTATTAATAATTGCGAGTCGAATAGACAACCATGAACCAGCATGTAGAAGGAAGAATTCGCCCGGTTTAGGTGGAATTATTTAAAATCATGCGGGAATTCGTGCTATATAAATTAACATTCAGGAGGAACATAAATGGATCAGGAAAAAGTCATCGTCATTGACTTTGGTGGTCAGTACAATCAGCTCGTTGCGCGCCGTGTCCGCGAGTGCAACGTGTACTGTGAGATTTACTCATACAAGATTGATATTGAGAAAATCAAAGAAATGAATCCTAAGGGAATTATCCTTACCGGCGGCCCGAACAGCTGCTACGAAGAGGATTCACCATCTTACCAGAAGGAACTTTTTGAACTTGGAATTCCGGTGCTTGGTATCTGCTACGGAGCCCAGCTCATGATGCACAAATTAGGCGGCAAAGTCATCACACCGGAAGTCGGTGAGTACGGAAAAACCGAGATCACATACGCGTCAAATGGCGTTATGTTCAAGGATCTCCCGGAGAAATCCGTCTGCTGGATGAGCCATTTTGACCGGATCGCTGAGGCGGCACCGGGCTTTGAAGTTGTTGCACATACGGCAGATTGCCCGATCGCAGCAACGCAGAACGTTGAGAAAAAGCTTTACGCAGTACAGTTCCATCCGGAAGTACTTCATACCATTAACGGAACACAGATGATCTACAACTTCGTGCGCGGCGTATGTGGATGCGCAGGCACATGGAAGATGGATTCGTTCGTAGAGAATGCAATCAAGGAAGTCCGCGAGAAAGTCGGCGATGGAAAAGTCCTTCTCGCCCTCTCCGGCGGCGTAGATTCATCCGTACTTGCAGCTTTACTTGCCAAGGCAATCGGCAAGCAGCTGACCTGTGTATTTGTTGATCACGGTCTTCTCCGCAAGAATGAGGGAGATGAGGTCGAAGGCGTTTTCGGTAAAGACGGATCGTTCGATATTAACTTCGTTCGTGTCAACGCGCAGGAACGTTATTACAGTAAGCTCGCAGGCGTAACCGAGCCGGAGCGTAAGAGAAAAATCATCGGCGAAGAATTCATTCGCGTTTTTGAAGAAGAAGCAAAGAAGATCGGTAAAGTCGATTTCCTTGCACAGGGAACCATCTATCCTGACGTAGTAGAGTCCGGACTTGGCGGAGAATCCGCAGTCATCAAGTCCCACCACAACGTAGGAGGTCTCCCGGATTATGTTGATTTCAAGGAGATCATCGAGCCGCTCCGCAACCTCTTCAAGGATGAGGTGCGTAAGGCCGGTTTAGAGCTTGGTCTGCCGGATTATCTTGTATACCGTCAGCCATTCCCGGGACCGGGACTTGGAATCCGAATCATCGGTGAAGTTACCGCCGAGAAGGTCCGCATCGTACAGGATGCCGACTGGATCTACAGAAGCGAAGTCGAAAAGGCAGCAAAAGAGTACAAGGAGGCACACGGCGAGGAGCCATCCTGGATGCCGAACCAGTATTTTGCCGCTTTGACCAATATGCGAAGCGTAGGAGTCATGGGTGACGAGCGTACCTATGATTATGCTGTAGCAGTGCGTGCAGTGCGCACCGTCGATTTCATGACAGCCGATGCAGCTGAGATTCCATTTACGGTACTCCAGACCGTGATGAGCCGAATCATCAACGAGGTCAAGGGAGTAAACCGCGTATTCTATGATCTCACGAGTAAGCCACCAGGAACGATTGAGTTTGAATAAATCGAGTTGCTTAAAAAAGCCAGTGTTTATGCGG
>OGGI01001836.1_pt1 | contig 13898 bp, 21 predicted proteins | sample 1571051 | NCBI WGS metagenome assembly OGGI01 (sample SAMEA2582075, study PRJEB24529) | metagenome | biome: Human gut stool | place: China | collected 2011 | reverse complement strand
TCATCGTTGACCAAAATATCCAGATCCTTGTCGCGGCCACGTTCAGCCACAGCCTTTCTTACATCAGGATCCTCATCGTTGACCAGAATATCCAGGTCTTCGTCACAGTGTCCGTTTACGATTGCTTTCAAATAAGCTTCATTCATATCATTACCCTCCAACAATATTGCAAATTAATATCTGCAATTAATATGAAAGAAAATTATCTTATAATTATGGACGAAAAATAAACATCGATTTTTTCCTTATGTGCCTTACCATAGACACCATATTCGGCTTTAATTTCCGATAAATGATTTGTATCTGTATTACTAAAAATTCTGCATATAAAAAGGAACTGTTTCCAGTTCCTTTCAAGTTAATTTTCATAATCTTCCGCATTGCGGCTGATCCCGATAATATTTGCAAATTTATCTGCAAGCTCATCGTAATCGCTGCCGTAAATAATAGCAGCGTCCGGATCATCTTCCCTTTCGTCATTCGGGATATCCTCTTTCGTGATTCCTTTTTCTTCGAGGAAATCTTCCACCACATCAACCATTACACCGAGCGTTTCGCATGCATCGGAATAACTCGTGATTGCTGCCAGCAAAGGATAATCATCAGGAAATTCTACGATCTGCCAGATGCAACTATCAGCGCCATCTGCCACATAATTGCAAAAGGTTGCAGCTTTACAGGCTCCGAGCTCAATATCAGCTTTAGCTCCGCTAGCGTTCCTTTCATCATATTCCTTAAACATCTGTTCCTGTGCGCGTTCAAAACCTGTTTTATCGTCCTTATCGTCAAAAATTGTGTAATTTAATGAATGTCCATCGGACCAAATCAGCATAGCTTTCATATGTTTTCTCCTTTTTAATTATTGTATAAATTCGTCATATTCACCATTTATGAATTTCCCGCATTCGTAATGAAAATTACAGTTCGTCAAAAGACTTTCTATCTTTTTGCGATATCTATTCTTCTTGTGGAGTTCTGCGAGTTTACAAATGTCTTTGTTAGATAAGTTCCAACGAAGATCGGAAGAAAGATCGCTACCTGATTTCACTGATTTCAAGGCAAACGCAAAATCCGATCTGATCTCAACATTCCTATCGATCTTATTCAGAGCGATTTCTTTAAGGATTTCTTTTCCATATTTATTTATTCTGATTAGATTAAGAATATCCTCTCGGCTGTCCGGAAAATCGAGCATAATATGTTCTATATCCGCCCTGAGCCAATCTACGGCTTGGTATAATTCAGGATTCGGCTGGCCTTTTTGTTCCGGATAATATCTCTCCCATAATTTAACATCAAGTTCTACCATTGCTCTTTTAAAATTATTTAACATCATTTTTTCGTATTCAAGACACTCGGCTGCAGTATTAAATTCTTTTCCATCATTTGCGACGTAGTTGATTTTTGTAATCATTACTTTCCTCCGTTTTAATCTATAATAAGGATTGATATTTTTCAGTAACCGCTCTCCTTACCGTATGCTTGCCGTCTTCGCGTTTCCACTCATACCCCGCCATTTCCAGCGCTTTAAGGGCTCCGTTATAGTAACTTACGTCCTGTGGTCTTGCGTCCGGCATATTTGCGATATACCACCTTTCGTTCAAAAACTTTTCTGTCCGTTCTATTTGCTTATTTCGTTCTGTTTTCATTTTTTTCTCCTGATTTCTTTGTTTTATGATATTAATATGAAGGAAATTTGTGGATAAAAGAAAAAGCCCCGGAGGGCCTTCTCTTAAAACTCTATTACTTCATCAGGAGTAATGGTATCGCACATATATCCCTCATTTTTCAGATGCAGACAGGCTTCTTCAACTACGTCATCGGTAGTCCAGTTGCCTTCGCATTCTTTCTTGTATTTTCCGATGGCCTCCTTTGTTCTCTGGATAACTCCGGCCGTGATCGGAGTTTTTCCTTCTACCTGGATCAGTGTTTCCACGTTGGTTCCGTTACCATCTACGTCTCTGTCGATAAAATTAATAATCTGTCTCATTTTGCTCTCCTTTTTTGTTGTAAATAGCCGCCTCATACTTTTCCATTACGTCAACACAATCCTGGCAATATTCATCGAATTCGCATCCAACAAACAGCTTGAACATTTGTCTGAATGTATTTTTGTCAGCTGCCTGTTCATAAATGGAAAATAATTCATCGGCAACACCGCTTTGTTCATGAAATTCATCCCAATGACTTCCCATAATGTCATCGAGAATAGTATCTGCATCACGAATGATTCCTTTGACATTTTTAAGCCCGTTGTGCATTCGTTTTGCGTGTTCAAACCACATTTTTTCATATTTTTCATTTTCCGTAGTTAATTTTTCCATTTTTCTCCACCTTTCTATATTGATAAAATTAATATGAAAGAAAATAATGTTTGGAATCTTATACCAGTTTTTTACTGCTTTTTCGCAGCTTTTCTTTATTTTTGCCTTCGGCAAAATTAAAAAAGCTCCCCGGAGGGAGCTTAAAATTAATTGGTTCTAATTCCGGTACATTGGAAGAAAATATCAGCATCAAAGTTTGGTATTTCCTTGATGATATTTTTCTGATGGTCAGATAAGCCATTCCACCACAACTGACCACATTCAGATTCATTAAGCACTTTGAGATACCCGCCTGTTGTTTCATAGGTTGGATGTGCTGCCTTTTCCGTATCAGTCATATTTACTTCATATATCCATTCAACAACATTCTTTGGTATCTGATTTAGTAAATCTCTTGCATCTGAATTTACCCATTCACAATATGTCATACTTGACGGCTTATTAAATAGCATGATCTTCTGTTCTTCTGTATTAAAACAGCCAGTATTAAAAGACGATTTGTTCCAGTCCCCAGTGTTGCAGTTCCCGGTGTTGTAGTCTCCGGTGTTGCAGTCTCCGGTATTCCCGTATCCAGTGTTGCGGTTCCCGGTGTTGCAGCCCCCAGTGTTGTAGTTCCCGGTGTTGTAGCCCCCAATGTTGTAGTTCCCGGTGTTGCAGCCCCAGTGTTCCAGTCCCCAATGTTGCGGTTCCCAGTGTTGCAGTAACCCGTGCAATTTTTTCCGATATTGACGATTCGCAACACTTCATCCCACGTAATTTCACGCACGATTTCCAGTTTGTCAGTACATGACTTATTGCCGTCTGTTCTTACATCACCATAGGCAATGACTTCTGCAACCTTGTTACTGCTGTCAAAACTATAATAATTGAAGCAGTCGGCAGCGGTCTGACAGAAGTGCATACCGTGATCACAAATATAAAGTTCCCCTTCTTCCTCAAATTTTCCAGGGCAAGCGTACTGTTTAGTGTTGCCGTTAGGGGAACATGTCCATCTGGATTAAAAACTTTAAAACCATGTACTGTATTCTGCGTATTTTTCATTTCCTTTTCTCCTTTTCTCTTAATTGCTGATATTAATATGATAGAAAACAATGTACAAATATTCTTTTTTGTACGAAAAAGCTCCCCGGAGGGAGCTTAAAATTAATTAGCGATGATACCACTAGTTTGCATGATCGAAACTCAAACCCTTTTTAAAAGCATATTTATAAAGAGTTACAACCATGTCTTTTTCCAGCTGTTCTTTCCAATTATCTGTCTTCCAGTCAACATTTACCGGCGCATCAATATAATCGAAAGATTCCCAGTCGTCGTCACTGTCTCCGTGTTTTACACAGCAGAAATAACTGCAGACAGGTGTGTAATTTTCTCTTTCCGCATCATCCAGTGTCGTCTGCGCAATGCTGTGGATGTTCAGTTCGATATCAAGGTATCCGCTCTCGAATACCGCTGCACCTCTGATCGGATCGCCGTTTTCGAGCAGATCCGGCATCCAATGATTTCTAAGTCCATCGAGCGTATCGGAAGTCAGATCGGCACAGCTGAACTTATAATGATATTTTTCTTTGAATTTTTCTTTCAAGACATCAGCGGCATATTCGCGGCAGTTGATCCAGTTTTCATCTGCGAAATTATTGCAGATTTCAAGAGCTTCTTCTGCTTCGTAGATATGTCCTCCGGTTCCGAGATATGCGCCCCAGTATTCTCCGTCTTCTATGCTTTTTACAGCGAGTTCGGCAGCATGGTCTTCTGAAATACTATAGCAACAAATTGCGCCGTCTTCGTTGTACTGGAACATATATGTCTCATTTACGGGATTATATAAATCTCCGTTATTGCAAAGATAATGATACATCCCTTCTGCTGAATTAAATTTCATCTTATTTTTCTCCTTTTAATATTTAATTTTACATCCACATCTCGGGCAATATGCCGGCCGCATTTCGCGATAATCGTCATTTGTAACGAGTATTTCACCACAATGAGGACATTTGATATAATCAGCGTCATCGTCACCTTCATGAACGGCGGGCTCTGCTTCGATTTTTGTTACGTTGTATCCTCTGTCGATCAGTTCTTCAATCAAGGATCTGTCAGATGCGTCCATAACTGCCATTTCATCAGTTGATAAGATCCGCAGCTTTGAAGATTTTTTCTCGAGGATATAACGCCCTTCAATGTCGGCATCTCCTCCGTCACCGTAGAAATCTATCTGCACTTTGGTCCTGATTTTTAGATCAGCGAGAATATCAACTGCTCTTTGTAACTGTTCCTCAATGCAGCCGTCTATACCAACGCTGTAATAATCATCCAGTTCAAGAAGTGCTTCGTTTTTGGATTCACGGATCATACCTTTTGCTTTTAAGCCATCTTCTACTAAGCCGGATCTCGTTGCTGCAAAAAGCAGACTATTTATGTAACTTTTGTGTACGCTTACTGTTCCGTTGTTGTAGATCATACTTATTTTCCTCCATTTTTCTCTTTGATAATTTTATTATGATAGAAAAAGCCCTCCGGAAGTTTCCGGAAGGCTTATAGTTATTTCTTTTTTCCCGCCCATTCGTCCATAGCGTCATAGATAATGCTGTTGTCCAAAATTGAGTTTGTTGGATAGGCGGTTTTGATATAAAATGCCAGTCCAATGCTGTCTCCTTTTACAAGAACAACTCTCAATCGATGTAAAGGAAAAAGATTGTTGAAGTCAGTGTTTTTAGCGATTCCTTCCCCTATAGCTTCTCTGAAGTTACCCTCAATTTCCAGATACGGCTCATCTAATTCCTTTCGCCACGTTATTATCGCGCTCTCATTTTTCTTAAGCAGCATATAGATGACCTTTCTTGCCTGCTCTTTCGAAAAGAAACGGCTTGCGATGACGATTTCGCCGTACTGGGCTCTCCTCATGTATTTGAGTTTCAGTCTCAAATCCCTATCGGAAATGACATGTTCAAACAAACAATGTCCCTTGAGTTCATGAGATGCGTCAAAAATAACCGAATCCAAGATTTCTTCGATTTCTTGTGTAATGTTGTACATCGGTTGTATCCTTTCCGCCCTCTGTGGGCAATAAAAAAGCTGATGCACAGCGCATCAGCTAAATAAAAGCAATTTATTTTCCCAGTGTCACAAAAGCCCCTCCGTCGGGAAGTATTGCCTGTACAAAAAGGGGATCAGCGGCCTCTTCCTTCGTTAAGTGGCAGACGCCTTTTTCCGAAGTAAGTTTTTCGCATTTGGCTCGGAGCACCACTTTATGAAAACGCTCCCCGCTTAAAGGAACTTCCACAAAATTCTGTCCTGAGTCGTCCCTGGTCAATTTGTACGGAATACCTTGCTTTTTAAGCACAAGGAAAATATAATTTCTCAGCTCCTTGCTGATGCGGTATTTCTTCATTTTTCGGCTCCTCCTTCTATCTTAATTACATATATTATGAAAGAAAAATAACTCATAAAGATACAAAATCTCCTGAATTATACAATCCAGGAGATTATAATTGCCCCTCTGTGGGGACTTGTGCGACACCCCTCTGTGGGGATTTCGGTTTCCCTGTCGTTAATGCTATTATAACAGATAAAAATATGATGTCAAATTTCTGCATAGAATATTTTTTAAATGAATTTACATATTGCTTAATATTTTGCGTATTTTCTTGGCATCTGCGGCTGTTAATCCGGTTTTGCAATCAACCAGATACAGATTATTATGTTTCTCTTTATTCAAAACTCCGTCAATATCCAGTAAAATAGTCATAAAATATCTCCTTTATACAAACATTTTACCACAGTGAAAGCAGCATCGCAAATTTCTGCATAAGAAAAGCGCCCTCAAGGCGCCGTTTCTTATAATTCGATCAACTGCTTCGCACACCAGCTCTGCATCATTGCTTTATAAGCATTCTCGTGATGTTTCGGTTTTCTCCAGACATTTTCTCTGTGTGTGCCGCCGTCGTATTTGTTCGGAACATCGATCCAGCCTCTGTGACCAAAACTCTTACCGAATCTCTCTGCTCCCAGAAGTGTTTCTGCTGTGATTTCATGAAGCATGTTTTCATTACAACGACATCCCTGTCCGAATTCGCGGGAAGGCTCATACTGATATGCGATATTGAGTCCGTCTGATTCAAAATCGATCGACAGCCAGGAATTGTTCGGGGTAATCACATACAGCCATTCCGACGTTTCGCTCTGAAACAAAAATGATCTGAATCCTTCCGGTTTAATTTCTGCCGCCAGTCCTCTGTAAAAATTAATCTCTTCATTCATCATAAATGTATCTTCCTCCATTTTTTCTCTTTTATGAAATTATTATGAAAGAAAACAGTAAGAAAAAAACAGCCGCAAGGGCTGCTTTTTTTATAATTTTTCATATAAAATTTTCTGGTCTTCTTCCGGAAGTGCTTCGTGGTCTACTTGCTTTTCAGCATCTGAGTCTGTGCCGTTGCAGCCGTAATCACAATATTTGTAATTGCAGCTTTCACACATACTGCATGGAGCCAACGTTTTACCGCAAAGGCATCTTGTAATGCCTTTTGTATAGATTACCTGCTCTTTTCCGCACCACGGGCAGATCTCGATCGTGAAATCCTTCGGATTATATTTCATTTTCTTTGACATTTAATGATTCTCTCCTTGTGATATTTCAACTTTCACTTTTATCAAATATTTTATAACTTATTTACCCCCCTGATTTTGTTTTTCAGAATTTTCATTGAAAAACATGGCTAAAGATAATATTGTTTTTTCTAAATCATTATTAATCATCATTTCTTCCATCATCCACAGATACTCCGTAATATGTTCAGAATTAACGCCACAATAATTCTACTTTTTAAGATTAAAACAGTAAATCTTTAAGTGTATATAGCAATGATAATAGGTGTTTCCGGCTACTTTTGTTGTTTTGTTATTTCTCCTTTTCTATTCAAAGATTTGAAGATAGTCACATAGAATGGGAAAATTTCACTAATCATTAACTTCACTAACTCTTTGATTCCATATATGTATGGGATTAACTATTGTAGTAGTGCGTTTTACAAACAGTTTGTCGTTTTCCGCCAAACGCCATTTTCTTTCAACTGCAAGATGACATTTTCTACAACCAATGGAGTCAATAACAACTTCTTTTAGAGTAGCGTGCATTGCTAAAATTTCTGCTTTCCCTTTACATATCGGACAAGATTCCAATGAAGCGGAAATTTTATCCAATGCGTCATCGATTTCAATTTTTGTCATATCTATTTCCTCCTATTTTCCTTTCATTATTTGCTCTGGATTCTGCTTTATAGCATCCATATACATCCGAAATGTTCTTTCAGCAGCAACCGCCTTTAATTCTCATTTAATCAAATTTAATTTCTATCTCCTTGTGATTATTTTGCCACTTCTGTCGTAATTATACCGATGTAAGGATTCATAGAATAAATCGTATCCTTAGTATCTTTTGCATCCTTAAGTTCAACCTGTGTAGCCCGGTTCTTATCTGCGACTACCTCGACAGAAGTTTTAGTGAACCACAAATATCCCTTTCTTGTTTTTAGATATACTTTCATATTTTTCCCTCAATTAACATTAACATACCACCATCCGGTATGTTTGTCTTTTTCTCCATTCCTTTCATCTTCTTCCGGGTCATAATATCCAGTATTTACGCAAATCTCTTCTCCCTGAGATTGATAAAAAGCTTCAATGAGGTCGGCTACGGCATTTGCTGCTTCTTCCGTTGCTACAAGGATCTGTCTGTCGTCGTCACACCAGATAGCATTGCTTCCGTTTCCGGTAAGTATATCTGCAATGGCCACGATCCAGTTTGTTTTCGGTTTCTGAGGAAGACTGCCGCTGTAATCCGTAGAAATAAATTCCTGTACCCCTTTTTCGGTCATCAAATCTGCCATTATATCGATTTTACTGATATTACATTTACAGGTCTGAATGGCTTCTTTGCTGTTGCATTCTGACACTTTATTCCAGTCAGAACCGATATCCCACTCCATGTACTCTACTGGTGATAACGGCGTATCGCTTTCCGAGGTAAGAAACGCATACTTGATGTTCCCGGCATTATCGATATCGATCAGCAATCTTCCATCATTATTATCCTGCCCGTAAAACAAAACGTCGTTAAGAGAATCCTCCGGACCATATAATTCCTGGTACTCTTTCAGAATATCACTGCTGATCACACAGTCTCTCATATCGAAATTTGTGTCGAGAATTCTCGGTATTTTTTCTGCATAGAAAGATATAAGCTCATAGTTTTCTTTCAGCCATTCCATTGTGTGTCTTGCGCGGCTGATCATGCGTTCTCCGTAATTCCAGCCATAATATCTTGCCACCAGTTTGCGTGGCCCGTCTGTTTCCTGATAGCGTACAAAAATCTGCGATCTCTGTCCCATAATATTTTCCTCCATTTATCTATTTTGATATATTTAATATGAAAGAAAAAGCCTTCCGGAAGTTATCCGGAAGGTTTGGAATATTATTATAAATATTAACGCCGTGGCGGGGAGTCGAACCCCGAAACCGGATTTTACTCCGAGATGGTGGATTAGCAATCCACTGCTGTACCATTTGAGCCACCACGGCAAGAAATATAAACGGCCCATTGCGGATTCGAACCGCAGTCCCTGGGGTCAAGGCCCAGTGCATTGACCGCTATGCTAATGGGCTAAAAAACGCCAGTGACAGGACTCGAACCTGTACGTCGACATAAATGCCGGCTTGCCTGTGTTCGAAGCAGGTGCTGTACCACTTGAGCCACACTGGCAGACTCCCGTGCCCCGCAGATTGGCAGGTTTATCACGAATACCGCAGCCGTTAGTCAATTTCGACTGAAATACCGTTTAGCACGGGCTTTTTGCATATACACTGAATAGAAACAGGTGACTAATCTGCTTCGCACAGCTTAAATGCAAAGACATCGGTGGGATTCGAACCCACGATAAAACCTGTTTTGCAGACAGGCGCCTTAGACCACTCGACCACGATGCCATAATACTACGGACAGCGGGACTCGAACCCGCAAAGTACGATTTAGAAGACCGTTGTTTTATCCAATTAGACTATGCCCGTATAAAATATCCCCAGGCAGATTTGAACTGCCGTTCCCTGCGTGAGAGGCAGATGTCCTTGACCGCTAGACTATGGGGACTTAACGCTGTGACAGGGATTCGAACCCTGAAAGCGGGAATCTCACCCGACATGCCGGATTTCAAGGCCGGTGCTGTACCAGTTGAGCCATCACAGCAAAAGCGGAACGGGAGGGACTTGAACCCTCAAAGCGTGGATTGACACGACATGTCCGGCTTCCAACCGGGTCCTGTACCAATTGAGGCACCGCTCCATATCAGGCTCTTTAACAAGAGCCTTTATCATTTTGAAATTTTATCAGCAATTCCGGATGCAACATAAGACTCCGGCTTAACCTTTGCCTCAAAACCCATTGAAGTGACCCAGCCTATGAGCTCAGGAATCAATTCCTTCGTCTTACCATGTTCAGAATAACCAGCATCAATATGAATAGAAAACTCTGTGTTCAAAAATACGTCTTCATATTCCGTTGTCTCAAATATTGTAATAAGCTGTTCTGCTATTTCAAGTGAATCGCCGGTTTCCACACGAAGTTTTGTTCTTACATCTGAAATACGGTCACGTGCGTTAATCTTATAAAAGAAAATACCGCCGTGTCCTTCACAGATCACAGCAATTACACTTACTTCTTTCGTATAATCAAAATTCTGCGAATCCGTACCGATCGTAATATGAATACCGGTACCATACTCTTTCGTTCTTTCATAGTAAGCCTTTATATATTTTGGAATTTCCTGTATCATAAGCTCACCGTGTGATGGCGAAATCCAGTTTTCACTGTAATGTTTCTTACTCATGATCACGTTGCTCCTTTCTGATATTTTTTAGCAGGCGCGGAGGGATTCGAACCCCCAGTAAAATTGCGGTGTTGGAGACCGTCGCTGTGCCGTTGAGCCACGCACCCAAATAATAAAATAAGCGGCAAATCTTCTCATTTATCAGAAGACGCCGCTCGTTTTGCAACCAAATGATATAAAAATACCATCAGCAAACAAAGCAGTACATCTTCTTATGTCTACTCTCCGACCAGGATCTATTTAATTGTCTGCTACAGATATTCTTTCTCATTGCTTTTCTCCATTTCTTGATATTTTGACGAATGCACCCGAAGGGAGTCGAACCCTCAAGCCAGAAGCGTCAGAGCTTAAATCTGATGTGTATGCCAGTTTCACCACGGGCGCGCATATAATGTATTTATTTGACCAAGTGGGTGTGACAGGACTTGAACCTGCAATATCTTGTCAAATGGCGGATTAAGAGTCCGCTGCCATACCGTTAGGCGACACACCCGGAGTGCGCCGGATGGGACTCGAACCCACGGTATACGGGTTAAAAGCCCGTTGCCATACCACTTGGCTACCGACGCATACATAATCGTTTGTCATTGTGCTTCTGTTTTCGTTTCATGATCATTTCTCCTTTTTTGTTGTTAGTCCCAGAGATGAGATTTGAACTCACATTTTCCGGGCATGAACCGGACGTACTCGTCGTTATACTACCCTGGAGTAGCGGATACAGAAGTCGAACCTGTTATCGCCAAGGTTATGAGCCTTGCATGGTTATTCCGTTCCACTCATCCGCAAGTGCTAATGACAGGCCACGATCCTGCAACCTCCTGCTTCTGACAGCTCTGCACAGTCTAAAGACTGGCAGGTTCCAAATTCATAACAGCATCACTTAACGATTCTTACAACGAATCCGGTTTCTGATCTTTACGGTCAGGAAGCGGATCTTTTATTTGCAGAACAGTGTTTGTTATAGCTGCCGTACCTTGACTGGAATTTCGCCGCAAACACCCCGACGAGTGTTTTGCGCGGCCGGATCCTGTCGAACCCGTTTAATGTTTCTTACATAGTTATTATGACAGAATTTGCGTTCTGTGCAGATTTCTGCACAGAAAAACGTATTCATCCTCACAGTCTAAAGACGGGAGGCTTTCTGCTATGGTAGTTGTAAGGCAGGCGCTCTCCCAGTTGAGCTACATCAGCATAGTTGTGGCTGGCAGAATCGGACTGCCGTTAACCGCTCATCAGACGGTCTTCCTACCATTGAAAGAAGCCACACTGTTTTATAAAAGCCTGTGACAGGATTTGAACCTGCAGCCTGCTGGTTACGAGACAGCTGCTCTGCCAGTTGGAGCTACACAGGCATTTAAGTATCCCCGAAGCGATTTGAACGCTCATTGCCTGGTTCGTAGCCAGGTGGTTTATCCGTTAACCTACGGGGACATATAACAGGCAGTAGCTAAATCGAACAGCTATCTCATGGTTCAGAGCCATGTGGTTTACCGTTAACCTAACCGCCTATATAAGAGCCCCAGGTGAGATTCGAACTCACAGCCTACTGGTTACAAATCAGTTGCACAACCATCGTGCTCCAAGGGCAAATTAGGGTGAAGGATGAGATTTGAACTCACAAGGGATCTCTCCCGGCGGAACCACAATCCGCTGCGTCTACCAATTTCGCCACCAACACCATATTATTCAGTTTTCAGTACGCCAGCGAGGAGTCGAACCCCGAATCGCCGGATATAAGCCTGGTGCAACGTACCGCATCACCTCTGGCGCTTAAATCTCACCAATCGTAATGCGTATTCGTATTCGTTTCATAATCTTTCTCTCCTTATTTTTCATTTAATACATCCGGAGGGATTTGAACCCTCAAATAAATCGGGTTTGAACCGACCCCGTCTGCCAGTTGCGGCACGGATGCATACAGCCGGAATGACGGGACTCGAACCCACAGCATCTTGATCCCAAATCAAGCGCGCTACCAATTGCGCCACATCCCGATACAGTGCCCATGAGCGGATTCGAACCACCAACCTCTGCCAATTGCGCCACATGGACATCACAGTACCTCGAATGGGAGTCGAACCCATAAACAATCACAGAGTCCTTAGCTCTGCCGCTTTGCCAATTTGCGTACCGAGGCATATTTATTTTAAGTGGGCGAAGAAGGACTTGAACCTTCAGAAGCCGAAGCCAACTGTTTTACAAACAGTACCGCTGCCAATTACGGGATACTCGCCCAAAAGTCGGCAGGGTGAGAGTCGAACTCACAATGTTTACCACGAGGGTCACAGTTTTACAGACTGCTTGCTTCAGCCTTTTGCATACCTGCCGTTAATAATATTCAGTTCCCATATAATAATAGTCTGGCATATCAGTCATCTCCTTTACATTTCTTAAGCTCTCACAGCAGGACTTGAACCTGCAACATCCCGGTTAACAGCCGGACGCTCTACCGATTGAGCTATGCGAGAATAGAGTGCGTGAACGGATTCGAACCGTCCCTTTCTGCTTGGAAGGCAGATGTGCTATCCGCTGACACTACACACACATAAGCGACTCCAACGGGATTTGAACCCGTGTTATTCCTGCGTGACAGGCAGGTGCCATAAACCAGCTAGGCGATGGAGCCATAATGCCTCGTTTCGGTTACGATCCGATCCTCTGGAGCTTCAATCCAGCGCTTCTACCAAGTTAGCTTACGAGGCTCGGTAAAGTCAGTATCGTCTTTACCGCCATAAAATCGTTTATCCATATTTTTTCAATGTCCTTTCGTATATTGTATAAATCCTGAGTGCCTGGTTCAGAATTTAAGAGCAGATGACGGAACTCGAATCCGCATTTCTGACTTGGCAAGCCAGTGTATTAGCCAGCTATACGACATCTGCATGTGGGACAAACGGAGTGCCTGGTTCCATAAGTCCCTGTTTTGTTGTATTACGGATATTTCCGTAGCGACCGATGCGGGATTCGAACCCACGTCTCGGGAGTGAAATTCCCGTGACCTCGTCCTCTAGTCGAATCGGCCAAATCAATGGAGCATATGGGAATCGAACCCATCTGTTTTTCCTGTTTGCAAAACAGGCGACCACCCCTTGCAGTCCCATACCCCATATAATTAAAAAGACCACTAAACTAAGACAATTTCTTAATCCAGTGGTCATGATTTCATATTTCCAATCTATGCGCGGTTCCTGTTCTACCGGGTGCCTGTTCCGATATCTGCTGACCGCTTGAAACGGCTATGAAAAGAACCACTGAATGAATTATGTAATTGTCTGAGATACGCTATAATCGCTGAAAAAAGACTGCATTCCGGCTTACTATCGACAATAAGATCCCATCCATAATGATAATTAGAGCGCACCAAACCAAGCCCTGTTTCCAGTGCGAATGACATCTGTGTGAACTGAGGTTTGTTTTTCATAATCATTGCTATCATGGTCTTTCTTTTCCTTTCTAAAAATTTTTGCATAAAAATACGGAGTCCAACAGCTAATCTCAGATAGAAAATCTAAGACTCGCGGCAGGCACTCCGTTCATCTACTGATACTATAACACCTACCGGAAGTATTGTCAACATATTTTTATTTCTTTTTCACTATTATTATGATAGATTTTTTATAAATCACCACCACCCGTCTAACGGGTGGTTTGCTCTGAGGCTATAAGCCTCTGTTACCGGCCAGCGCCTAAAGACGCT
>OGGI01001826.1_pt1 | contig 13984 bp, 13 predicted proteins | sample 1571051 | NCBI WGS metagenome assembly OGGI01 (sample SAMEA2582075, study PRJEB24529) | metagenome | biome: Human gut stool | place: China | collected 2011 | reverse complement strand
GTAGGGGAGATTTGGCAGAAGTGAATTAACCTCATATTTAATTAGACATAATATTAAATTATTTACTTGACTGAAAAAATTGAATTGCTAGAATTCTGGCATTCTTTTTTATAAAGAACTGTTCGGATGAAGGTAGCTGGAGAGAAATGAATTAACATTTCACCGACGAGGTAAAATCTTTCAGGTGCACATTGTGCGAGGACTGTTACTGGACGAACCCTTGGAGAGATCCAATCTGCAATGCAGAAAATGGACGCCGAAGGCGAAAATGCTTAACGCTTGTTAAGTGTGAAACGCTCAGGCAAAAGGACAGGGGAGAAAAGTTATTCCATAAACAAGCGGTAGCATTTTGCCATTTTTTTGCAAAAAACGACCGCTTGCTGTCGCTTTTCTTTCCTTGTAAGCAAAATTTACGAGGAACATCAAATGTCAATTGACACTATTCTTAACCAAATTAGCAGTTTTATCTGGGGAGCACCGTTATTGATTTTGCTCTCTGGCGTAGGTGTTTATTTCACACTTAGCCTTAAGGGTATTCAAATCACGCAACTTTTCCGTGCGTTCGTCTATATGTTTAAGCCTGAACAAGGGCAGGGGCAAACAGGCGATATTTCCGCATTTGCTGCACTGTCTACCGCATTAGCGGCAACTATTGGTACGGGTAACATTGTGGGTGTAGCAACAGCAATTCATTCGGGCGGGCCTGGTGCACTCTTTTGGATGTGGCTGATTGCATTATTCGGTATGGCAACCAAATATGCTGAAGGCTTGCTTGCCATCAAATTCCGTGGACGTGATTGCTCTGGTTTCGTTGCTGGTGGCCCGATGTATTACATCGAAATAGGGATGGGTAAAAAGTGGAAATGGCTTGCTAAAGCATTCGCCTTCTTTGGTGTATTAGTCGCTTTGCTTGGTATCGGAACATTCCCGCAAGTGAACGGAATTACCCACGCATTACAATCCACTTTTGATATTCCTGTTGTACTTACAGCTGTTGTGCTTACGTTAATTGTTATTGCTATTGTATTTGGCGGCGTGAAACGTATCTCAAAAATCGCAAGTGTTGTGGTGCCATTTATGGCGATTGCTTATGTGGCTGCGTCTGTGTGTGTGTTAGCACTTAATGCGGAAAAAATTCCAGAAGCCGTGAAGTTGATTGTTTATGCTGCATTTAATCCTGAAGCCGCGTTAGGCGGGGCATTTGGCTTTACCGTAATGCAAGCCATCCAATTGGGTGTTGCCCGTGGTATTTTCTCGAATGAGTCGGGTTTAGGCTCTGCTCCCATTGCAGCAGCTGCAGCTCAAACTAAAGAGCCTGTGCGTCAAGGCTTAATCTCAATGACAGGAACATTTCTTGATACCATCATTGTGTGTACGATGACAGGACTTGTGATTGTGATTACAGGGGCTTGGACAGAAGGTGTACAAGGTGCAGAGCTGACCAATCTTGCCTTTAATCAAGGGTTAGAGAGCAACGTTGGTTCATTTATTGTAACTATCGGTTTAGTGTTCTTCGCATTCACGACTATTTTAGGTTGGTGCTATTACGGTGAGCGTTGTTTTGTTTACTTAACGAAAGGTCGCACCAAAGGGATTAAATTCTACCGCTTGTTATTTGTGGTGTTAATTGCTTCTGCACCATTCTTGGAGTTGCAAACTATCTGGACGATTGCTGACATTGTAAATGGCTTAATGGCATTTCCAAACTTAATCGCATTGATTGCATTGCGTAAAGTGATTATTGGTGAAACAAAAGCGTATTTTGCGAGCTTGAAGGCGGGTAAGATTTAAAAAGAGAAAGAAGCAGAATGATGTCGCAGTTGCACAAGTAAACCATTAGCTTGACGCTCTTGTGAATGTGGTGTTTATCTCTGCTTCGAAATATAAAGGGCGGATTTAAATCCGCCTTATATTTGGCATTAAGCTGGATTATCAATATCCACAAAAGTAACATCAAGTTGATAGGTTTTTGCTAACCACTCACCAAGTGCTTTTACGCCATCACGTTCGGTTGCGTGGTGCCCTGCGGCAAAGAAATAAATGCCTTGTTCACGAGCGGAGTGTGTGGTTTGTTCCGAGATTTCCCCTGTAATAAAAGCATCAATGCCTTTGTTTGCTGCAAGATCAATGTAGCCTTGCCCACCACCTGTGCAAATTGCCACAGTTTTAATTAATTTATGCGGATAATCTGCAATAAATTCATCACATAAGATAGGCTGACGATTTAATGTCTTTTCAATACGTTTTGCCATTTCTTGAGCAGAAATCGGCGTGTCGAGCTCGCCATAAACAGGAATCGAATTAGGTTTATCTTCTAATCCTATTAAATTACGCACACCAAGATGATTAGCTAATTGAGCGTTATTACCAAGTTCTGGATGAACATCAAGTGGAAGATGATAACTAAATAGATTGATGTCGTTTACAAGCAGCTGTTTAATACGTTTGCCTTTCATACCACGAATACAAGGTGTTTCGCTTTTCCAAAAATAGCCGTGATGAACTAAAATAGCATCGGCATTTAATTCAATCGCTTTTTCAATCAATGGAAGTGTGGCGGTTACGCCTGTGACGATTTTCTGAATCTGCTTACGCCCTTCAACTTGCAAACCGTTTGGGGCATAGTCAGAAATTTGCTTTGCATTCAATCTTGTGTCTAAAATTTGTTCAAGTTCAATATTGGTTAACATAATAAATCCTTAGTTTAGCGCCTGTTTTGAGTATAGCAGATTTTCGTTTTTCTGGTATCTTGTGCAACTGCGACATAATGCCGCGTTTTTCTATTCTTCCGCGAGTTGCTCAATGGCAGTTAAACACTTTATCTTGCGAAATTCCGTCTCTTGAATTTGTTGCTGATAGAGTATAACTTCTTCTTTATTTGCCCGATTTTCCGCTTGATATTGTTTTTCAGTAAGCCAACAAATTTTCTCATTTAAAGCTCGTAATGCTTTGCGGTATTCCACCAATCTTTTTTCTTTAGGGAGAGAATGTACATTACGGGGCGGGCGATAGGGAGAGATAAAACGTTCAACTTTTTTTGTTTTTCGAATTTTTTGGATGGCTTTTTGCAGGGCATCAATTTGATCTAGCAGTTTTTTGGCATAAATTTCCGCATAAGCTACTTCGGTTTGTTGCTGTAATTGCTGAGCAGTTTGGCGGATTTCTCCAATAAAAAAGGCAACAGAAGCCTCTGATTTCGTAAAAAAATGCCCTGAAATAACCGCTTGTTCGTTTTCAAACGGTATAAAAGGATGAATACTTTGCTCAAATTTTTCAATAAATGATTGCATAAGAAAGCGTAAAAGAAGAATTTTGGCTATTATAACTTGCTTTCTTTTGGATTCAATCCACCAGAAATAGTCAATGAACTCAACTAAATGTCAAAAATGTGAAGTAGTTCACAAAATATTTTTTATTTTTCATTGAACTTTATTTTAATCTTAAAATTAATTAAAAATACTTTATTTATCAATGTGTTAGGTTTTTGTTTTATTCTGGAGTAGAACGTAAAAAAGGCTTAATAAAAACTCCATTTTTTTGTAACTTATTGATTTTTAAAGGATGAAAATTTATTTTAGAATCATTATTGAACTATTGACAGTCTATCCGCTTTTTGCCATTATGCGTTTGCACAAACATTCCCCTCATATCGGTTTGAAATGTTTGCCGTTTTTAGAATGGTTCTTTAGCTGTAAAGGACGTATTATTAAAACAAACCTTATAAGATAGGTGGTCATTATGAAAAAAACATTAGTTGCATTAACAGTGGCAGCATTTGCAGCTTCTTCTGCTCACGCAGTAACCGTATTAGATGCAGATGGTACAAAAGTAGATTTTGATGGTTCATTACGCGTAATTACTGAAAAAGCTAGCGTAAAAACAACAAAAGCAGGCCAAGTTGCTACAAAAAAATCAAGTTCAGCATTACGTAATGCAGGTTCTCGTTTTGGTGTAAAAGTAAAACATACCTTAGGTGAAGATTTCTACGCAATTGGTCGTTTAGAATTCCGTTTTGATAAGACTGAATCACGCGATGGATTCGGCGATTTATATGCTAAACGTGCATATGTTGGTTTAGGTAGCAAAGCATATGGCGATATCACATTTGGTCGTCAAGTTACTATTGCAGATGATTTAAGTCAAACTAACGATTATGAATATGGATTAGTTTCAAAAGGTGATTACATTCCTACATCTGGTACTGGTGTAATCCGTTATGACTATAAAGGTATCGAAGGTTTACAAGTTGGTGTGAACTATAATTTTGGTCAAAAACATAAAGATAATGGTTCACCTTTAAAAACAACAACTGTTAAAGGTGGTACATATAAAGACGCAAATGGTAGAATATTTACTTTAGCCGATCGTAAGGTAGCTGATATTACTGGTAATATCAAAAATGCATACGGTGCAGGTGTTTTATTTGCACAAGATAACTATGATGTTCGTTTCGCTTATGGGCATACTAATTATGAAACAGGCGTAAATAATAAAACTAACCGTCGAGATGGTTACTTAGCTACTGCAAGCTACCAATTAGGTGATTTAACTTTAATCAGTGACTTTGGTTATGCCCACGAAAAAGATGAATCGACTGCAACAAAAACAAACAAATTCTATGTGGCACCAGGTTTTACATATCAAGTTGTTCCAGCTTCTAAAGTATATGGTAACTACTTCTATGAGCGTTCAGTAACTAAAACAAATGATGTGAACGATGCTAAAGAGAAAACACACGGTTTCTTACTTGGTGTTGACTATAAATTCCACAAACAAGTGGTTGCATTTGTAGAAGGTAAATACGCTAGAACAACAGAGTACACTGCAAATGGTACAGGTTACGACTTTGCACAGAAAAAAGCTGATAAAGCTATTGGCACAGGTTTACGCGTATACTGGTAATCTTTAGATTATTAAAATCTAACAGAACCCTTAATTAGAAATGATCTGCACTCCAAAAGTTGGACTAAACAACCAACTGACTAAGGTGCAGATTTTTTATGATCAAATACAACACGCTTTTCAAACAACAAGTCATCGAATTTTATCTTCAAAATGGTAAAAATCGTTCACTTACTCGTAAATATTTTCAACTTGCCAAAACAACATTAGAACATTGGATCAATCAATTTAATCATAGCGGAATCGGTGCTAAGTCTAACTTTTTGGGGCAGAACATATCGGGGCTATTTTATATCGCCAAAAATCCCGCTAAAATGACCGCTTTTAACGATCTTGCAATTGCTGAACGAGGGAAAAATGAGCGAATTTGATGCCAAAGCGTTTTTAGCTAATGTGCCACATCTGCCTGGGGTCTATCGGATGTATGATAGCAAAGGAACAATTATCTATGTGGGCAAGGCGAAAGATTTGAAAAAACGCTTGTCGAGCTATTTTCGCACCAACCTCGCCAGCCGAAAAACGGAGGCATTAGTTTCACAAATTGCCCATATTGAAACCACCATTACCCATTCCGAAACAGAAGCCCTGTTGCTGGAGCATAATTACATCAAGGAAAATCAGCCTCGTTATAATGTGTTGCTTCGCGATGATAAATCTTACCCTTACATTTTGCTTACCAAACATAAGCATCCGCGATTAGCGAGTTTCCGCGGCAGTAAAAAAATTGCGGGCGAATATTTCGGCCCTTATCCGAACGCAGGTGCAGTGCGAGAAACGTTGAATTTACTGCAAAAAATTTTCCCGATTCGACAATGTGAAGATAATTTCTACAAAAACCGCTCCCGCCCTTGCTTGCAATATCAAATTGGGCGTTGCCTTGCACCTTGTGTGGAAGGCTATTATTCGCAACAGGAATATGATCAACAAGTCAATCTGGTGCGACTCTTTCTGCAAGGCAAAGATAGCCAAGTGGTTGAGCATTTAATCGGCAAAATGGAAAAGGCAGCGGAAGAGTTGGATTTTGAAGTGGCAGCACGTTTTCGCGATCAAATCCAGCAGGTCCGAGCGGTCACGGAGAAACAATTTGTGTCTAACGAACGTTTGGACGATCTGGATATTATCTCCATTGCCTACCAACACGGCATTGCTTGCGTACATATTTTATTTGTACGTCAGGGGAAGATTTTAGGAAATCGAAGTTACTTCCCGAAAGTGCCAAGCCATACCGAATTTGAAGAGCTGAGTGATACCTTTATCGGGCAATTTTATTTGCAGATGAACCAGCATCGTACTATTCCGCACCAGATTATTATTGATCATAAAGTAAGTGAAGCGAAGGCGCTGGAAGAGGTACTTTCTGAGCAAGCAGGACATAAGGTCAGTATTACCGCGAATGTGCGGGGCGAAAAAAGCCGTTATCTTGCCTTGGCAAAAACGAATGCACAAGCCGCATTGACACTGCAATTACAACAAGATGCTCACATTAAAACCCGCTACGAAGCCTTACAAGCGGTGCTTTCTTTGCCGAAAATTGCAAGAATGGAGTGCTTTGATATTAGCCATACAATGGGCAATCAAACTGTCGCCTCTTGCGTGGTGTTTGATGAAAATGGGCCGCTTAAATCCGATTACCGTCGCTTTAATATTGAAGGTATCACAGGCGGAGACGATTACGCTGCAATGGAACAAGCCTTGCTGAAACGTTATGATAAGCCACTTGAGCCAGAGAAAATCCCAGATATTATTTTTATTGATGGTGGCAAAGGGCAACTAAACCGTGCATTGGAAACTTTTGCCAATTTGAAGGTGTCGTGGGATAAATCAAAACCGCTTTTAATTGGTGTGGCAAAAGGTGTGGAACGTAAAGCCGGTTTGGAAACCTTGTTGATTAGTAAGTGGGATAAGGAAATTCATCTCCCGCCCGACAGCCCTGCATTGCATTTAATTCAGCATATTCGCGATGAGTCTCACAACCACGCCATTACAGGACACCGCAAAAAACGCCAAAAAGCCTTTACTGAAAGCGGATTAGAAGCCATTGCGGGCGTTGGAGCCAAACGCCGCCAAGCGTTGTTAAAATATTTGGGTGGAATGCAAGGTGTGAAATCGGCAACGTTGGAAGAAATTGAATCTGTACCAGGGATTTCCAAAGCCTTGGCGGAAGTGATTTTTGATACGTTGCAGAATGGGTAAATTAAACTTATTTCTCTGTAAATAGCTATTGCCAAATCTCCCTCCCCCTCTTTGCTAAAGAGGGGAAATTCTTTATAAAAAATAGAATAACTGGCTCATATACTTTTTATTTCATGTAGAAAGAGAATATTGAAATTTCCTGATATAAAATCCCCTCTTTAGCAAAGAGGGGGAGGGGCGATTTGGCAGAAATAAAAACGGAGTTCATAGTAGATATTCACAAGTTTATCAAATGAAAATAAAACTCTACCACTACACCATCCCTTGTCGCACTGGCATCGTGCTTCGCAAACAGCCTTTAACCGAGCGGCAAGGCTTGATTATTCGCCTAGAGAAAAATGGCAAAATCGGCTGGGGAGAAATTGCCCCACTACCGACTTTCAGCCGTGAAACCTTGTCAGAATGTGAAGCCCAAGTTCGCCAATGGCTTGAAAATCCAACTGACTTGATGGATAACTTTGCCCCTTCCGTTGCCTTTGGCATCAGCTGTGCATTGGCAGAATTAAACGGAACATTACAGCCCGAAGGCGATTTTCGCTCTGCGATTTTATGCGATGGTGATATTGCAAAATTTTCGGCAAAATTAACCGCTTGTCAGGCTCATTTAGGCAAAATCAAAATCGGATTTAATGCGGAGAAAGAGGGCGAACTTGCCAACCTGTTGCTTATGCAGTTCCCTGATTTACAACTCAGATTAGATGCAAATCGTGCTTTCTCGCTCGAACAAGCGGTAAAATTTACCGAGAAAATTGCAAAGCCACTGCGCTCTCACATTCAATTTATTGAAGAGCCTTGCCAAACACCAGCACTTTCTCGCCAATTTGCAGAGATGACGGGCATCCATATTGCGTGGGATGAAAGTGTACGTGAACCTCATTTTTTAGTAAAAGACGAACCTAATTTGACCGCTATAGTGATTAAACCAACATTAACGGGTTCGCTTGAAAAATGCGTTTCGCTCATTCAACAAGCCCATTCACAAGAGATAAGTGTGGTAATTAGCTCCAGCATTGAAAGCAGTTTAGGCTTAACGCAGTTAGCACGCATTACCAAACAATATACGCCCAACATGGTAGCAGGGCTGGATACGTTACATTTGATGCAGTGGCAATTGTTACGGCAATGGCGAGGATCAGATTTGCCTTTAATGGATGAAAACAGCGAATTTTTGCGTTTAATTTTAGAAAGTGAAGATTAAGGCGTATAATAAATTCAATTGAAATAAAAATAAGAGAACAGAATGCGTTTAGATAAATTTATTGCGGAAAACACAGGCTTAACCCGCTCACAGGCGGCGAAGGCGTTGAAAGGCGGTTTGGTGACCGTAAATGGTGAGATTGTAAAAAGTGGTTCGGTTAAAATTACTGAACAAGATCAGATTTGCTACGAGGGTGAGCCACTTGAGTGGATGGAGGAAGGGCAATATTTTATGCTCTACAAACCACAGGGCTATATTTGTTCGAATGATGATGGTGAATATCCAACCGTTTATCAATTTTTTGATTATCCGTTGATGACGAAACTACACACTGCTGGGCGTTTGGATGTTGATACTACAGGTTTGGTGCTTTTAACCGATGATGGTAAATGGTCGCACCGTGTTACTTCGCCGAAACATCATTGTGAGAAAACCTATTTGGTCACATTGGCTGATCCTGTTGAAGATTTTTATGCTGAAAAATTAGCAGAGGGAATTTTATTGCGTGGCGAGAAAGAACCGTGCTTGCCTGCTCAATTGGAAATTATTGATGACTATAACGTAAACTTAACCATCAGCGAAGGGCGTTATCATCAAGTAAAACGAATGTTTGCCGCCTTGGGCAATAAGGTAGAAGCCTTGCACCGTTGGCGAATTGGCGATGTGGTTTTAGATGAAACATTAGAAGAAGGCGAATTCCGTCCGCTTACAAACGAAGAAATTGGGAGTTTTTAATGAGTGAGAAAAAACCGCATCCGTGTTTTTTTATTATTTTAGGAATGATGGCAATGCTTCCACCGCTTGCTATTGATATGTATTTACCGTCATTTTTAGATATTGCGAGAGATTTAGCTGTTTCCCAAGAAAAGGTGCAAACCACCTTAGCGGTCTTTACCTTTGGTTTTGCAGTCGGTCAGCTTTTCTGGGGGCCTGTTGCCGATAGCCTTGGGCGTAAACCGATTATTTTGATTGGCTTGGCAGGTGCAGCATTAGCCGCCTATTTTTTAACGCAAGTAGAAGATATTAACACCTTCTATTTTTTACGTTTAACCCAAGGCTTGTTTGGAGCTGCACCCGCGGTGGTTCTTGGAGCTTTAGTTCGAGATTTGTTTGAGCGTAACCGCTTTGCACAAATGATGTCGGTGATTATGATTATTACCTTGCTTGCCCCGCTTGTTGCCCCTGTATTGGGCGGTTATATTGCTAAATATCTGCATTGGCACTCTATTTTCTATACGCTAGTTGCAATGGGGATTGCTTGTGTGGTGTTGGTGGCGTGGAAAATCCCAGAAACGTTAGTGCCAGAAAAACGCCAACCAATAAATTTTAAACAGGTTCTCATCAACTATGCAAAACTGCTTTCGCATAAAGCAACTTTGGGTTATGTGATTGTAGGCGGGCTTACTTTTGCGGGAATGTTCTGTTTCTTAACTTCTGGCTCGCTGGTTTACATTGGAATCTACGGTGTTTCGCAAGAGCACTTTGGCTACTTCTTTATGCTCAATATGGTGGTGATGATTTCCATGACGGCAATTAACGGTAAGTTAGTCACTAAACTTGGCTCTGAAACCATGCTCCGAATTGGTTTAATCACTATGTTAACAGCAGGTATTTGGTTGGCGATTGTGGCAACCTTTGAATTGAATTTCTGGTTAATGGTGGTAGCTGTGCCGTTCTATGTCGGGATGCTTTCAACCGTCGGCAGTAATGCAACGGCTGCGGTATTAGATAAATTTCCGCAAATGGCAGGCACGGCAAATGCGGTTGCGGGTACGATGCGATTTGGTATTGGCTCTCTTGTTGGTGCATTGCTTTCACAAATTGCGGTTACCAGTGCAAAACCAATGCTTTATGCAATGGCACTTTGTGTAGTCTTAGCCGCTGCAATCTATTATGTTTGCTGTGTGAAACCAGGTAAAAGATAGAAATAATCTCCATAAAATTACTAAAAAGCGGGGGCATTCCCCGCGTCTAAGTTGAAAAGGAATCGACCTATAGGCTTTGGATAATTCATTTTGGAAAAATGATCAACCGTCAACGTCCTCTCCTGTTTCATCCCATTTGAAATTGAGAGCAACAGAATTTAAGCAAAAACGTAAGCCTGTTGGTTCTGGACCATTATGAAATACGTGTCCTAAATGTGAATCGCACGTACCACAACGAATTTCTGTACGATGACGACCAAGGCTGTAATCGTCTAAATAACGCAGAGCATTATCTGATATTGCTTCATAAAAACTTGGCCAACCACAACCCGCATCAAATTTGGTATCGGAACGGAAAAGGGCATTATGACATCTTACACAACGATATGTTCCTATCCGATCCTCATTTAAAAATTTTCCTGTAAAAGGCAACTCTGTGCCTGCATTAATCAATATATCTATTTGCTCATCAGAAAGCTCGTCCATATCTTTAATCATTGGTTATCTCCTCAAAAACTTATTTCGGATTCTACAATTTTTTATCTAAAAAGTGTGAGAAATCTGAAAATTTTGACATAGATCATATAAAAACAATCTGATATATTGAGAACCGTTCTTTTTTGTTGTCAAAACAACGAGATGGTGTGTTATAATCCAACTGTCTTGATACCTCTTTGAGGTGAGAGAACAAATTTGTTTAACTTTAATATAGGTGTAAAATCTTATGGCAATTAAAATTGGTATTAACGGTTTCGGTCGTATCGGTCGTATCGTATTCCGTGCAGCTCAACTTCGTGATGATATCGAAGTTGTAGGTATCAACGACTTAATCGACGTTGATTACATGGCTTACATGTTAAAATACGATTCAACTCACGGTCGTTTCAACGGTACTGTTGAAGTTAAAGATGGTCAATTAGTTGTAAACGGCAAAACAATCCGTGTAACTTCTGAGCGTGATCCTGCTAACTTAAAATGGGACGAAATCGGTGTTGATATCGCAGTTGAAGCAACGGGTTTATTCTTAACGGATGAAACTGCTCGTAAACACATCACAGCAGGTGCGAAAAAAGTTGTATTAACTGGTCCATCTAAAGATGCTACACCTATGTTCGTTAACGGTGTAAACTTCGATGCATATGCAGGTCAAGACATCGTTTCTAACGCTTCATGTACAACAAACTGCTTAGCACCATTAGCTAAAGTAATCCACGCTAAATTCGGTATTAAAGAAGGTTTAATGACAACCGTTCACGCAACTACAGCAACTCAAAAAACTGTAGATGGTCCTTCAGCAAAAGACTGGCGTGGTGGTCGTGGAGCTTCACAAAACATCATTCCTTCATCAACAGGTGCAGCGAAAGCAGTAGGTAAAGTATTACCAGCATTAAACGGTAAATTAACTGGTATGGCATTCCGTGTTCCTACAGCAAACGTTTCTGTTGTTGACTTAACTGTGAATTTAGAAAAACCAGCAACTTATGCTGAAATTTGTGCAGAAATCAAACGTGCTTCAGAAAATGAAATGAAAGGTGTTTTAGGTTACACAGAAGATGCTGTAGTATCAACAGATTTCAACGGTGCGGTTGAAACTTCTGTATTTGATGCGGCTGCAGGTATCGCATTAACAGATACTTTCGTTAAATTAGTATCTTGGTATGATAACGAAACTGGTTACTCAAACAAAGTATTAGACTTGGTAGCTCACGTTTACAATTATAAAGGCTAATATCTAAAGTAAAATTAAACACTTTAAAAGTCTTTTAAAATCAACGTCTTGCAGTAAAATGCAAGGCGTTTTTGTTTTTAAAAGGTATGCTTACTATATGCCAAAAAAATTTCCGAAACTATTTCGCAAAATATTGATTTTTTAGGTAAAAATCAGAGAAGTTGCTAATAGTTTCGGAAATGATTTTCTAGTTAACTTATTGATTTAACTAGATTTTTACGCATTATGCACGTTTGAAGTCCAAGTGAACTAATTTTGGTTTAGTTGGGTGACGCTGAATTGCTTGTACTTTCACTTTTTCTTCTTTGCCAGCCACAACGATAGTTAATACTTCGTTGTAGAACGCATCGTGAACTTGTGCGTTGTTTACGTTATCGTGGTTTAAAACGATTGATACAGGCTCTGCGTTACCACCGTAGATGATTGCAGGAACTTGACCAGCATGACGCAGGCGGCGGCTCGCACCCTTACCTTGCGCTGTACGAACTTCAGCTTCAAATTTGAATGACATAGTGTAATTCTCTTTAAATAAATGGAATTTTCATTCCGTTAAAAAATAAAAAATAGCAGGCGACCCAGCTATTTTCGTGAATAATTGACAAAAAGTCGGGGCATATTTTACACACTTTCCGTCTAAATGCCAAGCCTGAAAATGAAGAAAAGAGATAGCTTTTCGGCTATCTCTTTTGCAAAATTCAGATTAAGCGGTCAATTTTTTCAATCTTTCTGCATAAGCATTCCAATCAGTAATTGGGCGTGTTGCGACTCCGCTTTCCATTGCAGCTTTCGCAACCGCTGATGATACCTGCACGATTAAACGCGGATCAAATGGCGTTGGGATTAAATAATCCGCACCGAATGATAAGTGGCCGTAGTTTGAAATCACTTCAAGTGGCACTGGTTCTTTGGCTAAATCTGCGATGGCGTGAGCGGCTGCCATTTTCATTTCTTCGTTGATTGCAATTGCCCCTACATCTAACGCACCACGGAATAAGAATGGGAAACAAAGCACGTTGTTTACTTGGTTTGGATAGTCTGAACGACCAGTACATACAACTGCATCTGGGCGTACTGCTTTCGCATCGTGCGGAGTTGTTTCTGGCACTGGATTTGCAAGGGCAAGAATTAACGGAGTATCTGCCATCGTTTTGATCATCTCTTGGCTTAATGCCCCTGCTTTTGAGCAACCTAAGAACACATCTGCACCTTTAATTGCATCTGCAAGGGTACGCCAGCCATTATCTTCAATAGCATAGAACTGTTTAGTCTCATCCATTTTATCGCCACGACCTTCGAAAATCACCCCTTTCGAGTCACACATTGTAATGTTTTCTTTTTTGAAACCTAATGAGCGAAGCAAGTCAGTACACGCAATGGCTGATGCACCCGCACCATTGACAACTAAACGCACTTCATCAATTTTTTTGCCTACTACTTGTAAGCCATTTAATGCAGCAGCCCCCACGATAATTGCCGTGCCGTGTTGGTCATCGTGGAAAACAGGAATACCCATACGTTCACGTAATGTTTTTTCGATGTAGAAACACTCTGGTGCTTTAATATCCTCAAGGTTAATCCCACCAAAGGTCGGCTCAAGAGAAGCGATAATATCAACTAATTTTTCAGGATTGGTTTCGTTGATTTCGATATCGAAAACATCAATGCCTGCAAATTTTTTGAAAAGTACGCCTTTACCTTCCATAACAGGTTTTGATGCCAATGCCCCAATGTTGCCCAATCCTAATACCGCTGTACCATTTGAGATAACAGCCACTAAGTTACCCCGAGCAGTATAACGGCTTGCTGTGGCAGGATCTTTTTCAATTTCTAAGCAAGGCTCTGCCACGCCAGGTGAATATGCAAGAGCTAAATCGTGCTGAGTTGCAAGGTTTTTAGTTGGTGTCACAGAGATTTTACCTGGGATTGGAAATTCGTGAAAATCAAGGGCTTCTTGTTTTAAATCGCTCATATTATGTCCTTATTTTATTGTGTTAGGGGATGAATGTAGAGAAATCTTTAAACTTAAATGAGAACATT
>OGGI01001821.1_pt1 | contig 13999 bp, 10 predicted proteins | sample 1571051 | NCBI WGS metagenome assembly OGGI01 (sample SAMEA2582075, study PRJEB24529) | metagenome | biome: Human gut stool | place: China | collected 2011 | reverse complement strand
GGTTACGGCGTTTGCGGTAATTGTCATAGCTCGAATAGGCGCGGTCTTTGCCCACGCGTTTGAGGAAGTCTGCAAGGTATTCGTCGAAGGTCTGTAAAAGTAGACGGCAGTCATCGCCCATACCGAGGAAGGCGTTGCGGACCTTTTCAGCCGTAACGTATGAATCCCGGTCGCAGAGACGTTGGTACTGTTTGCCGATATTGGTTTTGATATTTTCCAGCTTTTCGTTGATGCGCTGTGCTTCGAGGCTCTTACCTGCCGCCTTGTTCGCTTTGGCATCCCAAAGAGAAGAACGGACGGAGAGTTTGCAGCTGAACTGCGACATCGTACCATTGATCGTAATACGGCCCATAATGGGAACCTGACCCGATTTTTCAGACTGCCTTTTTACGTAGAAAAGGACTTTGAACGTGCTGCGTTGCATAATAACTTGAACTTTGTGGTTTTGTTAAACGTTTAGTCAAGTTATTTGTTATGCGGAAATTCGATGCAACGAGCTGAAAACGAATATTTTGATGCAAACAAAAGCATTTCGGGCAGGTAACGGATAAGTAACAAAACTCACCGTCAAACCTGCCCGATTCTGCTTTTTTATTGCTTGGAGCATATGCAGAATAGAGAATTAAATACTTGCAAACAAGATATTTACTCTTTTCTGCATTCTCGTTTACCTACAAATACCGAACCGGAGCGGTCCGGCTCGAAAACGACAACATGGCCCTCGACGAGGTGGTCGTGGTCGGTTACGGCACGCAGCGCCGCAGCCTGGTGACCAACGCCATCAGCCAGTTCAAGCCCACCGAGGAGAACATGCGCAGCGTGATGTCGCCCTCGGAACTCCTTCAGGGCCGCATCGCCGGCGTGTCGATCTCGACCAGTTCGGGTAACCTCGGCTCGGCCGAGAAGATGAGCATCCGCGGTTCGTCGTCGCTCAGCGCCAGCAACGAGCCGCTTTACGTGATCGACGGCATTCCGCTGTCGAACAACTCGGCGTCGCTCTATTCGTTCGGCGAGAACATGAGTTCGCTGGCGACGCTCAACCTCACGGACATCGAGTCGATCGAGGTGCTGAAGGACGCCGCTTCGGCCGCGATCTACGGCTCGCGCGCCACCAACGGCGTCGTGCTGATCACCACCAAGCAGGGCCGCGAGGGCAAATCGGAGGTCAAGGTCAACTACGGCTTCAGCATCACGCAGTTTCCCAACACCGGGCGCCGCGAATACGTCGGTTCGAAGCAGTACGTCGAGGTCTTCAACGAGGGCGTCGACAACTACAACCGCCAGAACGGCTTCACGGTCAACAGCTCGGGATATGTCAAGCCCATCCGCAATCCCTACGGAGACATGCCCGACACCGACTGGCTCGACCTGATCACCCGGCTCGGGCAGTCGCACTACCTCGACCTGTCGTTTTCGGGCGGCAACGCCAAGACCAAATACTACCTTTCGGGCAGCTACAACTACCAGGAGGGCGTCATCAAGACGAACGACATCTCGAAGGTCAACCTCAAGTCGAACATCAACCACGAAATGTTCAAATGGCTGAAGGTGGGCGCCAACATCAGCGGCAACTACCTGCACAACAACCGTATCCCGGGAGCCGATCTCGGATCGACGATCATCGGACGCGCCGTGCAGCAGCGTCCCTTCGACCGTCCCTACAAACCCAACGGCGGCTATTACACGGGCGGAACCGACGAACTGCTGCTGCACAATGCCGTGCAGATTCTCTCCGAGGAGACCTCCTATACGGACAACTACCGCTTCATCGGTTCGTTCTGGGCCGAGGCGCAGATCATCAAGGGCCTGACGGTCAGGGCGTCGTACAACAACGACTCGGCCTACACCTACGACTACATCTATTACAATCAGAACCACCCCTATGCTGCCGACAAGGGCCGCATCCTGGACCGGAACCGGTTCGTGATGACCAACACGATCGACCTCTACGCCAACTATAACCGCAAGATCGGCGAAGATTTCGAACTCGGGGCCATGGTGGGTCACTCGTTCCTCAAGACCAGGAGCCGCACGTCGTACATTGATGCGCAGAACTATCCCTCGCCGGCGTTCGACGTGGCGAGCGTGGCCGCCAACATCGTCGATGCCAGCGCCGGACTGTCGGAATATGCCATCGAATCCTATTTCGCCCGTTTGAGCCTCGCCTACAAGGACCGTTACGTGGTCAATGCCACGATCCGTACCGACGGTTCGTCGCGCTTCGCGCCCGACTGCCGCTGGGGCTGGTTCCCCTCGGTGTCGGTCGGCTGGAACGTCTCGAACGAGTCGTTCTGGAACGCCGAGAAGACCGACCTGAAGATCCGCGCCAGCTACGGCCGCACGGGTAACCAGGACGGAATCAGCAACTACGGCTGGCAGGCCCTGATCAGCGGCGGCGTCAACTACGGCGGCCAGAGCGGCATCGCCATTTCGTCGAGCGGCAACGACCGTCTGACGTGGGAGACCGCCGACCAGTACAACGCCGGATTCGACCTGAGCTTCCTGGGCGGCAAGATCAACATGATCGCCGACGTTTACCTGAAGAACACGAACAACCTGCTCTACTCGAAGCCCGTGCACGCCACGACGGGCGAGACCTCGATCTTGAGCAACATCGGGTCGATGCGCAACAAGGGTGTCGAGTTCACGATCAACACCCACCTCAATCTGGGCAAGGTGCTGTGGAGTTCGTCGTTCAACATCGCCCGCAATGTCAACAAGCTGACGTCGCTGCTCGAAGACGACCTGCTGTCGATCGGCGCCAACCGCGCGCTGAAACTCGGCCGGACGGTGGGTTCGTGGTACATCTTCCGCACGGACGGCATCTACCAGTACGACGGCGAGGTGCCGCAGGCGCTCTACGACAAGGGCGTGCGCGCCGGCGACGTCAAGTACTGGGACCGCAACGGCGACGGGAACATCACGGACGACGACCGTATCGTCACGGGCAACCCCAACCCCAAATTCTCGGGCGGCTGGAACAACACCTTCAAGTACAAAGGGCTGGAATTGAGCCTCTTCTTTACGTACAGCTACGGAAACGACGTGTATGCGTCGTGGATGATCCCCGGCTCCAAGCCCGGCCATACCCGCTCGCTGCTGAAAGCCTATGCCGACAACCGCTGGACGGGACCCGGCACGTCGGACAAATACCCGCGCGCGATCTACTCGTACAGCGGCTGGAACGGCAAGAACTCGACGATGTACCTGACCGACGGTTCGTTCATCCGCCTGCGCTCGGTGACGCTGGGATACACCTTCCCGCAGCGGCTGGTTTCGAAAATCCACCTCAAGGGACTCCGGGTCTATGCCCAGGGCGACAACGTCTTCCTCTGCTCGCGCTATCCCGGCTGGGACCCCGAGACGAGCGTCAATCTCGATCCGCGCTTCTACGGCGAGGATAACGACGGCGTTCCCCAGCCGCGCATCTTCAAGTTAGGCGTAAACATCACTTTCTAAATCCGACAATCATGAAATCGTTGCATAAAATCATCTTGTTTGCCCTGCTGCCCCTGATGGGTGCTTGCAGCGGCATGCTCGACATCGAGCCGCATTCGGCGGTCTCCCCGACGGTGGTCGGCTCCGACGACATCGAGGCGCTGCGCATCGGAATGTACAATAAGGTTCAGGAGGGACCTACCTACTACTCCTACATCGCGTTCGACCTCTTCGGCGGTGAGCTGATGACCAGCACGGGCCGCCCGATCGACCTGATCAACTCGCTTTCCAATGCGCTGCATACGTTTGTCAGCAGCCAGTGGAACGGCTACTACAAGGCGCTTTTGCAGGTGAACAACGTCATGTCGATCGCCGAGGGGCTGGCCGACAGCCCCACGCGGAACCGGGTGCTGGGCGAGTGCCGCTATTTCCGGGCGTATATTTACCTCTGTCTGGTGACCCGCTTCGGCGACGTGCCCGTCCTGCGGCAGAACACCCAGGCCAAGGTTTCGCGCGACCCGGCCTCGATGGCCTGGGAACTGGTCGAGGAGGACCTCGACGCGGCTTCGGGCTTCCTGAACGGGTTGAGCGCCGACAGTTTCTACTACGTGTCGCCCGCCGCCGTGACGGCCCTGAAAGCGCGCGTGAAACTCTATCTGGGCAAGAAGGGAGAGGCCAAGGAGCTGGCCGAGAGCCTGATCACCAATCCGAACTACGCACTCGACGACTTCGACAAGATTTTCCGCTCGAAGGCCAACAAGGAGGTGATCTTCGCCTTCTCGTGCCTGACCGAGGACGGTTCGTCGATCAAGATTTCCAACCAGTTCTACTCCTACAACCACCCCAACAAGGGCAGTTACAACTACCGTCCCGCGGGCGACGTGATGACGATGTACGCCGACAACGACCTGCGCAAGGAGGTGTCGATCACCACGCTCGACAACCTGAACTTCGTCAACAAATACCCCAGCGGGCAGACCGGGTCGGACCCCGTGGTGATTTCGCGTCTGGCCGAAATGTACCTGATCAGCGCCGAGGCGCAGGGGCTGAACGGAGGTCTGGATCGTCTCAACGAACTGCGGGAAAAGCGCGGCCTCGACAGGGTGAGTCCGGGGAACGAAGCCGATTTTCTCGACGCGGTGCTTCAGGAGCGCCGTCTGGAGTTCCTCGCCGAGGGTTTCCGCTGGTACGACCTCGTGCGGACCGGAAAGGCTACGCAGACGCTCGGCACGAAGGACTACCAATGCCTGATGCCGCTTCCGAGCCGGGAGTTGCTTTACAATCCGAACCTCAAACCGAATAATCCGGGTTATTAGCGGGATTGTCCAATATGCATAAAACGATAAAACGATGAAAACATACAGATATATGATCGGAATGCTGTTGTGCGTGTGGCTGCTTGCTGCGTGCGACAATTCGAATGCTTTCGACGAATACGCCAAGTTCGACACGACCGCCCAGACGGCCTGGGGACAGAGCATCGTCGACGGATCGAACGGGTATGTGGCTCACGTGAAGAGCGACAGGACCTACAACCTGGCCGACGGCGTGGACGTGCTGGAGATGGCATTTCTGGCCGACGACGGACTGGCCATGCAGCTGTTCCTGTTCAAGATCGCCCTGAGCGACAAAATCACCCTGCGCACGACGCTCGCCGACGACAAGAACCAGGTGGGCACCGGCCAGACGATTATGAAGCAGCTCGAGGCGATGCAGAAGAACGGGAAGAAGGTCTTGGGCGGCACGAACGCCGACTTCTTCAATACGACCTACATCCCCTACGGCGTATGTTACCGCGACGGCGTGGCGGTGAAGACTTCGTTCAGCCGTACGGACTGCAACGTCTTCGTGATCACGAAGGACAACGAGGCCTGCTGCTTCACGGAGGAGGAGTACGCTCTTCACAAGGACATCGTCCGCGAAGCAGTCTGCGGCCTCGGCACGCTGCTGCTCAAGAACGGCGAGCAGCTGGACCAGAGCGGCAACACGATGCCGGTGGCGAACATGGAACCGCGTACGGCGATCGGCGTGTCGCAGGACGGCAAGGAGGTCTACCTGATGGTGGTCGACGGCCGTAACTTCTACTATTCGAACGGCGCCGACCTGCTGGACCTGATGAACCTGATGTCGGCCTGCGGAGCCTGCGACGCGCTCAACCTCGACGGCGGCGGCTCGTCGACCTTCATCGCTCGCGACGGCGCGGAGGGCGAACTCAAACTGCTGAACTGGCCGACCGACCAGGGCGGGGTCATGCGCAAGGTGGCGACCGGATTGGCGATTGTTGAACAATAAAAGACGGAACCGATGAAAACGATATTTCAATACCTGCTCCTGACGGCCGCATGCGCGGCGCTGGGAGCCTGCCAGGATTTTAGCGACGATACGGCCTTTACTCCCGAGACGCCCGAACTGTCGTTCGTGGAGACGAGCATCACCGCGGAGAAGGCCACCAAGGACTACGAACTTTCGATCAAATCGAACCTTCCGTGGCGCATCGAATGCGACAAGGACTGGGTGTCGTTCGATCCGTCGTACGGACAGGGCGACGCCACGATCACGGTGACCGTGGCCGCAAACCGTACGCTCGACGAACGCACGGCGACGATCTCGGCCTATGTCATCAAGGGCGAGAACGTCACGCTGCCCGTGACGCAGGCCGCTGCGAGCGCTTCGGACCTGGCGACGCACTACTATGTCAAGACCGACGGCTCGGCCGACAAGGACGGCCTGACATGGGAGACGGCGACCACGCTGGCCAACGCGATCGACCAGGCGATGAACGGCGACGTGATCCATGTGGCTGCGGGTTCCTACGTGCCTTCGGTTCCGCTGACGGGCATGAAGACCGCGCTGGACAACACGTTCGAAATCCACAGCAACTTCTCGATGATCGGCGGCTATCCGGCCGATGCGGCCGAGGGCGCCGTGGCTGATCCCGTGGCGAACGAGACGATTCTGGACGGCGACCACGCCGTATGCCACGTGGTTGCGGTGACGGCGGCCAAGATGAACGGCATGAAGGCTTCGCTCGACGGATTCACGATCAAGAACGGTTCGTCGCAGTTCAGTACGGTGGGCAGCACGACGATAGGCGGCGTGAAGTTCTACCAGAGTTACGGCGCGGGCATTTTCATCGGCAACGCGACGGTGGACATCCTCAACTGCAAGATCGTCGACAATACGGACATCCGCATGGGCGCCATCCGTGTCGACGCCGGAGCCGAGGCGTTGTTCGACAACTGCGTGGTTGCCGACAATGCGACCAAGTCGACGACGACGTACAACTGCGGCGGCCTGTGGGCCGACGGAGCCAAACTGCTGCGGATCAACAACTGTACGTTCAGCAACAACAAGGCGTCGGGCGTAGCTCCCTGTATCTACGTCTTCGGCGACACGGGCGGCAAGACCAATGTGCTGATCAGCAACACCACGATTTCGGGCAACAGCGTCAATCCCGAGCATGCGACCCTAAACGGCGGCGGTATCTACGTCCGCGAAAACGGCAACCTGGTGATCGTCAATTCGACGGTCTGCGGCAACCATTCCGGAAAGGGCGGCGGTATCGCGGTCTACGGCAAGGCGGCCAAGCCGAGCAAGGCGGTGATCGTCAGCTGTACGATTGCCGGCAACACGACGGTGACGGCCGGAAACGGTGCGGGATTGCAGCAGGCTGCCGTCGGAGGGGCCATCGAGGTCTACAATACGCTGATCTCGGGCAATACGACGGACGGCGCGGCCGACGATGTCGCCTGGTTCAAGGACGCCAGCTACAAGGTCGCCAACTCCATTATCGGAGGCACGGTCTACAATGCCGACGGTATGGCTGTCGCAGGCGCGGCGTTCGATCCTGCCTCGATGCTCAGCCCGCTGGGCGACAACGGCGGTGCGACGAAGACCTGCGTGCTGCTCGGCGACGCGAATCCGGCGCGCCAGTACGGCATGTCCGCTTCGGAGCTGAAGATCCTGGGCGAGACGCTCGATCCGGCCTTCGGCGAGGCGGTCAGCGCCATCGACCAGACCGGCGCTTCGCGCACGGGCAAGACGGTGATCGGAGCCGTCGTGAAATAAATCTGTTCACAGGGGGCGTGCTTTCATCGGTGCGCCCCTTTTTTTGTATCTTTGGGGTCGTAACGCCCCTTTTATCTGTCGCGGCGTCCGGCCGCCCCCCCCCGCAAGGAGGTGCGGTTTTGCATCGGCCCGACTTTTTTATGATCTTTACAGTTATGAAACTTTACAGAACCGGACTGCTGCTGCTTGCAGTCCTATGCACAATCCCGGTGTTTGCCGGGCAGCCGCCGCGGCTGAAGGTGGGTTCCTCGTCCGGGATTTTCGGCCCGGTGACGAACTGGACCTACGAAACCTTCGCCGAGGCGAAGAGGGCTGGCATCGACGCCATCGAGATCAGCGCGTCGACGCTGTTCCTGAACAAGGAGATGACCGACGATCGGCAGATCGAGGCGCGCTGCCGTCAGCTGAAGCGCGACCTCAAGCGCGCCGGAATCGAAATCTGGTCGGTGCACATGCCTTTCGGCCGCGAGATCGACCTCTCGCAGACGGACGAGGCCGTGCGGCAGCGGAGTGTCGAACTGCACCGCCGCGTGCTGCGCTTCTGCAAGATCCTGTCGCCGCGGATCGTGCTGTTCCACCCGAGCTGGTATCTCGGGCACGGGGAGCGCGACGCGCGGATCGCGCAGCTGGTGCGCTCGGTCGGGGAGCTGCTTCCCGATGCGAAGAAGATCGGCGCCCGGGTGGTGATCGAGAACATGCTGGGCTACGAACTGGTCAAGGACGGGAACTACGAACGCCCGCTGGGCCGTACGGTCGAAGAGGTGCTGCACATCATGTCGCTCGTGCCCCGGGAGGTGGACGCCGCGGTCGACACCAACCACATCGACAATCCCGAACTGCTGATCAGTGCGCTCGGACGCCGGGTGAGGACGATTCACGTCAGCGACGGCGACGGCCGCAGCGAGTGTCACGAACTGCCGGGCCAGGGCCGGGGCGACAACGACTGGACGGCGATCCTGAAGACCCTGTACGAGGATGCGCACTACCGGGGCGTCTTCATGTACGAGGTGAAGAAGGCGGAGTTCCCGCAGTTGAAGGCTTGTTACGACCGGTTGTACGAACAGTACGTGCAGTCGAAGCAATAAGGACGGTCGGGTTAAATGAGAACGCGGTTTGATGCAACTTCATCAAACCGCGTTCTTTGATTCAGGGCCGCTGGCCGGTCACCTGCGGACCACGATGCAGTTGGGGACCCCGCGCTCGCCCTCGTGGTCGAAGCGGCGGTTGTCGTAGGGATGGTTGAGGACGCCTTCCTGCGCCGTCCAGAGCGTCGAGGAGCCGCCGCCGTCGAGGTTCAGCGCCTCGGTAAGACCTAACTGGCGTGCGATGTAGGCTGTTTCGGCGATGGTCGCGCCGTCGCCCTGGCCTTTGAAACGCCCGTCGATCACGGCCATCACCACCGTGCCGTCGGCCCGTTTGCCGATCAGCGTCCGGGGATGGCGGCGCGTGTAGAAACTGCTTCCGGAGGTGTATTCGACCACCTTGCCGCCGTCGATCAGCACCGGGCCTGCGGCCAGCGCCGAGCGGTAGCGGCGCGCCACGTCGGCATACTGCGTCGTGTCGCACGGGAAGATCTCCATCCGGCGGCCCTTGCGGTCCTTGAAGGCGATGACGCCGTTGGTGCGGAATGCCTCCTCGGGGGTGGTGCGTCCCACGATCTTCCTGTCGAGCAGGACGAAGGTGACCGGTTCGAAGGTTTTGACGTTGAAGTAGCTGCCGTTGACGGCGATCTCCGCGCCGGCGGCCTTCCCCAGATCGCTCGTGGACTCGGCCCTGCGATCGAGGTGGACGATCGAGGTGGTGAACCTGCGTCCGGGGTAGGTGGCGACGGAGATGCTCTGCCGCGACCCGAACATGTCGATCTGGGCGTAGCGGCATTCGGCGCCGCCGCCGAGGTCGGCCGTGCGCCATTGGGCGGAGGCGAATGCAATCGAGTCGCGGGGTGTCTGCGCCGCGGCGCTGGAGGAAAAGAGGAGCAGCAAGGCTCCCGTCAGAATTTTGTTCATGGTTCGGATAAACGGGTTAGTAGCCACAAATTTACGCATTTAGCACGGATTTAGCAAGCGTCGGAGCCGCTATTTTCGGGGAAAAACGGACGCCGGACCCTCCCGGAAACGAAAGCGCCCCCGGAAGTCCGGAGGCGCTGGCTTTTCGGGGCGGAAAAGCTGTTTACTGCTTGGCCTTGGTGTAGACCGTGCCCGTGCCCTCGATCGTGAGGGTGTAGTTCCCGTCGGCCGTTTTGGCGATCATGCCCGTCTGGGTGAAGTCGATGGTCTGGCCGTTGCCGAGGCTCTGGCCCTTGAGCAGGATTTTGTCCGCCTCGCCTTGAAGTTCCCACGAGGTGTAGACCAGCGTCGCCATGTTGATCGACCTGGCTGCGCCTTCGACCATGATCTCGACGCCCATGACGCCTTCGGGAGCAATCGGGTCGGGCATCGTCCATTTGCCGACGGCTTCGGCGTAGGTGGGATCGGTCGCAATCTTCGTGGCGGCGGTTCCGTCCTTCAGCTTGCCCGTGTAGTCTACGGTGACGGGGGCGCCGAGCAGCAGGCCGTTGGCGTCGCTCTTGTCGGCGTCCGTGGTCGCGAAGGTGCAGGTGCTCTCGTCGGTCAGCGCACGGACGGTGACGGTGTTCATCGAGGCGTCGGTGATGAATCCCGAGAAGGTTTTGGGGCTGTTGTCGGCACAGGCCGTCAGGCCGGCGAAAGTCAGTGCGGCGATCAGGGATTTGATGTTGTTCATGGTGTCGGATTTATCGGATTTGCATGTTGCAGCTAATATACGGAACTCTCGCTTAATGTGTGCCGTTTGCACGTGATTTTACATATTCGTCGATGGCTTTGGCCGCGGTGCGTCCCGCGCCCATGGCCAGGATGACCGTCGCGGCGCCCGTCACGGCGTCGCCGCCCGCGAAGACGCCCGGACGGGTCGTCGCGCCGCGCTCGTCGGCCGTGATGCAGCCGCGGCGGGTGGTTTCCAGACCGGCGGTCGTGGCGGCCAGCAGCGGATTGGGCGAGGTTCCCAGCGCCATGATCACCACGTCGCATTCGATTTCGAACTCCGAGCCCTCCTTCACCACCGGCGAGCGGCGGCCGCTTTCGTCGGGTTCGCCCAGCTCCATCTCCACGCACCGCAGGCCCGTCACCCAGCCTTTTTCGTCGCCGAGGACCTCGGTGGGGTTGGTCAGCATGCGGAAGCGGATGCCCTCCTCCTTGGCGTGGTGGACCTCCTCGACGCGCGCCGGAAGCTCTTTTTCCGAACGGCGGTAGACGATCGTGGCCTCGGCGCCCAGCCGTTTGGCCGTGCGCACGGCGTCCATCGCCACGTTGCCGCCGCCTACGACCACGACGCGCTGTCCGACGTAGATCGGGGTGTCGTACGCCTTGTCGTAGGCATGCATCAGGTTGGCCCGCGTGAGGAACTCGTTGGCCGAAACCACGCCGTTGAGGTTCTCGCCCGGGATGCCCATGAAGCGGGGCAGCCCGGCGCCCGAGCCGATGAATACGGCGTCATAGCCTTCGTCGTCCAGCAGCGAGTCGATCGTCACGGTGCGGCCCACGATCACGTCGGTCTCGATCCCGACGCCCAGCCGTTCGACCTGGGCGATCTCGCGCGCCACGATCCGCTCCTTCGGGAGGCGGAATTCGGGAATGCCGTAAACCAGCACGCCGCCCACCTTGTGCAGCGCCTCGAAAATCTTCACTTCGTAGCCCATGCGGGCCAGGTCGCTGGCGCAGGCCAGCCCGGCCGGGCCGCTGCCGATGACGGCGACCTTGCGGCCGTTGCGCACGGCGGCAGGCTGCACGGGGGCGCCGTGTTCGAGTTTCCAGTCGCCGACGAAGCGTTCGAGCTTGCCCACGGCGACCGGTTCGCTCTTGATACCCAGGATGCACGAGCCTTCGCACTGGCTCTCCTGCGGGCAGACGCGGCCGCAGATCGACGGCAGCGAACTGTCCTCGGAGATGATGTCGGCTGCCTCCTGCAACCGCCCTTCGTGCAGGGCGGCGATGAAGTCGGGGATGCGGATGCCTACGGGGCAGGCCGCCACGCAGCGGGGATTCTTGCAGCGCAGGCAGCGCGAAGCTTCGAGTGTGGCCTCTTCGAGGTCGTAGCCGTAGCAGACCTCCTCGAAATTGGTCGCACGGATCGCCGGGTCCTGTTCGCGCACCGGCACGCGGGGTATTTTGTTTGCCATGTGATAGCAGGTTAAAGGTTAAAAGTGAAAGGTTAAAGGTTAAAAGTGAAAAGTTAAAAGAGGGAAGTTCTATGCGGGAGATAATTATATATTCTGCATGGTCTCCGTCGCTAAAATACCTTTCACCTTCCTACTTGTCCAATCCGATCTTACATACGTGTCCGGCCTCGCGCTCGGCCTCGATCGCCGCGGCGCGCTGCTCCTGGGTGCGGTACATGCCCTGCCGGCGCATCGCCTCGTCGAAATCGACCTCGTGGGCGTCGAACTCCGGGCCGTCGACGCACGTGAAGCGCGTCCGGCCGCCGACCGTCACGCGGCAGGCGCCGCACATGCCCGTGCCGTCGACCATCAGCGCATTGAGCGACACGGTGGTTTTCAGCGCGTACTTCTTCGTGGTGAGGGCCACGAACTTCATCATAATCATCGGGCCGATGGCCACGCATTCGTCGTAGTGTCTGCCCTCTTTTTCGATCAGTTCCCCGATCAGCGCCGTCACGAGTCCCTTGAAACCCTCCGAACCGTCGTCGGTGGCGATATGGAGGTTTTCGGCTACGGCGCGCATGGCGTCGGTGTAGATCAGCATGTCGCGTGTCTTGGCGCCGATGATGACGTCGGCCTTCACGCCGTGTTCCCGGAGCCATTTGACCTGCGGGTAGACCGGGGCCGTGCCCACGCCGCCCGCCACGAAGAGGTAGCGGCGTGGGCGCAGCTCTTCGACGGGCATTTTGACGAATTCCGAAGGGTGGCCCAGCGGACCTGCGAAGTCGGCGAGGGCATCGCCCTCGTTCAGTGCGCAGATTTTGCGCGTCGAGGCGCCGATGGCCTGCGTGACGATGGTCACGCTGCCCTCCGCAGCGTCGAAATCGGAGATCGTGAGCGGAATGCGCTCGCCGTGTTCGTCGGCGCGCACGATGACGAATTGTCCGGGCTGCGCCGAGCGGGCCACGCGCGGTGCGAGGACCTTCATCAGCCAGATGCCCTCTGCGAGGAGTCTTTTTTCAAGAATGGGGTACATTATATCCGTTGTGTGTTTGTGTGTCACTCTTCGATGATTGCCGTCACCCGGATGCGCCGCATGGGCCGCACGGGGTCGTTGGTCACCACCACGAGGTGTTCGGTCTCGATGCCGTAGTCCTGCGTCCGGGGATCGAGCAGAATTTCGCAGCGCAGCGAATCTCCGGGGGCGATTTTCTGCCCCGGGGCGAGTGTCGTGGCCACGTGTCCCTCGCCTTCGACGGCCCGCACGATCAGCTCCGCGCCGCCCGCGTTCGAAAGCGTAAAGTGCTTTTTCCGGACTGGTCCCGCATGTTTGACCGGTCCAAATTTAAGGATATTTTCCGAAAAATCGGCTTTCGGGGCGTTTTGTGTTGCATCCGCGGGCTGCGGATCGACGCCGATGCCGTGGGTGACGAGCGTCGTGCCGTTGCTCCGTCCGTCGATCAGGACCTCCAGCGCGTCGCGCACGGTCCCGTAGCGGGGTTTGTCGGCGGGGATGAGGTAGGTGAAGTTGATTTCACCCCGTTCGCCCGGCGCGATCTGTTTCGGATAGTTGGTCCGAAGCGCTCCGCTCGTGGTTTCGGGCCGCAGTTCGAGGCGGACCGGGCGTTTCGAGGTGTTCGCGTAGCCGATCGCCGCCTGCACCTGCCGCCCCGGATAAATATAGGAGAAGGCGTTGAGCGTCGAGGCCAGCCGCAGCCCTCCGCCGGCATCGACGGGGTAGAGCTCCTCGACGGTTTTCTGCCGCGGGATGACGCTCCCCTGCACGGTGAGCGTGGCGATTTTCCGCTTCTCCGAAGAGTAGACCCACAGCTCCTTGGTGAATGAGCCGGGGCGGTTGGCGGGGTCGTAGGTGACGGTGATCTGCGTCTTTTCGCCCGGAAGGATCGGTTTCTTCGAGAAATCGGGGACCGTGCAGCCGCAGGTGGTCACCACGTCGAGGATCACCAGAGGGCTGTCGCCGCGGTTGACACCCGTGAACGTGTGGCTGACGCGGCCGTCGGTTTCGCGGATCGTGCCGAAGTCCCACGTATCGGGCCGAAAAGACAGATGTTCCTGCGCCGAGGCCGTTAAGGCGCATAGCGTCAAGAGAATAAGGAAAATAACGCGATTCGGGATCATTTCTTTATGATTTGTGCGACATGCAAAGATACTTTTTTTGCGAAAAAATCGTGCAATAATTTTGCGGGAATGAAAAATTGCTATATATTTGCACTCCGAAACGACGGGATAACCCGTTTCGAAATGCCTGAATAGCTCAGTTGGTTAGAGCACATGACTGTTAATCATGGGGTCCTAGGT
>OGGI01001814.1_pt1 | contig 14059 bp, 10 predicted proteins | sample 1571051 | NCBI WGS metagenome assembly OGGI01 (sample SAMEA2582075, study PRJEB24529) | metagenome | biome: Human gut stool | place: China | collected 2011 | reverse complement strand
CAGCAATGCAAAAGCGACTAGCCGATAATAAAAAAAGGACAATACATACGTTTTACCTACCACGGAACCGGTTTTCTCCAACATATGGTAAGAATACTTACCGGTACACTTCTTGAGGTAGGTTTTGGTAAACGTGATGTATCATCCATCCCTGAACTGTTTGAGGCAAAAGACAGGTCTCTTGCCGGATTCACAGCTCCGGCATCAGGACTTTGCATGATGCAGGTGGATTATAATTAGTTCTTGTGATATCTTCTCTCATCCTGTTCATACTTAGGTTCACAGGTAAGATTAATTCCTAATTTCCGGAATATCTGCTCATCCACGGATGAAAGGATGACTGAAGAATGAGCCTGTGCGCCCTTTAATTCTGATAATTTATCAAGGGTTTTTGCCGCTTCATCACTTCTTGCCGCTGTTGTAGAAAGAGCTATAAGTATCTCATCCGAATGGAGTCTTGGATTGCGGCTTCCAAGATATCCTGTCTTTAATTTCTGTATAGGTTCTATTGCTTCAGGTGCAATCAGTTTAACTTCATGTTCAATTCCTGCCAGTACTTTAAGAGAATTAATAAGTGCTGATGCTGATGCTCCGAGAAGCTCACTTGTCTTGCCGGTAACAATTCTTCCGTCATTAAGTTCTATTGCCATTGCAGGTCCGCCTGTCTCTTTTTCCCTGTCAAGAGCCGCTTTTACAACTTTTCTCTTATCAACGCTGATTCCCGCCTGTTTCATAAGAAGTTCAAGCTTAAATTTATCATCTTTTGTATGTCCGAACTGTTTAATGTCCTTAAGGCACTTGTAATATCTTCTGATTATTTCCTGTTCAGATGCCTCTTTGCAGGCTTCGTCGTCAAATATACAATTGCCCGCCATATTAACGCCCATATCTGTAGGTGATTTATAAGGGCTTGTTCCAAAAATTAACTCAAACATGGCATTAACTACAGGGAATATCTCTATATCCCTGTTATAATTAACCGTAGTTTCTCCGTATGCTTCAAGATGAAACGGATCAATCATATTAACATCATTAAGGTCTGCTGTTGCTGCTTCATAAGCAAGGTTAACAGGATGTTTTAAAGGGAGATTCCAGATTGGAAATGTCTCAAACTTAGCATATCCTGCATCCACACCTCTCTTATGTTCATGATAAAGCTGTGAAAGACATACCGCCATTTTACCGCTTCCCGGTCCCGGTGCCGTAATTACAACAAGCGGCTTTTCTGTCTCAATATAATCATTTTTGCCATATCCTTCATCACTTACTATTTTTTCAACATCACTTGGATATCCCGGTATCTTGTAATGTCTGTAGGATTTAATTCCTAATTTTGCAAGTTTTTCCTGAAAGAACTTAGCTGAAGGCTGGTCTGCAAACTTTGTAAGACATACACTTCCCACAAAAAGTCCTACAGACTGGAATGCATCAATAAGTCTTAATACATCATCATCATAGGTAATTCCGAAATCACCGCGGATTTTGTTATCTTCAATGTCTTCTGCGCTGATTACTATTACTATTTCGGCCTGCTCCTTTAGCTGAAGAAGCATCTGTAACTTTGAATCCGGTTCAAATCCCGGAAGAACTCTTGATGCATGATAATCATCAAAGAGCTTTCCTCCAAATTCCAGATATAATTTATTTCCAAACTGTGCAATCCGTTCCTTTATGTGTTCGGACTGTGTCCTAAGATATTTGTCATTATCGAATCCTTTTTTCACAACCGTTCCTCCAAATGTATATATTATTCCTTTCCGTTCCAACAATATGTACAAAGATGGTCAGGATCTATGCCTACAGACTCAAGCATATCATCAAGCCTGTGGAATCTTAATGATGTAAATTTAAGCTTTTCACAAATCTTATCTACCATCTTCTGATATTTTTCATTATCAGGGTCAGCATACTCCTGTAATGTCTCCATTGAGACTTCTCCACCCTCAAGTTCTTCAATAACTCTTCTCGCAATAAGTTCCATTTCTGACTTTGAGCGGGAGAAATTAAGATATTTACATCCAAAAAGAAGAGGTGGGCAGGCAGGTCTTATATGTACTTCTTTTGCACCGCTTTCGTAAAGGAATTCCGTAGTCTCCCTTAACTGTGTTCCTCTTACAATAGAATCATCTATAAGTAAAAGCTTCTTATCCTTAATAAGGTCATGCACAGGAATGAGCTTCATATGTGCAATTAAATCTCTCTTTGTCTGTATCGTAGGCATAAAAGAACGTGGCCATGTAGGTGTGTATTTGATAAACGGTCTTGAGAAAGGTATTCCGGACTCATTAGCATAGCCTATTGCATGGGCTGTTCCTGAATCAGGTATTCCCGCAACAACGTCTACATCCACATTATCTCTTCTGGCAAGCAGCTTACCGCAGTTATACCTCATGCTTTCAACACTTACGCCTTCATAACTTGCTGAAGGATAACCGTAATATACCCAGAGGAAGGTACATACTTTATAGTTATTGCCGGGAGCAACAAGGGTTTTGCACTCATCGGCATTGAAAAATACTATCTCGCCCGGTCCCAGTTCCCTGTCAGCCGAATATCCAAGATTCAGATATGAAAAACTTTCAAAGCATGCACATCTGGCGTCTTCTTTCCTGCCGAGGACAACAGGTGTTCTTCCGTACTTGTCCCTCGCAGCATATATTCCCATAGGAGTAAGTATAAGTAATGACAAAGAACCGTCGATTACATCAAGCGCATACTTAATACCGTCTATAATATTATCTTTCTGGTTAATAAGTGCCGCTACAAGTTCCGTGGAATTAATCTCTCCGTTACTCATCTCAAAGAAATGCGTGGTTCCCTTAAGTATGTCTTCAACAAGCTGATCAGCATTGTTAATTTTGCTTACCGTCGTAATTGCAAAGCTTCCATGGTGTGATCTCACCAATATAGGCTGCGCCTCATAATCTGATATACATCCTATTCCCATATTACCGTTCAGTGTGTTAAGTTCCTTTTCAAACTTAGTCCTGAATGGTGAACCTTCTATATTATGTATGGATTTGCTGAAGCCGTTCTCTCCATACACTGCCATACCTGCACGCCTTGTTCCAAGGTGTGAATGGTAATCCGTTCCAAAAAATAAATCGAAAGTACAACTTTCCTTAGATGCTACGCCAAAAAAGCCGCCCATTGATGTTCCTCCTGAAGCAAATATTTTTTAATCAAACATTCTTCATTATAACAAATGGGCGGTTAAAAATAAACAACTAATTTATTTTCTTTGTTCTACTGTTTCTTAATTATTATATCCATACATTGTATATTCTCTTCCTGTAATTTTCTCTAACTGTTCCAGAGTGGCACCTGCAATACACATTACATGTTCCCCCGTATCTTTTTTAACAATATAGGTATTTTCTGCGACATTATCATTTATATGTTCTTTGGTCATAAGATTATATGGCGTTTCTATAAGAATACCGTATCCGTCAACATCGCCGATATCAAAAAGATACTTATATATTCCGTCTTTTTCCGTAATCACGTACTTATCCATATTAAAGCTATCCACAGCAAAACTTCCCATTATGATGCTGTTTCCTATGTCCCCGGCGGTAAAATATCCAAGTCCCTTGTATATCTCCGAATTGCTGTCCTTCCAGCCGTAATAATCACCATAATAGTTCTCAACGTGTCTGTAATCCTCTGTTGTCCTGATAAGATAATCTGCCCTGCATTTCTTTGTATCAATGATAATTTCGTCTGATTCATATAAGGAATTGGCAAAACTTACTTTAACCGCAAGGTCATCAATAAGCTCCTCTTTTTCTTCATTATCCAGATTGCCGACGTAAATTATAAACCTTGCATCTGCAACGCTAAGTTTTCCTTTTCCAATCTCATCCTCCATAACTTCGTCCTGCCACACGATATTATCAGTATATTTTCCCGATTGGGATATAAGCTTTTTATGGACTTTAATACTTGAAAAAGAGCGGTTATCATAACTCATATCATAAGTCATATAAAGATAATCATTGGAATCGCCAGTAAAAATATCCTGCAATATTTCACTTGGCATATTTCTTTTTATATATTCAAGGTCATCTGCAATATAGGGACTTGCCATATAATTAAATGACATCTCATCTGTCTTAAGTTTCACAAGTCTGTTGACCTGCATCCATTTATATACATAAATTCCGCCAACTATCAGGGCTGCAAGAGCCGCTATTGCAGCAACAACACTTATAACAATCTTTTTTCTTATCCTGCCGTTAATCTTACGGAGTAATTTTTTGCCTTCATTATTCTCGGTTACAACAATATCAGCTTCCATTTTTTTCTTATATTCCATACATTCTTTACAGGTATGCAGATGCTCCTCTACCATTTTTGCGGTATCTTCCGAAACAGCATTATCAAGATATAATGGCAAAATATCCTGTATTACATTACAATTTGCTTCATTCATTTATTCTTCCTCCAGCTTTTCCCTGATTTTCAATTTTGCACGGTAAAAAGTTACCCTTGCCCAGCTTTCACTCTTTCCGAACATCTTTCCGATTTCTTTGAATTGCAGATTACCGAATACCCTCAGCCTGAATACTTCTTTGTAAGGTGCGTCCGTCTCATTAAGTATCTTTTGTATCTTTTCTACATTTTCATCATCAATCAGCTTCTGAAGCACATCTTCAGATTCATCTGCATTTTCACAAAGAATGTCTTCATTAAGGCTTATATGCTTCTTCTGGCACAGGGTAAAATATGTATTTCTGGCGATTGAAAACAACCACGCAGTTATATTTCCTCTGTCATCATATTTTTTAACAGCCTTTAACGCCTTGAAAAAAGTTTCCTGCGTCACTTCCTCGGCAATGTCACAATTCTTCGACATTCCAAGAATATAGCAATATATATTGTGAAAATAACGACGGTATATCTCTTCAAAATCCACTTTCCGACCCTCTTTTCCTGTCCTTATACTTATATAACTCCCCTAATGCTTTAACGTTACAAATGGTATCAAAATTTTTTTAAATTATAAAGAAAAATATAATCCGGATGCATAAAAAAGAGACGGCCGAAGCCGTCTCAGAAATTACATTGCTTTTTTCTTTTTATTATGAACTGCGGTTCCTGTAAGTCCTGACACACAGGCTGCCATAAATGCAAGCCATAATACCAGCCTGCTGTTGTCGCCGGCATCAGGGTTTGAGGCGTCAGGGGCTGTGGCATCAGGATTTGAGGCGTCAGAATCTCTGTCAATGACTGTAAGTCCTGCCTCCACATCACCGGAGTCGTATTTCATAACAACCGTATGTTTTCCTACAGACAGTGATTTGAGATAATCAGCATTGAATGTAATAATTGTAGAACCGGATACTGCTGTATAATCTTTTCCCTGAATCAGAGCTTTTCCATCTACAGTGATGCCTTTGAATGAACTCAATACACCCGTACAGCGTAAAGTAACTGTTCCATCGGCACCAATCTTATAGGTAACATCTGATGCCTTGCAGGATACTCGTATCTGAATAGTATCTTTTATGGTAAAATCATCGGTGACTTTATAAACAGCCGTTGCATTGATAATGGTTCCCGGAAGTAATTTTTTCTGAGATGCCCATGTCCATCCCGGAGTTGTTAATGGAATATCTGTCAGATTTTTGATATCATCTTCCACAAATATTACAGTAACCGGAGCAGCCCCGCTGTTATCTGCTATCTCTTTTGTTCCGTTTTTGTCTGAAAAACATCTTCCGCATTCTGTACATATCCAGCATTCCGTATTATCATTTTCTTTAGATAAAGCCTTTAATCCGGCTATATATTTAAGTATATGATCCGGTCTTGTAATTCTTATCTGAACTGATTCATTTATATAATTTCCTTTATCTGTTCCATTATAGACAGCTGACACATTCACAGAATCTCCGACGTTAATAATATCATTGCAATCATCACTGTTCCATTTCCAGTCTTCCGGCAATGGAACTTCACCTACAGTTGTTACATTATGTTCTGTAATTATACTGTCTGAAGGCATACAAGGAGCATCCCCGGCTTTATTTACCTTTACCGTAGCCTTGCAGTAGGCATTTTCATAATTTTCTGAATCTGCAGGATGAAAAACAATTATATATTCTGTTCTTTCACTATCGGATACAACAGTCGGCAGCTTATAACCATCATCCCATGCAAAGTTACCGTCAATATCTGCAAGTCCATTGGATAATATACTTTCAGAGAGTTTCTGTCCATAAGTAATATCCGATGTTTTTGGAACGGTTTTGATAACCGGCACAGCCTTTGTGATTGTTACAGGTACGACTGACGTAATACTGTCATAACTTGTGCTGTCTGTTGGTGTAAATACCGCCGTATATCCACTGTTTATCACCGTAGGAGTTATATCGGCATCCTGCCAGCTCCATGTTCCGTCCACTACTATTTCCTGTCCGTCAACTGCTGCCTTCACAACTCCACCGGTCAAGGTAAAATCATTACCCAATGTTGCCAATGGACTGTAGGTGGCAGGTGTTACTTCCGGAACAGCAGAAACCATCAAAGATGCTTTTTTCACATTCAGCGTAATTGTAGTAGTCTGTGGTGTATCGCCATTACTTTCTCCTGTTGTAAAAGTCTCTCCAAGCGGATTATAAGTAACCTCCAGCCTGTGTTTTCCTGCTTCAAGTGAATTTAAATAATCTGCATTAAATACAAGTCTGTCATTTATAACAGTATAGTTACCTGCTTCAAGTCTGTTTCCGTCTTTTGTAATTTCAGCAACCGTATTACCATTCAACGTAAGACCTGCATCCTGATTTTTTCGGGATGATTTGATAAAATTCATTTCTGAAACTGCTGCTACATCAGTATAAACCACAATGCCATCTGAATTAATAATTGTCTGATGTCCGGCATTATCGGTAATTCTCGCATAGATGATAAATTTTTCACCAGGATCTACCGTAAGACTGCTGCCCTTTATCCAGACTCCATCTTTATCATAATCAGCCGTCCTCGCTGCCTTCTGATATTCAATAGTATCAATACCACTGGTATCGTCTGCACCTGTGATGTTAACATTAACAGTCCGGCTGAAAAAATATCTGAAATTAACGATATTCAGCAAACGTCCGGTAAAGCTGTTATCCTTTATCCTGATTTCTCCGGCCGGAGCAACAGTATCAATACTTATTTTCACCATTTTTCCATCCGTAATGCCGCCATCTTTATCTCTCAGGTAATATCTGACATCATTCGTTCCTTCTACATTTAAAGTAACTATATCCTTCCAGGTACTGCCATCGTTTGAAATCTTATAGCCCTCCGGTGGTGTCAGCGTAACTGCTCCTACATACCAGCCATTATTTCCTTTTGTTCCGGAAAGAGAAGCGTCATCTGCCACCGCATAGCTGACAGACCATTTTTTGGAAATGTTATCAGCTCCTTCAAGAGTATAATTATCATTACCGAGTGTAATGACTCTTGCGGTGTAAACACCGGTACTTACTGCTGTATTATTCTCATAAGAAAGTGTAAAAATATCATCCTTAACCGCATTGCTGACTTTGGCAGTTACACTTTGTTTCTGACCATTGTAAATAAAATCAGTTTTTTCATTCCATTGCAATTTAACAGGAAGTTTACCAATTGATGCTGTGGCAGAGGTCTGTTGTCCATTGTCTGCCAGTGTGTAATTCTCTTTATCCTTGCCGCCAAGTGTCAGTCCGGTAATTGTAACTGTCTTATTATCACCTGCTTTGGCATCAGTAAATGTGCCCGTGGCATTAACAGTCAGTGAATCACCCTCTAACAATCCATTTATTTCCACTTTGTTAAAATTCAGAATGTTTTTCACAGTTCCATCATATATTTTTCCCTGTGCTGTAATGCCTGAAACAGTTACAGCTTTTTTGGTAATGTTAAAGTTCTTTGAAAGTGAACCCTCATATCTGCCCATTCCTGTAATATTTATTGTGGCAGTTCCGGCATTCTGATTATTAACATAGTCAATCTTGTAATCGGTATTTTTTTCTAATTCTTTGTCATTCAATGTTACAGTGACATCCGGTGTCTGCGCTTTGCCATTATAAGAATATGTTTCTTCAGAAGGCATAACAATCTTTGCACCTTTAATATTTAGTCCCGGCACTGTTATTTCATTGGATTTCACACCTTCACTGCACTTTTCTGTTGTTACAACACAATATATCTGACTGTGAATATCATCTTCCGTAAGCATATAAGTATTGGTTGTATCAGTTGTAGCAGTTTTTGTCTGAAGGACAGTATCCGCGCTCTCGCCTACACGATACCATGTATAGGTATAATTTCCGATTGCATTGACCCATTTATCAGTATCCACTGTAAAATTGGCAGTCAATGTGCTTCCGGCAGAAACTGAATCCGCTGTGACAATCAGGCTTCCCTGCAGGTTTGCCGGTACAATCTCAACATCATCATTTTTACCAATATCTCCGGTTATCAGCTTTCCGGCGTTGTCACCGGACATATATTGATAAGCATAACCGGAAGCCAATAGCTGGCTTGTGGTTGCATAGCCATCTTTGTTCCGTTGTGATATACCGTTACAAAAGTGTCCCCCTGACAGTCCAATTTTGCTGGCACTTAACTCATTCTTCTCCAGCCCCCATATTTCCATAGAATATGTGGTACTTTTAAATATTCCTCCCTGCACAGATAAATCAGCCTTATCGGCCCAGCACAGCGTGGCCGCTGATGAATAAGTACCAGTATATTCATAGATTCCACTAAGGATTGTAAGGCTTGCACCTTCTTGGCTGCGTATCAGACCACCATACGTATAACCTGTAATTTTACCTCCGCCGACACTGTCTATGATGGTTATATTTCCATTTATTACAAGGGTATATTCTTTTTCCGTTGTTGCAGTCGACCTAAGGGTCTTTCCATTCAAATCAAGTGTAAAATCCCCATCTAAGACCACACCGCCAAGTGTTTTTTCATCCTTTATCAGTTTCAAAGTACAGCCTGTCTCCTTTGCAGCTGCCTCGGCTGCAGCATCAAAGGTGGCATATGGTGTACTTGTTCCATCAGCCTTTATCACTTCTGCTACCGCCGACGTTGTGAGGGTCAAATGGACGATGTTGGATCCCGCATTATTATAAAAAGTTGCCGTGCTCACTATAAAGTAATACTCGTAGGTTTTGTTTTCTTCTAAATTGTCAATCCTGATATCCACAGAACCATTGCTGATAGTTTCTAATTTTCTACCAGAAGCATCTCTAAATCCGTTTACGTTAGTAATCGGCGTGTCACTACGTACATAATGACAACAAAGCTTACCATCCTTTTTATTTGTCTCCGCGTGAATAATCGCAGAATCACCATACACCTCTGCCGTAACCGCAAGCAGAGTATCCTTTGTTGTAAGCATGGTTATGATATTATCACCGTCTGCAGAAACCGTCTGAGCGGTCACGGTCATTGCTTTCCCATCATTTAAACCGGTAGATGTCACGGAAATCTCTGTATTGCCACTGTTTTCCGGAAGATAACAGAGCATCGTACCATAGCCATACCGGTTATAACTGATAGCCGAAGGAGCATAAAATTCCCCATTATCCGCTAAAAGTTCTTTATTGTCCTGCATTACGGTTATGGAAGTAATGCCCAGATCCTTGCTGATTGCTGCACCATAAAACTCCAGCGTCACCGGATAAAGCGGTATACCGACCTCAATATTGATTTTTGATGAACTGTTATTGACTGATACAGTCTTTTGATATTCTTTACCATCTATCGTAAAAACAAAGGTCTGTTCACCTACAAAGCTGTTTCTGGTAACAAAGCTGACACTTCCTTCTGCTTTTCCGTAATGTGAAATAAAAACCTTCGTACTTTCCGTTATCACTTTGTTATCATCACCATATGTGATTTTTGCCGTTGTGTCCTTTATTAAGCTGCCATCATAAATTGTAAAATTAAGCGTATATTTCCCGGAACTGATGTTATCATTGCTTCCTAATGTAATCTCACCATTCAGGTTAAGAGCGACATCTTCAGAAATCTCAATCTTACCCGGCTTGGCAGGAACATCTAAATAAACATTTCCATAACCGATATTGCCGTTGGCAGTTACATCTCCACCGGTTATACGGATAGTATTATAAGGAAGTACCGCATACTGATGAATTGACTGATCCCGGCCTACACCGATTGCAGCAGCCTTTTCCCCTGCATTCGCAGTGACCATACCACCACTTATAGTAATGGAGTTAACATTACCATTGAATCCTCCACCGATACCGGCTCCATATGAACCACCTGTAGCAGTGACTGTACCTCCTGTGATCTTGATATCGGAACCACTTTCTCCAATCGTACCTCCAATACCGGCCGCCTGATAGCCGCCGGTAGCATTAATCGTGCCTCCCTCAATAATGATATTGCCGACGTATATATTGGTAATATCACTGGTAATCCTTGCCATTCCACCGATTCCGGCACCACCATAACTGCCAAACTGTTTGCTGCCATAGCCGCCAACAGCGGTAAGTGTACCTGTACTGGCTGAAGTAATACGAAGGGTGGCTTTTGTCTGTCCCATGACCTCAATACCTGCACTACCCCAGCCTGTAGCCTTCAGGTTATTCTCACCCTTTACGGTAAGGTTTAAGGTTGCTCCATAACCCACGCTGATACAGGAGCTGATATCCTCTGATTTGGTAATATTAAGATTCTCGATTGTCAGATCTACCGTCACACCATTGCTGATATAAATACCGTTTGTGGTGGTTCCTGTCAGTGTCTTTCCATTAAAGTCATTAACATTATCCTCATTAATGACGACATAGTCAGAATAAACTACACCGAAACTTGTTTTTTCGGTATTCATCTTACTGACATCCAGTTTCTCACTGTCTGATGCTGCAATAACTGTGTCATTATTTTGCTTTTCCTCTGCTCTTACTTTCAAGCCTGATATATCCACAGTCATGGCAATCATCAGTCCGGCCAGAATTAATGCCGTTGCCCTTCTCATTTTCTTCATCAATCTCTGCATTTTCATATTGTAATATCCTCTCTAACTCTTTGCAAAACCAACTATCATTTTCTTTAACAGAACCAGTTCTGTTGTATAATCCTTATTCTCCTTGGCACCCCATATAAAATCTCCTGCGTAATGGGTACAGGCTGCCATCATTGAATGTAATGTCACTCGAAAAAAAACATCTTCCGGAATATCTGTGCGGAACGATTTATCCTCCTTAGCCTTCTCATACATCAGATGAAATCTGGTATTGGCAGAGCCCAGGGACAATCTGAAAACTTCCAGTTGTTCCTCCGAAGCATTTTCATGCGTCACATAATAGTTAAAATTATCGTTATATTGCAACAAATCCTTATGATGGTGATACATGTCTATATAGCTGTCCAATGTAAAAACAAACCTGTCGATTGCAGGTATATCGCTGATTGACGAAATCGGACGTTTCTCATCAAGTTCATCAAAGTACGCCTTCCATTTGGCGGCGCATACTGCTATTACAAGTTCCAGTTTGCTTGGATAGTGGCGGAATAAGGTTGCACGTCCCATTCCGGCAGCCTCCGCTATTTCACCCATACTGACCGATTCAATTTTCTTCTCGACAAAAAAATTAAAAGCCGTATCAATGATTTTCAGCTTTCTTTCAATTTCATTTTGTAACCTTTTTGGCATATTAATTAATTTTTCCATTTTGAGACACCTCGTATCATTTATTATATACTGCGGTCCGGTAAAAGTCAATTTTTACCGGAACACAAATCTGTCCTTATGTAGATTTCTTTTTTCTTTACATAAAAAGAGACGGTCGAATCCGTCTCTTAAATTACTTTGCTTTTTTCCTTGTTTCCTCAAAACTCATATTAACCAGCATTTTAACCATATCATCAGGTGCCGTTCCGTCAAGTGCTATTGTAATCCAGTTGGTCTTATTCATATGATATGCAGGATAAAATCCCGGTGTGTTCCATAAGCCGGATATCAGCACCGGTTCTGCTTTCACATTCACAATATCAATCATTTTTTCTGAATCTGTCCCAAGTCTGTTTTGGGGAATTTTCATTGCAATAGCAAACCATTTATTGTTATCCGCATGGCGGAACACTCCGTTTTCCCTGTCACGTTTCCATGGATAATCAGGTCTGACTTTGTATGTTTTATAAATATACTCTTCAAGTTCTTTCCGGGTCATAATACTTCTATCCTACAATTCCTTATAATACGGACATATATTCTCGTATGTACCGTCTTTCATTCTGAAACCATGAGGAATCGTTCCAAGCTGCTTAAATCCGACTCGTTCATATAGGTGTCTTGCGTGGACGTTACTTTCCACCACGGCGTTAAACTGCAGTACCTTAAATCCCAGTTCTTTTGCCTGTAATAGACAGTCTGTTACCAGTTTTTCACCGATATGCAGACCACGGCATTTTGAATTTACGGCGTAACTGGCATTGCAGATATGTCCGCATCTTCCCACGTTATTAGGATGCATATTGTCACCATTGAATTTATGTCTTTATTATCGTATTTTCTGACTAACACTTCCCTTGTACCTCTTTATAACATCATATTAACAGCCACACCTGCTCCTCCGATGTCCACAGAGACTGATACAGGTTGTACGTTAACCACACTGGGACTTGAAGTGACTACAACATTACTGTCACCCTTTCCTTTTTCAAGACTTTCAAATACCGATTTTAAATATTCCGCGTCAGCTCTTACAATTTCACGCATTTCACTGTTACGATGTTTAGTTTTTAACCGCTTATGATCTTCAGGTGTCATTTCTTTGCCCGGAGGCATTATCGCTTCCGTCAATTCTTCCATTCCCATATCATCGTATTCAGAATTAATCTTTTGTTCCAGTTTATACATAAGCTTCGCTAACTCATCAATTGTAAGTTCTGCTTCATCATCCGCCGTTTCTTTTTCATCAGCAAAGTCCTCATCTAACTCTGTTTCCGGATTTTTACCGGCTTCGTATACTTTATCAAAATCTTCATTCTGGCATACCTTTATAAGTTCTTCCTCTTCAAGATGTCTGGCTTTTTTCTTTGCAACACGCTCCATTGCTTTTGCGTGCGCTATTGCTGCATCAATTTCTGTAGTATCGCCTTCGGTTTTTCTTTTTTCATTTTTTAGACGTAATGCCTCACGTCTCGCCTGTCCTGCTGCCTGCTTTGCAGCATAAGAAGTCTTACTTCTTATTATTTTTGCGGAAAGGTTTTTAAACCTGTATTTAAGTTTCTTTAACTTAAGAGCGGTGGCTTGTGCTTTTTGTCTCTGAATCCTTATCCGCTCACCATAACTCTGGGTGCTGTCAATCACAGAAACAGTCTGCGTCATGTCCGCACACCGGAAATCGGAATTCAGTTCCGTTTTGGAAAGCATCCTTAATTTAGTATTAAGTTCTTTATTACCGGTCAAATTTTTATTGTGGGAGCCTGTTCTTTTCCCCGAATATGCCGAATCGGACTCCGGTTTAAAAAATGTACCCGAAACCGAAATCATTTCCATCACCTGCCTATTTTTTTAACAACTACTTTGTTCTTTTTATCGGCAGTTTCTTAAGAATTGTTAATGCATATCGGTAAGCCGTATTTCTTTTTAATTAGGCATAATACCGTTCAACATTATCGTATTTATATCGCTGTACAATGTGTCTGTATATACTCTGACAGGGTGGTGTATATATCGTTATCACTCTTACCAAACCTACTTGTTCCGTAATATTTATCGTCGATTAAAATAAATCCATCTTCCCTGAATGTAACCGTTACGCCTTCAAACATCAGGTCTATATAGACACTTGCACCACCCGGTGATATTCTGTTCACACTTGATTCTTTTTTCCGGTATAATTTTGTATTTCCAATAATTTCTTTAATCTTTTTATGTTGTTCGCTGTCCTTTTTCACGCTGTACATCTTAGTATCAATCTTGGGATATGCTTTTCCGTCTATGTAATTCAATCCTGTTTAATTGATAATAATCGTTACATCTTAATCTAAATCGATAGCTTCAGAATCTTTGACAGGAAGTTTATAAATAGTA